>Ga0307515_10017271_pt1 | contig 13154 bp, 10 predicted proteins | sample 17_EM_MG_FD_194513 | JGI IMG/M metagenome (GOLD analysis project Ga0307515, IMG submission 194513) | Populus trichocarpa ectomycorrhiza microbial communities from riparian zone in the Pacific Northwest, United States - 17_EM | ecosystem: Host-associated > Plants > Roots > Unclassified | place...
CTCACGGCCCTCTTCCCCCGCGCCGAACTCCGCGTCCTGCCCGGCTGCGGCCACCTCGTCCACCTCGACCGGCCCGGCGCGGTACGAGCCGCGATCACCGCCGTGGACGAGTGACCGCTCGTCGCCGGGAAGGACACGCGGATCCTGCTGAAGGAGGAGGATGACCGGTTGAGATCGGCGGCGGGTTCCTTCCCCAGAAGGAAGAGCCGACCGCCGGGCGCCGATACCGTCATGGACAACACGAAGTCACGAGACCGCGTCGCGTTCACGGCGTACACAGGAACCATCGGAGAGGTACATGACTGAGTTCACCCCGCAAACGGCTCAGCCCGAGCGCAAGCCCACGCCCGGCACCGTCGACACGGCGGCCTACATCCAGTTCGCGATCCTGGCGCTGTCCGTGCTGGCCCTCGTCTTCGGGCTCATGTACAGCCAGGACGCGATCGACGCGGCCGTCGCCTCGCTCAAGGACCAGGGCGCCAAGCAGGACCTTGTCGACGCCTACGAGCAGTCCGGCAGCTTCTCCAGCATCGGCCAGATCGTCGGCCTCCTCCTCGCCGTCGTCTACGCCGTGCTCGGCATCTTCAACCGCCGCGGCGTCAACGGCGCCCGCATCACCACCTGGGTCCTCAGCGGCGTGTTCCTCCTGTGCGGAGCGGCGACCCTCGCCCTGTCCAGCGTCGGCAGCGGCGGCACCACCGACGGCGTCGACATGGACAAGGTCACCACGGCCATGACCGACGCCGTTCCCGGCTGGTACAACATCTTCGGCTCGGTCGCCGGGATCCTCCAGATCCTCGGCTACCTCGTCGTGATCGTCCTCCTCGCGCTCCCGGCGTCGAACGAGTTCTTCCGCAAGGCACCGCCGCAGCTCATCCTGCCCGGCGACGAGTTCAAGTAACAGCACACAGCGCTACACAGGGGAAAGTGAGCGGGCACCGCTGGGGCGGTGCCCGCTCTCTGCTTGTTCGGACGGCGCGAACGAAACCCCAGCGATCCCCCTCAGTGATGCCGCCCCGCGATCAGCTCCTGGAGCCAGATCTTCCCCCGGATGATCGGCCGGCGCAGACGCTTCTCCCGCCACTCCGCGTTCGCCAGTCTCCGCTCCCCGCGCCGCCGGTCCGGCCGGTAGCGCCAGCGCGCCCACGGCGACCCGGGACGGGCCAGGCGCACGGCCCCCACGTAGAGGAACACCGGGAGCAGCAGCCCCAGCAGCCCCGACCAGATCTTCCCCTTCAGCAGTGTCACCACCGCGAAACCGAGGTTCACCAGCGTGATCGTGATGCTCAGCGGCACCGCGTAGGGTTCGCCCCGGAAGTCGAGGAAGTCGGCGACCCCGATCGGCCGGAACCCGAGCAGCAGCAGGCCGGTCAGCCCGATCGCGACGAACAGCGCGTCGACCGATGTGCGCCCCTGCTCCGACCAGTACACGTCCTTCAGGTGCAGGATCAGCGCGAACTCGTCGAGCACGAGCGCCGCCCCGACACCGAACAGCGCCGCCACCGCCGAGCGCCACCCCACCAGTTCCTCGGGCACCGTCAACCCGGCGACGCCGCCGACGAGCATGAAGACGACGCCGAAGACGACGTGGTGGATGTGCAGCCCGCCCGGCGTCACGTTGCCCGGCCACCACCTCACCTGCGCCCGGATCAGGCGCACGGACAGGCGGATGAACCCGAAACCGACGATCATCGCGACGAAGAAGCAGAACAGGGGGACGAGTCCGGGCTCGACGATCGTGTTCCGGAACCAGGTGTGCACCTGATCAGTCTCGCCGGTACCGCAGACGGGCGAGCGGGAACGCCGTGCCGGGTGAGTGGCGGCACGCCCGCGGCCCTACCTCCGCGTCCCCTCCAGGTACCGCAGCACCGCCGCGACCCGCCGGTCCGTGCGGTCGTCGGGCGCCAGGTCGAGCTTCGCGAAGATGCTGCGGATGTGCTTGTGGACGGCGTTCGACGTCACGAACAGCCGCTCGGCGATCGCGGTGTTGCCCAGCCCTTCGGCCATCGACTCCAGCACCTCCCGCTCGCGTGCGCTCAGGCGCTCCAGCGGGTCGCCGGCCCGTCGCGCGGCGAAGAGCTGCGCCACCACGTCGGGGTCGATCGCCGTCCCGCCCGCGACCACGCGCTCCAGCGCCGTCACGAAGGTCTCGACGCGCCCGACGCGCTCCTTGAGCAGGTATCCGATCCGGCCGGCGCCGTCGGCCAGCAGGTCCGTGGCGAAGCTCTGCTCCACGTAGGCCGACAGCACCAGAACCGCCAGCCCCGGGTGCTTCCGGCGTGCCTCGACGGCGGCTCGGATGCCCTCGTCGGTGTGGGTCGGGGGCATGCGCACGTCGACGACGGCCACATCGGGCCGGTGCTCGTCGACGGCCGCGAGGAGCCCGGTGGGCTCGCCGACGGCGGCGACGACGTCGAAGCCCTCCCCGGCCAGCAGCAGCGAGAGTCCCTCGCGGAGGAGGGCGTCGTCTTCGGCGATCACGATCCGCATGGCAGCTCCACGTCGATGGTCGTCGGCCCGCCGGCCGGGCTGGACACGCGGGCGGTCCCGTCGTGCGCGGCGACGCGGTCCTTGAGGCCGGTGAGGCCCGAACCGCGCTGTTCGTCGGCGCCGCCCTTGCCGTCGTCGGAGATCTTGATGCGCAACACGTCCCCTTCGCGCCGGACGGCCACGGTAGCGCTTCGGGCGCCGCTGTGCTTGGAGATGTTGGTCAGGGCCTCGGCGACGACGAAGTAGGCGGTCGCCTCCACCGAGGTCGGGCAGCGGCCGGGCACGTCGACGTCCAGCGCGCACGGCACCGCGCATCCGGCGGCGAGCGCGGCGAGGGCGCCGTCGAGCCCGCGCTGGTCGAGGATCGGCGGGAGGATCGCGCGGATGACCGACCGGAGCTCGGCGAGGGCCTCCTCGGCGCCGGTCTGGGCGCGTTCGAGCATGGCGTCGGCGGCGGCGGGGTCGCGCGACAGGGCCCGCCGGGCCGCTCCGGTGAGGACGGCGACCCCGACGAGGCGGTTCTGCGCCCCGTCGTGCAGTGCGCGCTCGATGCGGCGCAGTTCGGCGGTGTGCGCGTCGAGGGCGGCGGCGCGGGTGGCGGTCAGCTCGGTGATGCGGGCGGACAGGTCGACGTCGGCACGCGGCGACAGCAGGCGGCGGCCGATGTAGTCGGAGAAGCGGGCCATGTGCGGCAGGAGGACGATCGACAGGAAGATCCACACCGGGCTCACGGCCATCGCGGCGAACGCGCCCTGCCAGCTGACGACCTGGAACCCGAAGGAGGAGCCCGCCTCCCCGTACGGGACCAGCGACCACCACAGCGGCAGTGTCACGTCCCGTATCGCGCTCAACGGCAGGACCAGTCCGATCATCACGCCGAACAGGAACGGCGCCCGCGCCAGGATCCACCAGATGTCGCGGAAGGTCGCCGGGTCCCTGAAGGCGGTGCGCAGCGACGCGCCCCACCCGTCGGGCAGCGGCACGTAGGGCGAGGCGACCGGAGGTCCGATGCGCGAGAGGTGCGCCCGCTCCCGGTCGGCGAGGGCGCGGAGCCCCTTGACGGCCTGGGGCAGCACGGGGAGGCCGACGCTCATCAGCGAGGCGACGCCGACGACCGTCGAGGCGATCATCGCCACGAACGCCAGCATCGACGTCGGGAGTCCGGCGCCCAGGCGCAGCCAGGCCCGCAACGCCGCCCGGAAGCGGTCGCGCAGCCAGTGCCCGTCGGTGTCGTCCACGGCCGCCACGGTACGGGCTGAACGGCCCTCCGTCTCCTCCGGAGCGGCCCGGAATCCGAAAAGTACAGCCTGCTGTACCCCGGTTCGGTAGTCGGCTGTATTTCCCGGACGGGCCCTCGTCCATAGCGTGGAAAACGACCCGAGCAAGGCATCTACCAGCGATGGGAACCACGATGAGCGACCCCTACCGGATCACCGACGCACCCGCCCCGCCCCGGGGCACCGAACCCGCCCGGCCCGCCCGGTCGTTCACGCGGCTCATGCTGTGGCTGGGGATCATCGTCGGCGCCGGCGTCAACCTCGCCACGAACCTCACCGGCCACACCGTCCTCGGGATCGTGGCCGGCAGCGTCGGGACGCTGTGCATCATCCTCCTGGTCGTCTCCCACGTGACGGGACGCCGCCGGTGAGCGCCGACGCTGTCACCCTGCGCGGTGTCACCCGCGCCTACAGGGGCGGCGTGATCGCCCTCGACAACGTGTCGCTGCGGGTCCCGCGCGGGGCCTTCCTCGCGGTGATGGGCCAGTCGGGTTCGGGCAAGAGCACGCTCCTCCACTGCGCCTCCGGGCTCGACGTGCCGACCTCGGGCTCGGTGTCCGTCGGCGGGATCGAGATCTCGAATATGCGGGAGGCGAAGCGGGCGGTCGTCCGCCGCGAGCAGGTGGGCTTCGTGTTCCAGTCCTACAACCTGGTCCCGTCGTTGAACGTCGAGCAGAACATCACGCTCCCGCTGCGCCTCGCCGGGCGCGCACCCGACCGCCGCTGGCTGGACGGGCTCGTCGCCCGCGTCGGCCTCGGCGACCTCCTGCACCGCGCCCCGACCGAGCTGTCCGGCGGGCAGCGGCAGCGCGTCGCCGTCGTGCGGGCGCTGGCGGCGAGGCCCGCGGTGGTGTTCGCCGACGAACCCACCGGCGCCCTCGACTCGGTCAACGCCGCCCAGATCCTCGACCTCCTCGCGGCCCTCACCGACGACCTCGGCCAGACCGTCGTCATGGTCACCCACGACGCCGCCGCCGCGGCCCGCGCGCACGACACCGCCGTCATGGCCGACGGCCGCGTCACCGAGGTCCTCCAGGGCGGCGCGAGCGCCGACGAGCTCGCCGCCCGCCTCGGGCGCGTCTGGACGGGTGCGGCCCGATGAAGTCGTTGCCATGGCGTCGTTCGGTCGCCCGGAATCGCGGTCGCGGATGGTCCGAGCCCGTTCCGCTCCTCCCTCACCAGCGCCTCCTGCCCATCGCCCTGTCCATGTCCCGCCGCCGGATCGGCGGCCTCGTCGCGGTCGCCGTCGCCGTGTTCATCGGCGCCATCGCGGTCACCGCGACCGCCGGAGTCGCCCAGACGGGCCTGTGGGCCGACGCGCCCGTCGGCCGCTTCGCCTCCGCCGACGTCCTCATCGGCGCGGCCCAGATGATCGAGCAGGAGGAGGACATCGACGTCGTCCTCCCCGAGCGCGCACCCGTAGCCGCCGACCTCGTCGGCACCCTCGCCGCCGTGCCCGGAGTCGGGCACGCCCTCGGCGACCTGAGCTTCCCCGCGACCCCGCTGCTCGACGGCACGCCCGTGCCCTCCGGCGGCGGGCACGGCTGGTCCTCGGCGTCCCTGCCCGACGCCCCGAACCTCACCGGCGAGGCGCCCGACGCCGCCGGCGAGCTCGTTCTCGACGCGACGACCGCCGCCGCCCTCGGCGCCGGACCGGGCGACAGCGTCGAGACCGTCACCGCCGGGCAGCGCGCGTCCTACCAGGTCACCGGCGTCGCCGACGGCGTCCCGCCCGGCCTCTACTTCGCCGACGACGTCGCCGCCGCGCTCGCCGGACGCGGTGGCCAGGTCGACTTCGTCGCCTTGTGGGCCGAGCCCGGCGCCGACGTCGACGAGGTCGCCGACGGCGTCCGCGAAGCCCTCGCGGGAACCGGTCTCACCGTCGCCACCGGCGACGACCGCGGCGACGTCGAGTCCCTGGCCGTCGGCGCCGGGCGCGGGCTGCTCGTCGCCCTGTCGGCCTCACTCGCCGGGGTCATCCTCATGATCGTCGGCTTCATCGTCGCCGGCGCGCTCGCCGTCAGCGTCGCCGGGCAGCGCCGCGACCTCGCGCTCATCCGGGCGGTCGGCGCAACGCCCCGGCAGGTGCGGCGGATCGCCGCCATCCAGGGCACGCTCGCCACCGCGGTCGTCCTGCCGCCCGGGATCGTCGCCGGGTACCTCCTCGCGGAGAAGGCGCGTGAGTGGTTCGTCCAGCTCGGCATCATCCCCGACACGCTTGAGCTGGTCACCGGCCCGCTGCCCGCGGTCGTCACCACCGTCCTGTTCCTCGGGGTCGTCGGCATCGGCGCCCGCGGTGCCGCACTCCGGGTCTCGCGCCTGCCCGCCACGGAGGCCGTCGCCCAGACCGAGACCGAGCCGCGCTCTCCCGGGAAGGTCCGCACCACGATCGGCCTGGCGCTGATCGGTCTCGCGATGGTCATGGCCGCCGTGCCGTTGTTCTCGCGCAGCCTCGTCGCCGTGGCCGGGACGGGCACCGCCGGGATCGTCGCGGTCATCGGCCTCACCCTCGCCGGACCGTCGATCGTGCGGGCGGCCGCGACCTTCCTGGCCGCGCGCCTCGCCAACCGAAAGGCCTCGCCCGGATGGCTCGCCGCGCAGAACCTCGCGGCCTTCGCCGCACGCGGCAGCGGAGCCCTGACCGGTCTGGCGATGGCCGTGACGCTGGCGATCACGTACACCTTCGCGCAGACCGCCCCGCAGGCCGGCGTCGAGCAGGACCTGACCGAGAGCGATCTCGGCAGTGTGTCCGTCACGGCTCCCGGGCTCGGCGGTGTGCCGGAATACGCCCTCGACGATCTGCGCGCCGTCCCTGGCGCCGACGTCGCCGTCCGCGACACCACGACCGTCCTGCTTCCGTACCTTGAGGAAGGAAAGAAGCGGGCCGACGCCTACGAGTGCATGGTTCTCGGCGCCGATGCCGAGGGCCTCGTCGACCTCGGCCTCGTCGACGGCTCCATGTCGGCGCTGACCGGCGACGCCATCGCCGTCGGCAGCACGTTCGCGTTCTTGCAGGGCCTGGAACCGGGCGACACGACCGAGCTGATCCTCGCCGACGGCACCCGCGCCACGGTCACCGTCGCCGCCGTCTACGACCGCGAACTCGGCTACGGCGACCTCATCCTGTCGCCCGACGTCGCCTACCCGTCGACATCGCTGTACGACGAGGTGCTCGTCGGAGGCGTGGACGAGCAGACCGTCCGCGAGGCACTCGCCGGCGTACCGGGCGCGCTCGTCGACGGCGGTCCGCGCGAGGTGGCCGCCGAGGTGACGCCGCAGATGTGGCTCAACTTCGTGGTGGTCGGCGGCCTGCTCGGCTACGTGCTGCTGGGAGTGATCAACGGCCAGGTGGCCGCGACGTCCCGGCGCGGCGGGGAGTTCGACTCCCTGCGCTTCGCGGGCGCCACGCCCGGCCAGATGCGGGCGATGATCCGCCGCGAGGGGGTCTGGCACGGTCTCGGCGCCTGTATCGCTGGGCTGGCGCTGTCGGCGCCGCCGCTGCTGTTCCTGGGGATCGGGTTGCTGGGCACGCCGATCCCGTCGGGTCCGTGGTGGCTGGTCCCGGGAGTGTGCGCGCTGGTGGTGCTGGCGGGATATGTGGCGACGGTGGTCCCGGCGGGGCGTGTGCTGCGGTCGGTGGCGGGTCGATGAGGCGTGGCCGGCGGTCAGGGGGCCGCGAGTTCCTCAGGCCGGGGCAGGTCGCGCAGGTGGCGGCTCAGCGTCGCGAGGGCCGCCACCATCGTCAGCGAGCCCATCGCGGCGAAGGCGAGGACCGGCCCGCCGGTGTCGAAGACCGTGCCGAACAGCAGGGGCGACAGCGGCTGGAGCGCCGATACGAGGAAGCCCGCGCCGGAGCTGACCCGGCCCTGGAGCCCGTCGGGGGTGGCGGCGACGACGTAGGTGAGGACCAGGGCGTTGAGCGCGGGCACGAAGAAGGTGATGACGCAGCAGACCACCGCGATCGGGAGCGACCCGGGGATGAGGCCGATGGCGGCGATCAGCGGTGGCACGCCGAAGGCGAGGCCGATGATGAGCCGCGTGGGCCGGACGTGTCGCAGGATGCGGCCGGCGCACAGGGCCCCGAGGAGGCCGCCGACGGCGATCGTCGCGGCGAGCGCGCCTATCCCGGTGTTGGTCACGCCCCGCTGGTGCCAGGTGGCGATGAGGATCAGGTGGACCGAGCCGAAGGCGAAGTTGACGCCCATGCCCCACAGGACCAGCAGGCGGAGGCGGGGGATGGCGAAGACGTGCCGCAGCCCGGCGGTCATGCCCTTGACGTCGGGCACGGCCTTCTTCGCCGACGACGCGGCGGGCCGGCCGTTCAAGGGGGCGCGCACGAACATCAGGGCGACGGCGCCGACGAGGAAGGTCAGCATGTCGAAGACGAAGGGCACGGCCTTGCCGAGGCCGAGGAGCCAGCCGCCGAGGGGCCGTCCGGCGAGTTCGGCGCCGAACATGCGGGCCTGGTTCTGCGCCATGGCGTCGGGCAGCTGGGAGGGCGGCACGAGCTGCTTGACGGCGGCCGAGGACGCGGGGTTGAACAGGGCGGCGAAGAACGACGAGGCGACCGCGGCGGCGATGATCGCGCCGAAGCCCGCGTGCCCGGTCGTGGCCGCCAGCGCGAGCCCGCCCATGATCGCCGCGCGGGCGAGGTTGCTGACGATCATGACGGTGCGCCGGTTCGCGCGGTCGGCGACCAGTCCGGCGGGGAGGGCGAAGAGCAGGACCGTGACGAGCTGGGCGGCGGCGACCATGCCGGCGTAGCCGGCGCTGCCGGTGACGCCGAGCATGATCAGCGGATAGGCGATCTCGGTGACCTCGTTGCCGAGCGTGGAGACCGCCCGGCCGCTCCACAGCAGCTGGAAGTCGCGGTTGCGGCGAAGCGGGACCGGTGAGGCGGTCTCGACGGTGTCGGCGGGGCGGGTCAGCAGGGCGGTCATGCGACGGCGACTTCCTCGGGGCGCGGGAGGTTGCGGATCGGGCGGGTGAGCGTGAACAGGGCCGCCACCAGGCTCACCGCGGCCATCACGGCGAAGGCCCAGGTGGTGCCCCCGGCGTCGAAGAGTGTGCCGAGGGCGACCGGCGCGATCGGGGACACCAGCATCGACAGGAAGTTCGCGCCCGCGCCGACTCTGCCCTGTAGCTCGTCGGGCGTGCCGGAGGCGATGTAGGACCAGCCTATGGCGTTGAGTGCGGGCAGGAAGAATCCGATCAGGCCGGACACGATGGCGAGCGGGTACACGCCGGGCAGCAGGCCCATGCTCGCGAACATGACCGGCAGGGCCCAGGCCAGGCCCATGACGAGATGGGTGGGCCGCATCCGCCTGATGATGAAGGGCGCGAGCATCGCGCCCAGCAGGCCGCCGACGGTGCCGATGGCGGCGAGCAGCCCGACGGTCGACTCCGAGGCACCGCGCTCGCGCCAGGTGGCGATGAGCACGAGGAAGAAGCCGCCGAAGGCGAGGTTGATTCCCATCGACCACAGCAGGAGGTTGCGCAGCATCGGCTTGCCGAAGACGTAGCGGATTCCGGCGGTGGCCCCGCGCCATGCGGGTTCGGCGGTCTCGGGCTTGGCTCGTTCGGCCTGGAGGGGTTTGCGGATGAAGAGCAGCGCGAGTCCGGCCAGCAGGTAGGTGACGGCGTCGAAGAGGAACGGGATGCTGCGGGCGATCCCGAACAGCCATCCGCCGATGGGCGGGCCGATCAGCCCGGTGGCGCGCATCCTGGCCTCGTTCTGGGCCTGCGCGGTGGTCATCTGGGCGGCGGGGACGAGCTGCTTGAGGGCGGCGGACGAGGCCGGGTTGAACAGGCCGTGGAACAGCGACGACAAGATCGCCGAGCCGATGATCATCGGAATGGTCGCCACTCCCGTGAACACCGCGAGGGCGATGGCGCCGAGGATCACCGCGCGGGCGAGATCGCAGACGATCATGATCGTGCGCCGGTTGAAGCGGTCGGCGAGCACTCCGGCCGGCAGGATCGCCAGGACCTGGGCGGTGATCTGCCCGGTCGCGAGCAGTCCGGCGTAGCCGGCGCTGCCGGTCAGCGCGAGCATCAGCAGGGGGTAGGCGATCCCCGCGACCTCCTGGCCGAGCCCGGCGACGGCGCGTCCGCTCCACAGCAACTGGAAGTCGCGGTTGCGTCGCAGCGGCACGACGGGAGCGGCGGCCGGAGTCGCCGATGCGTCATCTTTGACATCGGCGCGCTCAAGAGAGGCATTAGACATGACGTCATTGTGGTGTCAGATCGGCGGCGCGTCAAGTCGCGTTCGATAACAAGAACGTTTCGCGTTCGGGCGTCACGCGGCCGGGCGGCCGGCGTTATACACAGTGGACTGTCCGAACGGGGTGCGGACCGCGCACCGGCGTCCGCGGGGTGCGCGGTGACGAGCCGATCTAAGGTGCATGAGTGGCGAAGAGTCTCTACCTCGCGGCCCTCGACGCGGCCAGCGGCAAGTCGACCGTGGCACTCGGGCTCACCGAGCTGCTGTCCAGGCAGGCGGGCGTCGTCGGCGTGTTCCGGCCGGTCATCCGCGGTGACGACCGGCGCGACCCCCTCATCGAGCTGCTGCGCGAGCGCTTCAAGCTCGCCGCGCCCTATGAGGCGTCCCTCGGCGTCACCTACGACGACGTCCGCGCCGACGCAGAGGCCGCCATCGGCCGCATCGTCGAGCGGTACCACGCGCTGGAGGCGCAGTGCGACGTCGTGCTCGTCGTCGGCACCGACTACACCGACGTCGCCTCGCCGACCGAGTTCGAGTTCAACCTCCGGGTAGCCGTCAATCTGGCGTCACCCGTCCTTCTCGTCGTCACCGGCGCCGAGCGGGCACCCGCCGACATCGCCGCCGCCGTGGCCCTCGGCCGCGCCGAGGCGGAGTCCTCGCACGCGGCGGTCTGCGGCGTCGTCGTCAACCGGGTCGCGCCCGCCGACCTCGCCGAGGTCCGCTCCCGGCACGCCGGCACCGGCGACGACGTGTGGGTCCTCCCCGAGACGCCCGCGCTGACCGCGCCGACCGTCGGCGAGCTCGCGGTGGCCTGCAAGGCCGAGCTCATCGCCGGTGAGCGGGACATGCTCGGCCGGGAGGCCAGCGGCCTGCTCGTCGCGGCCATGACGCTGCCGAACCTGATCGACCACCTCGTCGACGGCGCCGTGGTCATCACCCCGGGGGACCGCACCGAGCTCCTCCTGGGCCTCCTGGTGGCGCACCACGCCGTCGGCGTGCCCAACGTCGGCGCCGTCGTCCTGACCGGCGGCCTGCGTCCGCCGCTCCAGATCAGGCGCCTCCTCGCCGGGGTCGACGCGCGCCTGCCGATCCTGCTCACCGACGCCGACACCTTCGACACCGCCACGCGCCTCAACGCCGTCCGCGGCACCATGACCGCCGAGTCGGACGGCAAGATCGCCACCGCGCTGGGCCTGATCGCCGCCAACGTCAACGAGGGCGTCCTCCTCGACCGCATGCGCCTGGCCAGGTCGCCAGCCGTGACGCCGCTGATGTTCGAGCACCGGCTCGTCGAGCGCGCCCGCGCCGCCCGCCGCCACATCGTCCTGCCCGAGGGCACCGAACCGCGCATCGTCCGGGCCGCCGACATCATCCTGCGCAGGGGAGTGGCCGACCTGACCCTCCTCGGCGACCCCGCCGAGGTCCACCGCCTCGCCGGGCAGCTCGGCGCCGACCTGTCCGGAGCGACCGTCACCAGCCCCTTCGACCCGGAGCTGCGCGAGCGCTTCGCCGGCGAGTACGCGCGCCTGCGCGCCCACAAGGGGGTCACCGCCGAACAGGCCTATGACATCGTCACCGACGTCTCCTACTTCGGCACGCTCATGGTCCAGGACGGCCTCGCCGACGGCATGGTCTCCGGCGCCGCGCACACCACCGCCCACACGATCCGGCCGGCCTTCGAGATCGTCAAGACCGTCCCGGGCACGAAGGTCGTCTCCAGCGTCTTCTTCATGTGCCTCGCCGACCGCGTCCTCGTCTACGGCGACTGCGCCGTCATCCCCGAGCCGACCGCCGAGCAGCTCGCCGACATCGCGATCTCCTCGGCCGCCACGGCCGCCGCGTTCGGCGTCGAACCGCGCGTGGCGATGCTGTCCTACTCGACCGGCACCTCGGGCGCGGGCGCCGACGTGGACCGCGTCCGCGCGGCCACCGAGACGGTCCGCGAACGCGACCCGAAGCTGCCCGTCGAAGGCCCGATCCAGTACGACGCCGCCGTCGACGCGGGAGTCGCGAGCACGAAACTCCCCGACAGCGAGGTGGCGGGACGCGCGACGGTGTTCATCGTCCCCGACCTCAACACCGGCAACAACCTCTACAAGGCCGTCCAGCGCAGCGCGGGCGCGGTCGCGGTCGGCCCGGTCCTGCAGGGCCTGCGCCGGCCGGTCAACGACCTTTCCCGGGGCGCGACCGTGCACGACATCGTCAACACCGTCGCGCTCACGGCGGTGCAGGCGCAGATCACCAACGCCGGAAGCGAAGGCTAAGGAGACTCGGTGACAGCCAAGGTTCTCGTCGTCAACTCGGGCTCGTCCTCGATCAAGTACCAGCTGATCGAGCTTCCCGCGGGCACCCCGATCGCCAGAGGCAGCGTCGAGCGCATCGGCGAGCCCGAAGGCCGCGTCACGCACCACGGCCCGGACCGTACCGACGACCGCGCCGAACCGATCGCCGACCACGCCGCGGGCATGCGCGCCATGCTCGACTCCTTCGCCGCCGCGGGACCGGACCTGTCGACCGTGGAGCTGGCGGCGGTCGGCCACCGCGTCGTGCACGGCGGGGAGCGCTTCACCGCGCCGACACTGATCACCGACGAGGTCTGCGAGGTCATCGCCGAGCTCAGTTCGCTGGCGCCGCTGCACAACCCGGCGAACCTGCGCGGCATCGAGGTCGCGCGCGAGGTCTTCCCCGGCGTCCCGCACGTCGCGGTCTTCGACACGGCGTTCCACGCCACCCTGCCCCCGCACGCCTACACCTACGCCGTCCCCCGCGAGTGGCGCAGCGAGCACGGCGTCCGCCGGTACGGCTTCCACGGGACCTCGCACGCCTACGTCTCCCGGCGGGCGGCCGACCTGCTCGACAGCGAACCGTCGGGCGTGAACGTGATCGTCCTGCACCTCGGCAACGGCGCCAGCGTCTCGGCCGTACGCGGCGGCGTCTGCGTCGACACCTCGATGGGCCTGACCCCGCTCGAAGGACTCGTCATGGGCACCCGGAGCGGCGACGTCGACCCGGCCGTCGTCTTCCACATGCGGCGGACCGCGGGCCTGAGCGTCGACGAGCTCGACGACGCCCTCAACAAGGGCAGCGGCCTGCTCGGCCTCGCCGGCGTCAACGACATGCGCGAGCTGCTCAAGCTCGTCGAGAGCGGCGACGCCGATGCGACG
>Ga0307515_10017272_pt1 | contig 13154 bp, 7 predicted proteins | sample 17_EM_MG_FD_194513 | JGI IMG/M metagenome (GOLD analysis project Ga0307515, IMG submission 194513) | Populus trichocarpa ectomycorrhiza microbial communities from riparian zone in the Pacific Northwest, United States - 17_EM | ecosystem: Host-associated > Plants > Roots > Unclassified | place...
CAGTTAGCTGGAAAGATAAAGGAATTGGTTACGCGAGCTCTAAAGATTTAATCAACTGGAGCGAACAACAATTTATTCCAGTAATGGCTAAAGAAGAAGGCGCCAGAAATACTTGGGCACCAGAAATCACCTATGATAGCAAAACGAAAACCTATTTAATTTATTGGGCAACCACCATTATCGGTAGATTTCCAGAAACGGCATCAAAAGCAGATGATGGCTATAACCACAGGATTTATTACGTAACCACTAAAGATTTCAAGACGTTTTCTGAAACTAAACTTTTATACGACCCAGGTTTTAATATAATTGATGCTACCATTGTAAAAGACAAAAACAGGTTCATCATGTTTTTAAAAGATGAAACCAGAGAACCTGACCAGAAAAATTTAAAGATTGCCTATAGCGATAATTTAATTGGCCCCTACTCTAAAGCAAGTGAAAAAATTACTGGAAATTATTGGGCAGAAGGACCAACAGTATTAAAAATTAAAAAAGATTGGTTGGTTTATTTCGATAAATACAGGGAGCATAAATATGGCGCTATACAATCTTCAGATTTAGTCAACTGGACTGATGTATCCGCTCAAATTTCCGTTCCAAAAGGAATTAGACACGGTACTATTTTGCCAATCAAAAAAAGAGAACTAAAAAAACTATTAAAGGTAAATTAAGATGAATAATAACGTAAAAGTTGTTGGTTTAAGTTTGATTGCATTTGCATTTATTACTTCAATTGCCAAATCTCAAGAGAAAGTAATCGTTTCCACAGGCAATCCAATTATTACCGATAAATATACAGCAGACCCAGCTGCTTATGTTTACAAAGATTCTGTTTATTTATATACCGGCCATGATGTGCCTAAACCGCCAAAAAACAGTTATGAGATGAACGAATGGCTGGTTTATTCATCGGCAGATATGGTAACCTGGAAGGAACATAAATCTCCGCTAGATGTAACGGCATTTGCTTGGGCAAAAAAAGACGCTTGGGCTTCTCAAGTAATAGAAAGAGATGGAAAATTCTATTGGTATGTTGCTATTGAACATGGAACAATTCACGGTAAATCTATTGGTATTGCAGTTGCTGATAACCCTAGAGGGCCATTTAAAGATGCATTAGGCAAGGCTTTAATCACCAATGACATGACAACCGATGTAAAAATCAGTTGGGATGACATTGATCCTTCAGTAATTATAGATGATGATGGTCAGGCTTATTTATTTTGGGGTAACCAAAAATGTCGCTACGTTAAGCTAAAGAAGAACATGATAGAAATGGATGGTCCAATTGTAACCCTAGATTTGAAAGAATTTACCGAAGCACCTTGGATTCATAAAAGAAAGGACTGGTATTACCTTTCTTACGCTTCTCAATTCCCAGAAAAAATTGTTTATGCCATGAGTAAAAAAGTGACTGGTCCGTGGGAGTATAAAGGCATTTTAAATGAAATTGCTGGTAATTCCAATACCAACCATCAAGCCATCATCAATTTTAAAGGCAAAGATTATTTCGTTTACCACAATGGCGCAATCAATAACGATGGCGGCAGTTACAGAAGGTCTGTTTGTATAGATTATCTGTATTATAACAAAGATGGAACGATGAAACGAGTGGTAATGACAACTGAAGGGATTAAAAAAGCAAAGTAAAATTTTGTCATTCAGAGCGTAGCGAAGAATCTATTAGTTCAATTAGCTTCAAGACAAAGTGTATGAGGCTTAAAATAATTTGAAAAGCAAAATCAGAGCAAAATTAAAGTCAGTCCTTCTTTCCGCTAAATTCCTGATGAAGAATCGGGAGATACCGCTGCAATAAGGTTTATGAACAACGTTCTTTGCTACTATTTAGGGTTGCTCCAAGGGAGTTCCTTTGGAACAAAAGCACAGACCTGCGTTATCTAAACGGGATTGAAGTGGAAAGCCCACAGGTGAGGAACGAGCCGAGGACTTGAAACAGAAAGCCCGACTAACTTAAATACCTGAAGAGTTATTGCTTTTCCAAAAAAAAGATAAAAAATTTGGCCTTTGATAAGCCAAATATATAGTTAACCAAATTATAATTTAGATATGACTAAGAAACTTATCATTTGTGCTTTATTATCATTTACAGGAAATCTAACTTTCGGGCAAGATAAATTGCAAGCCTTTAGCCTAAATGAAGTTCGTTTACTCGACGGGCCTTTTAAAGCTGCACAACAAACAGATTTAGCCTATATGTTATCGCTAAACCCAGACCGTTTGTTGGCACCCTACTTAAAAGATGCGGGCTTACCTACAAAAGCAGAACAATACGGAAACTGGGAAAATACAGGTTTAGATGGGCACATGGCTGGTCATTATTTATCGGCCTTGTCGTTAATGTATGGCTCTACGGCAGATCCAAAAGTGAAAGAGAAAATAGATTATGTAATCAGTGAACTCGAAAAATGTCAAGCTAAAAATGGCAACGGTTATGTTGGTGGCGTACCAGGTGGCAAAGCAATTTGGGAAGAAATTAAACAAGGAAAAATCAGAGCCAATAGCTTTTCGCTGAATGGCAAATGGGTACCACTGTACAACATTCATAAAATCTATAACGGTTTATACGATGCTTATGCTGTTACAGGCAATTTAAAAGCAAAAAATATTCTTATTAAATTAACAGATTGGTGTATAGATTTAGTGGCTAATCTGTCTGATGCTCAGGTTCAAGAAATGTTAAAAAGTGAACACGGCGGTTTAAATGAAGTTTTTGCAAATGTTGCTGACATAACTGGCGATAAAAAGTATTTAGTGCTGGCGAAAAAGTTTTCGGATTTATCTATTCTTACCCCACTCCTCAATCAAAAAGATGCCTTAAACGGACTACATGCAAATACGCAGATACCAAAAGTAATTGGTTTTGAACAAGTTGCTAAAGTAGCTCATGATGCAACTTGGGCAAATGCAGCAGATTTTTTCTGGCAAACTGTTGTAAAAAACAGAACAATTTCCATTGGTGGAAATAGTGTGCGAGAACACTTTAATCCTACCAATAATTTTTCATCGATGATAGATTCGAGGGAAGGTCCAGAGACTTGTAACTCTTATAATATGCTAAGATTAACCAAGCAATTATTTTTGGCTAACCCAAGCGCTAATTATGTAGATTATTATGAAAGAACTTTATATAATCACATTTTAAGTTCTCAAAGTAAAACTGGTGGTTTTGTCTATTTTACACCGATTAGACCAGGGCATTATCGGGTTTACTCTAATGCACAAGAAGGTTTTTGGTGCTGTGTAGGCTCTGGATTAGAAAATCACGCTAAATATGGTGAGCTGATTTATGCCCACAGTAAAACTGATTTATTCGTCAATCTTTATATTCCATCAACTTTAAGTTGGAAAGAAAAAGGTTTGACTATTACACAACAAACTACTTTCCCAAATAGGGAGACTTCAAAGCTTAGCGTAAAAATTAACAAACCAAGTTCATTTGCAATTAATTTCCGTTACCCTGCTTGGGTTACCAATAACACTTTAACCATCTCTATAAATGGGAAAAAGCAGGTCGTAACAGAAAATGCTGCTGGTTATGCTAGCATTCAGCGTTTATGGAAAACTGGAGATGTGGTAAACATTACTTTACCAATGCACAACACAGCAGAGTTTTTACCTGACCAATCTAACTGGGTTTCTTTTTTACACGGACCAATTGTGCTTGCAGCAGAAATAGACACCTTAAAACCTAAAAAATTAATAGCTGATGGAAGCAGAATGGGGCACATCGCTTCAGAAACATTGTTTCCGATAGATAAGGCTCCATTAATTGTTGGCGCTAAAGATAATTTGGCTTCAAAAATTAAATCTGGCGCTGCCAATATGCAGTTTAAAGCAACTGACCTTATCTATCAAGCTCAGTATAAAAACCTAAAGCTTGTTCCATTTTATGAGATACAAGGTAGTAGGTACATGATGTATTGGCCATATACAAATGAAGCAGGTTTGCAGGAAAAAGTGGCTTATATCAATAAAATTGAAAAGGCAAAAAATGAACTCGATGCGCAAACCGTAGACGTGATTAATACTGGCGAGCAACAACCAGAGTCAGATCATAATTTTAAAGGCGAACAAACAGAGAATGGAACTTTCTTGGAAAGGCATTTTAGAAATAGCAGAGATTGGTTTAGCTACGAACTAAACAATCCTAATTCAAATGCAAGCAAACTTCGCTTTACCTTATATGGCAAAGATAAAAACAAAAACTTTGAGGTTTACATCAACAAAATTTTACTAACCACCATAAGTTTAGATGGAAGTAAAGGCGATGGTTTTTATGATGTTGAATATGAAATCCCTTCAAGCTTGAGGAAGGAAAAAATGGAAGTTAGATTTGTTGCATTAAACAAATCTCAGGTTGCCAATATTTATGAGCTAAGATTGATGAAGTAATGAATTGTTAAATTGTAGGATTGCTGAATTGTTGTTATCTAAAAAAGATTCGTCATTGCGAGGACCGATTTTTCATCGTCCGAAGCAATCTCCTTTCAGATTTTACGCCATTGCAAGGGGGAGATTGCTTCGTGCCTCGCAACGACGCTCCGGGTGCGGAACCAATTAAGCATAACTTTACTTATATTTTCCAAAGGATTTTGTTAGCTGCTGAACTGAAAATTGTTAACTACCAACTGTCAACTGAACTAGTTCCCATCTGGTTTTACAATACTACTTTTAGGGCTTTCGGGCCAATTCCATTTGGTTACATCATCTGGTTTTGATGGATTAAAAGCTGGTAAATCATCAACCAAATATTTAGCAATACCTAGCTTCTGCTGTTTGATACCTAGAATGATGCACTGCGCAATTTCATAAGCACCATAAGGATTAAAGTGCGTATTATCAGCCAATGCTTTATCCTGACCAGGATAACTATTTGCAGGATAATGTACAAATGCTTTTTTAGAATTTTCTAACCCTAATGCATTAAACAATTCAGTAGTCATTGCGTTTAAATCTATTAAAGCAACTTTTTCATCTGCTGCAACTTTGCGAGCTGCAGCAGGAAAATCGCCTAACGAATTGGTTATTTTCCCATCAGCACCAAAAGACCTACGACTAGTTGAGGTAACAATTACTGGAATACCACCTTTCTTTTTAAACTCATTTACAAAGGTTTTTAAATGTTCTGTATATGATTTATAAGCGCCGTCATTAGGTCCTTTATCTTTTTGGTCGTTATGTCCAAACTCGATAAAAAGATAGTCACCCGGCTTCATTATGCTTAGTATTTTAGCCAATCTTCTACTTCCCGCAAAAGAGCCTAAGGTTAAGCCAGATTCAGCGTGATTGGCAATGGCTACTCCTGGTTTAAAAAAACGAGTTACCATTTGCCCCCAAGACGCCCAAGGCTCATCATCTTGATTAACAACAGTAGAATTTCCTGCTAAGAAAACAGTGATTTGGTCTTCAACTTTTGTAATTTCTAATGAATTTAAATGGGTATTTAAATCAAATTCTAAGGTCAATTTATCATCCCAATCTAGCTTGGTTAATTCCCTTGGTTTTAAGCCAACTACTTGTCCCCCTGTTATATTTTTATTTTTAACGTTTACAATAAATGTTTTAGTGATGTATTTTCCTGCAGTGGTCTTAACATTTTCTAACATCAACCTTCTAGATTCTGCCTTCACCGTACTTTCAGCAGCTTCCTTTGAGTCGCCCAAGTCAACCGTGATTTTGTAATTTCCTTCTGGTACTGAAACAGAAAAATAAAACGGTTTATCGCTTTTTATTAAATCTCCTTTTACCTTATCCTTTCCTCCTCTATCACCTTCAACTACTTTCGAATCAAAATCAAACCCATAACCTTTTTCTTTACTGTAGGCATCGCTTGGTAGCACCTTGGTGTAAGCTTTGTTTTTCTTTCCAGAACCGAAAGCGAATTTATAATCTGTTTTAGTCTGCCCAAATAAACTACTTGATGATAATACTATTGCAAGAGATACCTTAAAAAATTTATTCATTTTTATTTAGAACTAAGGGTAATTACTGCAGCAGGCAAACCTTTTGCTGTAACCTGTAAATTGATATTTCCTTTTATTTTTGAGCTCTCCACAATTGCAACTGCCATTCCGCTAAAAGCTTTCATTTCTGGTAAATGAAATAATTGTAAAGAAGTAGCATCGCCATTGCAAGCCGCACGATATTTTCCTACTCCAGTAACTTTAAACATTAAATTATCCGTCGCAGTCGGACAAAGATTCCCATCCTTATCTACCACACTAACCGTTACAAAAGATAAATCCTTACCATTTGCGGTTAACTGTTTACGGTCTGCCGTTAATTTTAAATGATGTGGTGCGCCTGCAGTTTTAACTTCTTCAGTAGCTACAGCTTTTCCACTTTCATCATAAGCTACAACTTTTAAACTTCCCTTTTGGTAAACCACATCATTCCACATTAAACGGTAACGAGTTTGATTATTCAAATTGCTCTTTTTCTGCACACCCATACTTTTCCCATTTAGAAATAACTCTGCCGAAGAATAATTAGTATAACAGAAAACTGGAACATTCTGACCTTCTTTACCTTCCCAATTCCAATGTGGCAATAAATGCAATGTTTTTTCTTCTGGTTTCCATCGGCTTCTATATAAATAAAACCTATCCTTAGGTAAGCCAGCTAAATCATAAATACCAAAATAAGAACTTCTCGATGGCCAATAATCGTCATAAGGTGTTGGTTCACCTAGGTAATCAAAACCTGTCCAAACAAATTCGCCGGCAGAATAAGCCGTTGTATCTTGAACCGCCCACTCATCATCTGGAACTTGAGACCAATTACAAAACTCTAAATCGTAAGATGAACTTTGATTATCTGGATGATGAATATCCTTACCCATTTTTACTGGAAAATGGTAAACTCCTCTTGAACTAACTGTTGAAGCAGTTTCTGAACCATAAAGGAAACCTTGAGGTAATTTTTTATAAGCTTCAAAGTACTGTTTTGGCTTGTAATTAAATCCCGGCACATCTAAAGAAGCCGCAAAATTATTTTTTAAAGCAGAATTAATACGATCCATCCCAGCAGTTACCAATCTAGTTGGGTCTATTTTATGGCAAATATTTTGAAGATATTCTACAATTTTATAACCTTCCTTATTATCTTGATCAGGCACTTCATTTCCAATACTCCACATGATAATACTTGGATGATTGCGGTCTCTTTCAATCATATTGGTTACATCCCTTTCAGCCCACTTATCGAAAAAGTTATGATAACCATTTTTCATTTTCCCTCTTTTCCACTCATCAAATGTCTCTTCGATTACTAGAAATCCCATTTCATCGCATAAATCTAAAAACTCAGGTGCTACAGGATTGTGTGAAGTACGGATGGCATTACAACCTAAATCTTTTAGCAAAACTAATTGTCGGCGCATGGCGGAAACATTTACCGCTGTACCTAGTGGACCTAAATCATGATGTAAACAAACGCCTTTGAATTTTACGTTTTTATCATTTAACCAAAACCCAGTTTCACGCTTAAATTCTGCTTTTCTAACACCGAATTTGGTTTGTTGCTGGTCGGTTAATATGTTGTTCAAATATAATTTAGTAACCAATGTATAAAGTGTAGGGCTTTCTGGCGACCATAATTTCGGGTTTTTAAGATTTAAATCTATTTCATTTTTACCTACAGCAGAACCACTAATTAACAATGCTCCTTTTGAGTCAAGTACATTATAAACCAATTTAAAACCTTTAACTAAACTATCAGATAACTTCGTTTTCACATTTACTTTTGCAGCATTGGCTGATATTTCCGGCGTGGTGATAAATGTACCCCAGGTTTTAAGGTTTGTTTTGTTTTTAACAATCAAATGCACATTTCTATAAATTCCAGCTCCTGGATACCACCTAGATGATTCAGGCTTATTATCAACCCTAACACTTAAACTATTTGATTTTCCTTTGATGATATAAGATGAGATATTGAATTGAAAAGAACTGTATCCATAAGGCCAATTCCCAACTTCTTTACCGTTAACGTAAATGGTCGAATTGCTCATTACACCGTCAAACATCAGGCTTATTCCATCATTATCAGACGCTGTAGGAACTGTAAACGTAGTACGATACCATCCAATGCCCATATAAGGTAAAGCCCCTGTTCTACCTGTTTTTCTGGTTTCCTTAGTTTCGTTATTTTGAGTAATCTTAGTGATTTGCAGGTCGTTATTTTCATCAAAAGGACCATAAATTGCCCAATCGTGTGGGACAGTTACGGTTTGCCAAGCTTTATCATTAAAATTGATTTGAGCAGCACTAGGAAAATCTCCTTTTGAAAACTTCCATCCATTTTCTAATAAAATAGATTTAGTTAATTGTGCTGAAGATAAAAGAGGAAAAACGCTAACCGAAATAAATATTACAGCTCTTGAAATTGACTTTTTTAAAGTAATCATTGTAGTCCTTAGGTTATTTGGTTTTGAGCTTAAATCTGACCATTTTATCTAACAAAACTGTACTGTACTGTTATGAGAAGTCATATTATTATATTTGTAAACAATAATGAGTATGAACATTTCATTAATTAACATCAAACCAAAAATCATATCCCTATGAAAAAAATCATCTTACCACTACTCATCATTTTATTTATTGGATGTAAAAAGAGAGATAAAGTTCTTCCCACAGAAATAGTTTCTACTAAAGAACTTTCTTTTGACAATGAAACAAACTCCAAACTGATGTTTCAAGACGGAGAAACCTTATCATTATTAACGGCTGAATCTCGTCGTTACGAAATTGGTAAAGTCTTACGTGTTAAAGCTATAAACGAAACTACAATTGAAGTTGCAAACTTTGCGCCAGTTGACATAGAAAACGCCACAATTCTAATAACTATTGAAGGAGCAGCAAAACCAATTAGACTTTTTAAAATAAAAAAAATAAGGGCACACGCTGTACAAGAAATGAAATATCCATTTGTTGATGGGACTTCTAAATTTATTGATGCAGATAACGCCGAGGTGGATTTGTCACAATACAAAACAACTGGCATTTCAGTAAACAAAGTTAGCTTTGATTTTACTGGTGAAACACCATTAATTGTAAAACTGAAAAAATTAGCTAAACTAAAATGGAAAGTAAAATACCATGATTTCGATGCAAATGACAACACTGCAGATAATTGGAAAGAAAATCCTGATGCAAAGGATGTAAGGAGATTTTCTGGCTTCATCATCAACTTAGCTTTCCTTTTGCAAGCTAATGAAACTAAAACATCGTATGTAGCAGAGCCAATAACAGATAATGATGGTATTACTGTTTTAACAACTGCTCAAAAAGAAACAGCCTATCAAAAAATGATTGACATACCACAGTTTAATTGTGGTGTGGTGGTTAATGTTTCTGGTTTGGGAGGTGGTTACACATTTGGTGTGGCAAATCATATTTTAAACGATTATTTAACCAAGGACATTTGTTTTGTTACCATTCATGAAATTAGCCACATGATAGGTTATAATCACGATTCTACAATGACCTATCCTAAAGATGGAAAAGGCGCTGTTGAAGCCTGTACTAGAGTTTACAAGCAAATGTTAACCAATGATGAGTTCCCCATAAAAAAAGCCGCTTATTACAGGCAGAGCGATTTATAACTAAATCTGTTTTCTAATTGAATACAATAAAACCTCTAAATTGCTATTTAGAGGTTTTGTATTTCTAATGAATTTGACACTTTTATTTCCAGAGATTAGTAAAATAAGAAAGCCTTTCTTGCTATGCAAGAAAGGCTTTTGTTTGTCGGGATGGCAGAATTGCCACCTTTTTCTCTAAATATATTAACTACAACTCCTTAAAGAATTTACTCTTATAAGAGGGTGTGGAATAGGGAATTACCATTTCAAATCAATATCGAACATCCTGTTCCTAACTCCAGTTTTCAGCAAAATTTAATGATAAAAATTGGGTTATTTTGATTGATGTAAAATTATGAAAAACAAATGTAATAAGAAAATTTTTAGCCAAGGAAATGCTTACTATTTGTTGATTAGTTGCTGAACATCTTAAGCGTTGACTTTGCGAAGTTTGCCCACATTTGAAATCTGTCAAAAGATTCGGTAAGACCATATAGATATACATTTATCAACCAATGACCATTAAAGTGGCTATGGGGGTGCGTAATTTAAACCATTTGGTGGAAGAATTGATTGAGATAGGCAGTTTTTCAAAAAATTCGATAAAATGAAGATTGCTGAAATCTTTTTTTTACTTCGTTATATACGTTTTCCATTGCTTCAAGTGCTTTATGTCCTATTGAAGGAATGTCAAGAAGTTTATCGAAACAGTCTTATGCCGTCTTTTGGAAACTAATTTTTAATTTGTTCTTACTTTACAACCAAATAGTTAGTACTCCTTCCTCCTGCTATGCCTTTGACCAATATTCCCTTATCGACCAGATCTTGAATATCCCTAGAGGCTGTGTCCTGTGAACATTTTGCAATCTTAGCCCATTTTGATGAAGTAAGCTTTCCATCAAATCCATCCATAAGCAGGGTGAGCAGTTTTTGCTGTCTATCATTGAAAGTTCCAAGCTCTGCTTTGCCAAGCACCTTTGCCTTTAGGATAACTGATTCCAATATTCCATCAGTTGCTTCTATCGCCCTTGCCAAGCAGGAAAGGAACCACTCTAGCCAAAACGTAATGTCCAGGTTTCCAGACTGGCTTTTTTCAAGGATGTCATAATATTTGTTTCTCTCCAGCCTGATCTGTCCAGACATGGAATAGAACCTGCTTTTTGTCCCATCCGCTCTAGAGAGTTGCATATCTGCGATTGCCCGTGATATCCTCCCATTACCATCATCAAATGGGTGAATGGTCACGAACCAGAAATGTGCGATTGCTGCTTTTAATAATGGGTCTAGGCGTTGTTCTGAATTGAACCAATCTAAAAAATATCTCATTTCTTTTTCCAGTCGATCAGAATCAGGAGCCTGATAATGCACTTTCTCCCTTCCCATCGCTCCGGAAACTACTTGCATAGGATCCTCTTTGGGATTATCCCTCCAATTACCAACCACAATCCTTGTCATTCCACTTCGACCAGTCGGGAACAAAGAGGCGTGCCAGCCAAAGAGCCGTTCAGCATCCAGGTCGCTTTTATAATTCTGGGTGGCGTCCAGCATCATTTCCACGATCCCATCCACGTGCCGGTCTGAATGCACTAGCCCTCCAACGTCCATACCCAACCTTCGTGCAATCGATGAACGAACCTGACCTGAATCTAGGTGCTCACCTTCTATCTCACTTGACTTAATCACGTCCCTGGTCAACGTCTGCAATACCGCCTCGTTTTGAAGTTCAAACCCGAGCTGTCCCATATACCCCAACAATTTGCCTTGCTTTAGATGCACCTCCGCCAATAGCACCGCCAAGGCAGTAGCATCCCAAGAGAATTTTGGCCATTTTTTCTGTTGATGAATATACATGATAAGGTAAAGCTAAGTTAATCTCCGCAAAAAATCAAATTAATCTCCGCATATTTTGCGGAGATTAAGAATATATTCACCGCAAACCATACAATTAAGACAACTAGTAGTAACAAACATATATTGGTTCCTTCATAATTTAACAAAATTAATAGTTCCATTTCAATGATGTTAAAAAGCATGCATTGATAATCATCGCAACATGCCGTCATCTGCAAACGAATAATAAGTTTCATCAGTTATGATGAGATGGTCAATGACTTCCATTCCCAATATTTTAGCTCCATCCCCAAGCCTCGTTGTTAATTTTATATCCTCCAAACTTGGCTTCAAGTTACCAGACGGATGATTGTGACAAAGTATGATTGAACTGGCACAGGCCTTAAGTGCCACGGAAAAAACCAGTTTTGGATCGACAAAAGTTGCTGCAAATCCGCCACTGGAAATTTCAACGATTCCCAAGGGCTTCTTGTCGGTGTTCAGCAATAGGATAAAAAACTGCTCGCTCAACTCTATGCGGTCCAAGTCCCATTTTCGGATAAAGATTTCATAGGCATCCTGGGACCTGGTGATGTTCGGTCTTTCTGATGCCTTGAACTTGGGCCTGTAACTGACCTTGATTTCCGATACGAGGAATAATGGATTTAATGCTTGCTTTTTCATGACTTTTTCGGTTAGATTGAAATTTGATTAATTAAGCGCATCCCAGACGGATGACGAGCAAGCAAAAAATGCAGCGGAATAAATGGGCCCAGGGCGGACAGGTGAGCGTTTATGCCGAACAATTTTTGCGCTCCGAAGGCATTCCGTCTAACTTGGTGCAGGATTGATTAAATGAATAAAACTACCTTATCTGATCCCCACTCTATTCGGATCCAGCTAAAAAAAAATGCAACTTCCAAATTCATCATGGAAGTCAAATGAACATTCGTTTTCGGCACCATAAAATAATTAGCTATTTCATAACCTAACCTGTCAGCTGAGGCCTCAATTAAGAGTGGAACCAGCCGAGTGTCCGAAGGACGCGAGGCTTCTTGGGGTTCGCCGTGGCGAACCCCTTCTTGCAATCACGACCACTAAATTGGTACAGGAGTGGAGCGGAAATCAGTCAAGTTCAAAAAGAACCCCTTATGCTCCAATGCACCCAAGCGGAACATCGACCATAATAGCGATGCCCCCATGTTTGCCAACACAGAATTGATGAACAAGTCCTGCTTGCCCAGTGCCTGTGCGAGTGAACAGCTTGGTGCATTGTTCTCTATTTGTTCTTCCATCTTTCCATTGTAGGTCTCGAAAATATCGCAAAGCCTTCCAACGGTGTTGAATTTTTTGGATTCGGGCTGTCTGATTTCCCCCACGGTGGAGAGCCATACCTGCCCCGAGTTTCTGCCATTGCCAAGGTCAAGCCAGTACAGGGGTCTGTCCCTGTCATTGGACAACGCATTATTTTCATTTAATATCCCTGCAATTTTCTTCCTAGTGGAAACGGTGTCCACGCAGGTAATGTTGAAGTTTGCCTGTTTGGGGCAGTCCTCGAACCTCCCTGCGACCGCCTTCCAGTTCGTCCCGAAAAATCGGTTGACCCGATTGGTCAGCGCAACTGCCTTGTTCAACCCCAGTTCATGCTCGTTGAAAAGTTGGCGACCAAGGTTGGATGGCTCAACGTCATCTACATCAAATATGGTAACGTTTA
>Ga0307515_10017273_pt1 | contig 13153 bp, 14 predicted proteins | sample 17_EM_MG_FD_194513 | JGI IMG/M metagenome (GOLD analysis project Ga0307515, IMG submission 194513) | Populus trichocarpa ectomycorrhiza microbial communities from riparian zone in the Pacific Northwest, United States - 17_EM | ecosystem: Host-associated > Plants > Roots > Unclassified | place...
TCTAAAGAGCGATCACCTTGCGGTCTCACGCTCACCCACGCGTCCATCCTAGGATGTTCGGAAGTGGTGACCATTTCGGAGGGGGGGGGGAGGAAGGGCCCGACGTGGTCGGGTCCAAGCCCCCTCGCACTCCCGGATATGAAGTACGGGTTCGCGTCTGACTTGGTGAACGACCGGAGAATGGGCGACCCTAGGCCAGGGGAGCCAGTATGAACTACACCATCAGTAAACATGAGAACTTAGTGACTGCTCTGGAGCAAAACTTTGAGCAACATACCCAATAGGTACATCTCTCCCTCGCAAAGCCCGATCGATTCGCAGGCTTCGCTATCCACGATTCTCTCTACCTTGCATGCCTCTGCGAAGTGATTTCCGGCGCCAACAGGTCCAAGCGACTCGTCAAATTCGGCATGTCGGGAAACTCAATATCGGGCAATAAAGCCAATCGCGTGGACTATCATCCCATGATCCATCGAGGTGGCGGTTGTAGAGCTTCGATGCGAGTCTTTTGGGCGTCAAATGGGGAGGAATACGTCCAATTGGGTAGAGCGCAATGCCGCAGCCAATATCTGACCCAATGAGTGCAGGGTATTTGTCTTCTGCTACAATTGCGCCGCCAATTGGGAAGCGGTCGCCCTTGTGTAGGTCTGGCATTCCAATGGCACAACTGAGAGATCAGGATCGGAGCATCGACAATTGAAGCGGCCACTCTCTGGACGCCTTCGAGTGCTGCCACAGATCCCAGCTGTTGCATAGCCTAGTATAAAGTCAGATGCCAAGGTGAAAACGCGCATTTCATGCGGAACCACTCACATCTTCGTGCACGAAACTATGGCCCGCGAGCGTGCTCACCTCCCCGTCGATATAAAATAGACCATTTCTTGATCTGGAACTTATTCATCCCTTGTGTGAGGATATGATCACGCACATTGTACGGCTCAACCGGTCCTCCTGGAAGGGGGATGAGCATATATGGTGATGCGCTTGGACTGGTTGGCATTGAGGACGATTGTGATGCGGCGATTGAGCATCGGTCCTGGTCGCGCTTGCCCATGTGGTGTGAGAGGAGTGCTGCAGGTGCGGTTGATTCCAGACTTTTGACTAAGCTATTCCAACTCAGCGGTGTTATGCCTCGATCAATAATGATAGTTGGAACTTCAATTAATTGCAAAACATAGTCGAGTACTTGTCCTCGATACTCTTAGTCGAACACACGGTTCCTTCGATGTCATGTATAGAGAATTGAAAGAGACGGGAGGTACAAGTGTGCGAATAGACAGTAGAGGTGTTCGGGGATAAAGTTGTGACCGGCCAAACAAGGACAAGCCGTAACACACATAACGAAACCAGTATCAATTAGATAATGAAACCCTTACATCAATAACCGAAGGAGCCACTAAGGTCGAACTACATGCGGAAGTTCAGCGACGAAAAAGGCTAAGAAGGTGCATCTTTAAATATTTGAGTCCATGAGGTTCCAAAGGCAAAGTCGTCAAAGTCAAGAGACACGGAGCGATTATGAGATATATGGGGGATTGTCAGGAGGGCAGGTGAATGCAAGCCTTTACGACAGTCGTGGGGTACCCAGTAGAGTAAGCCACCCTCTGGGTCCCTGACCCAACCATCCATGTCGGGCTTTGCCAAAAAATTAGCATGCATTGGGTTACAAGAGACAGTGTGCTGCATGTCAGGAGAGTAATCAATAGTTTGTACCGGGTAGGATGCCACTCACGAGGCTTGCCGGCTCCTGTACTAACCTCGGAATCCCAAGTTCTAATAGTGCTGTCACCGTCTCCGGAGATGATGCGCCGCCCATCAGGAGAGTAAGCGGCGCACCCTACCACGTTAGCGTGCCCCTTGAGAGGATCGCCGACCGAGGCGCCAGTCTCGGCATCCCAGATTCGAATGGTGTGGTCGAAGGATCCGGAGACGATGTGCCGCCCATCAGGAGAGTAAGCAACGGACCGCACCTGGTCAGTGTGCCCATCGAGAGGATTTCCGACTGAAACGCCAGTCTCGGCATCCCAGATTCGAATGGTACGGTCGCTGGATCCGGAGATGATGTGCTGCCCATCGGGAGAGTATGCAACAGATTTTACAACGCCATTATGCCCTATAAGATGCTCACCAACCGAAGCGCCAGTCTCGGCATCCCAGATTCGAATGGTGTGGTCGGAGGATCCGGAGACGATACGTCGCCCATCAGAAGAGTAATCAACGGACCACACCCGGTCAGTATGCCCATCGAGAGGATTTCCGACTGAAGCGCCAGTCTCAGCATCCCAGATTCGAATGGTGTGGTCGTCGGATCCGGAGATGATGTGCTGCCCATCGGGAGAGTATGCAACAGAATTCACACCGCCATTATGTCCTATAAGATGCTCGCCAACCGAGGCGCCAGTCACGGCATCCCAGATTCGAATGGTGCGGTCTTCGGATCCGGAGACGATGCGCCGCCCATCAGGAGAGTAAGCAACGGACCACACCCAGTCAGTGTGCCCATCGAGAGGATTTCCGACTGAAGCACCAGTCTCGGCATCCCAGATTCGAATGGTGCGGTCGCTGGATCCGGAGATGATGTGCTGCCCATCGGGAGAGTATGCAACAGATTTCACACCGCCATTATGTCCTATAAGATTCTCGCCAACCGAAGCGCCAGTCACGGCATCCCAGATTCGAATGGTGCGGTCATCGGATCCGGAGACAATGCGCTGCCCATCAGGAGAGTAAGCAACGGACTGCACCCAGTCAGTGTGCCCATCGAGAGGATTTCCGACTGACGCGCCAGTCTCAGCATCCCAGATTCGAATGGTGTAGTCGGAGGATCCAGAGATGATGTGCTGCCCATCGGGAGAGTATGCAACAGAATTCACACCGCGTTTATGCCCAATAAGGTGCTCGCCAATCAAAGCGCCAGTTACGACATCCCAGATCCGAATCGTGTTGTCGTCGGATCCGGAGACAATGCGCCGCCCATCAGGAGAGTAAGCAACGGACCGCACCCAGTTAGTGTGCCCATCGAGAGGATTTCCGACTGACGCGCCAGTCTCAGCATCCCAGACTCGAATGGTGTGGTCGGAGGATCCGGAGATGATGTGCTGCCCATTGGGAGAGTATGCAACAGATTTCACACCGCCATTATGTCCCATAAGATGCTCGCCAACCGAAGCGCCAGTCACGGCATCCCAGATTCGAATGGTGCGGTCTTCGGATCCGGAGACAATGCGCCGCCCATCAGGAGAGTAAGCAACGGACTGCACGCAGTCAGTGTGCCCATCGAGAGGATTTCCGACTGAAGCACCAGTCTCGGCATCCCAGATTCGAATAGTGCGGTCGCTGGATCCGGAGATGATGTGCTGCCCATCGGGAGAGTATGCAACAGAGTTCACACCCCCTCTATGCCCTGTAAGATGCTCGCCAACCACCGCACCAGATTCTGCATCCCAGATCCGAATCGTGTTGTCGTTGGATCCGGTGACAACGCGGGTCCCATTCGAGGAATAACACACACTCATGATGTACCCCGTGTGTCCAGTCCACTTCAATGGCGGTGCTGGCCATGACGACAGGTTCCCCGCTCGTACCTTGATGGCACTAGTGAATTCTCTGCTCAAGGTCCTCGATAAAGGGGACTGTGAGGGCAAGAACGGCCGCGTCGAGATATAGATGTGTGGAGCGCAGATGGAGATGGGGGTGTGAAAAGTGATCACGAAATGACGAATATCCTGAATTCTCTCAAGAAGCGTTGAATCCACATCCTATTGAATCAGCTTGGAATGCAAACTGGTAGCATGTTGGGATGCACTCACCCTGACCCAGGATAGCAACCTTCGAAGGCTTTGAGCGCCAATTGGGACCATCCCCATAATGCTCAACACCTCAATCCAAAATAATGGGTATAATCCCCCAAAGAAGTTCTTTAAGCCTCCCAACACTAATAGGCGCTCATCGCGGTTAGCTGAAGAGCAAAGATGGTTCGACCAGTGGAGACAGCTATACTGCAAGGGGTCGGAAACGTTCTGTTTCACTCGGGATGGGAGATCTCTAATGTCTGCATTGGCGAGCCGGGAATCTTCGAGATTGCAGATATTGAAACGGAGCTCTTTTACCATCGTTTGGAGGCAGGCGATACCCTGCTGCGCGTGCGCCTCTCGCAGGTTGACTTGATACTCGCAGCTATCACTGAGAAAGAAATCGGAAATTGATAAATGACGGACACGAATTGCTCCATTGCCCCCTTCGTCTCGATAGAGCAAAGAGCTGAGGGCATCCACCCACTTTCCGACTAGATTGGGTTTCACTCCCGTCAGCTTTGCAATTGGCTCTTTGCACAGTGGGCGGTATTGAGCGGTTGTAATTGCTACAATCATCCGCCAAAACCCACCAATCTTGCTATGTGCTTTCAGGATACTCGAATATAGTCCGTATAGAGACTCTAAGCCAGTACCGGCTGAGCCTTGCAAGGCTTCTTTCAAAGACTCCTCAGCGTCATCGCAGTTCTTAAGTGCGCGAATAAGAGTCTTGATGAAAATGAAAAGGCCGTTCGCACGAGAGATAAGCTTGTCGAAGTCCGATTCTTCTGGCCAAGACTTGGAGAGACCCCAATGCGAGGCCACCAAGGTGAACTGGCTTCGGGCGAAGGTTCGCAAATCATCACTGGCTTTCTGGTCGGCAGTCAGATCATATGATGAATGCGACGAGCCGGTGAGACCACGAAAGAAGCGTTCGATATCGGCTTCGGGTCTACTGGTGATGATGATTTTGAGCCATGGAGCTAGTGCGGCTGCGTCCGTCAGGGCCTTTAGGACATCTTGGCGACTTTGATAGTCGCCACACTCATCAAGTGCATCAATGACAAAGGCACAAGGATGCTCATTGGGTTGGCTAGGCGCCGAGCGGATAAAATCGAGGAAGTGTGTGTCTGTCATCGACTCCGCTGTCAGGTTTGGTTTACCACGAAGTCGCTCTGCCACAATCTTTCGAAAAGTCGGGGAAATTTCGGCGAGTTTATAGATGAGAGTTGGAAATATGTTTCTAGGCTCGTTCGAAGTCGTGTCATCTCTCTGGCAGAAAAACGCTCCGATGAGTTGATTTCGCTCATCGAGTGTTTTACAAATTGAATGAGACAATGATGTCTTGCCGATTCCGGGTAAGCCGTAGATCCAGTATGTATTGCTCGGTCCCAATCCATTGGCTACCCAGGCAGTGACTTGATTGAGGATAGATTGGCGGGTGCCTTCCATGCAGCAAAGCGCATGGTTATAACTGGTCCTGGTAGGTCTAAGCCGCTTCTCAAGCAAGAGGTCTTGCTGGACTAATTCTACACAAAACGATAAATATATACTATCACAAGATTGAGGTCAATGAGTGCTTACTGTTCTCCTTAGCTAGCTCCTTGGCTAGGCGGAGGGCCTCAACATTCATTGCACGGTCGAAATCTTCAATGACCTTGGTCAATTCTTTGCTCATTTCTTCGATTTTTTGCGGGTGGACGAGCCCAGTCAATGTCCTCTCTGTGATCATCAGGATTTGCGAAATTCAGAAAACCGACCGCCCACCGAAACGCCCACGTTTGACATAGTCGCACGAACACTTTGCGACTATTTCCATCACTTTGAACATTTGCGAGATTGTCTTCTGCAGGATTTCTGTCTCTTCATCGCCGATCCCGTTTGCGACCTTGTCCGCAAAAAACAAAATGCGCTGCAACCGATCCAAAAGGTCCGACGGCATCTGATCGTACTTGTTTTGTTCCTGCAAAAGCTAAAACAGCCGCGCGTCACCTCTGCTTCTGAGGCGCAAGAGCGGGAACAAACCTCAAACGTGACTGTGGCAACACTGAAGGCAGCCTTTGCGATCTCATTTAACTAAAACGTGTCAATGTCTTGAGTTTCGATATGGGAGAGCTGAGGACTGACCTCTGAGAATGCAGCCCCAACTTTGATGACCTTTTCCAAAGCCTTCTCCGTCGATTCTGTCATCAGTGGGGAGTAATCCCTTAACAATTTTTCGAGTTCACGGAGCGAGGAGCGTAGATCACCCGTCTATGCGAACAGTATAAGCAGCCTGCGGTGAACAATTGTCAGAAGACGAACGGTAACTTCTGCAGAGAATTGTAATTCCAGGGAACAACTATGTCTCCCAGCAACAATGTCCGCTGCGCCCCTTCGGTCAGCGATGAAAGGACTTGTTGGTGATTCCAACTGACCTTGTACTAGAAACTCGTGGGCTGTAGTATTCCAATAATCCTTGAAAAGTGCTTGACAGTCGATCTCCGTGGTGCCCTGTTCTTTCCTCCCCAATGCGAGATGAGCCTTCTTCACTTGGATCTCGACATGCATCTGGGATATCGGAGATACATCTCTACATATGCGCAGACTTTAGTAAGTGCACGTATCAAAGAAACAATTGGTATACAGGGGCTTCGCTGGTTCCCAGATCCGGTTGTTGATCCTCTGTAATTCTCTCTCCTCATCGTCGACTAACAAACTGAGCGTATACTTCAGCTTTGGAACGACTTGGAGTGTGATTTCTGTATGGTGGCTGAGATCAGTGGTATGCGCCGGAATTGAAGTGAAGCGCCGCCTACGTACGGTCAAGATAGAGGCTTGGAGTATGATCAGCGATCTGGCGCGCGATGCGTCGAGGGTGCTCACAGGTTCTCTTTCTTGGATTTGGATCGTGAAGTCGCCATGTTGATCACTTGTGGGGTCTTGGACGTCCAGCGGCAACGTGTGGTCGTGTTTGTCCTGGTTTGTCAGAATGGCTAGTGACAGATGACAGTTGTCAAACGAATTGTGCTCCCTCCGCGTCTCCGGTCAACTGGCTTCAGAGGACTGAGTCGTACGTTCTCTTCCTCCTCGAGTACGACGAGGAGCCACGGCTACGACTGCGCTTTAGCGGATGCTCCTTTATTCCTCCAACAATAAATAGTTTGCAGAGGAATGCCTTAGTTGAATCCTACCATAATGCCCCAACAACGTTGCAGCACATTACGTTCAGTAACGCGATAGCAGACTGTATTATAGGATAATACTTAAAGGAGCCACTGCCATTTGACATGAGAACACATACATATAAGCAGAAAATGGACTTACGAACTCAGTATGCGATAGCAGACTGGGCCTGGATGATCCTTCAACTAGAGTTGGACTTTAATAGGAGACGAAACCAGTCATGGGAGTCATGGACACGGTGAAGCCACCGATACCGGATGGTTGTTCGGCAATTATGTATGGCAAAGTGAATCTGGAATTGCAATTCTTTCGCAAAAAGAAGCCGGTTTCTTTCTCAAGTCTGGCGCAAGGTGTCACGACTTAAAATTTCTCGTGTACTGCGCATTTGTTAAGTTTGTTTGTGTTGGACCCTTCCAGGGACGGTCGCACAGGGGCCCAAATCTGCATCGAGGACAGCAAGAGACCACACAAGAATTGGACTTGCAGAATCATCGGGGCCAGATCCAGGAACTTAACAGCCGCCGCACAAAATACCATTACTTTGACGTAGCGCATCAGATGACCGGACTCCAGCGCTTAGAACGGGCCTGAAAAAAACAGATAAGTAAGGCATATCGCCGTCGCGTCGGTCGATCCACACAACGTCCACCCACCGGCGCGGTATGCCTCCAATGAAGAATACTCAACAACCCGACGGCGTCAAACGTCGCCATCGCCATCGCCGAACACAAAATGCTGCGACTTTGACGACTACCGAGAATTTCGCTTTGAAGCCGCTGAAACCTAAACTCTGCCTATTGTCCCTCGTTAAACGCCCTCTCCCAACCACCGCCGCATCTGCTGAACTCGATATTGGGATGATTGTCATATAAATTCACTCTCCTGCTCCCCTAATATACGAAGCCCACGACTTCTATGGCCTCCCTTCAAAACCCGTTTCCATCCTCCACACTTGACCCGCCTGGTCGCTGCCTAGTGGCCCTCAGGTTCAGTATGTCCTCAAGGAGGCCCGACCTGCCTGTACCCACGCGGTCTCAAGTGTATGGTACGAGCTAGGTGAGAAAATCTACAGTTCTTCGACTCTATCAAGCTCAAGTGGACGACCATCGACCCCGTCCGCTTTGTAGAAGCCTGAAAGGAACCTGGTTCCCTCTCCTTGTGGGTGGGCGTGCTCCCCGGTACTCTCTCTCCCGACAATACCAAAGGCCCGCGTGCACTGCAAAGAGATTCTTTTGGAGTATGGGATCACCGACGTCGAGATTGCATTCTGTGAGTCTACCTACACCCAGTACGCCGGACCGCGGTTCCTTGATCACGTCTCCCATTCACGTCGACCCAACATTGACGTACGCGTTCCATTCACCCCCGCCATTGGTCTTCAGATTGCTGCCAAGGCCTCCCCGTACTCAGAAGGAACGGGCTGTCTCCATCGTTGCGAAGGCCATGGGAGCAATCGGGTCTTCCTCACCGCTTGTCACGTTGCTCTCCCGCGCAGCAAGTATTCTAACGAGCCGTACCACCGCAAAATCGACAGCACGCTTCGTCTTGGGGTCATACATATTGGAAGCAGAGCCTTCCAGAACTCTCTGGGGGCTCTGGTGGACGATTGGCCACTGGAAATTCATGGTCGACCACTGCGAGGAAGAGCTTGCGGGTCTAGGGGAGCACGTCGAGGGCGAGGGCCCCAAGACAACTTCCGATAAGCAGAAGATTAGGTGGAAGCTGGAAAAGGCGAAGGCGTCGAAGGCGAGCGTATTCGAGTTCCACCGTGACACCACCAGCTCCTAGAGCATAGAGAGCCAGCGCATCCTGGGACACGTCGTCTACGCACCTCCAATTTCCGTCGGTACCTGCGACAGCAAGGTTGGAGCTCAACCGCGGCAGGTTCGACTTGGGCACTTTCCGACTTGGGCACTTTCCGGTTACTTATCTTGGTACATTTCAATCTGTCTCGCTGTAGTCTAACTAACTACTACATCTAGGATCCAAACTTACGCCTTACCAATTCATGTAGAAGATGTATCCTGATGTCGTGACTCGTGCAATATTCAAGTATCCGCCAAATAGCGCGCCTGATGCAGCTCCAAGACTTCGTCAAGTACAACGAGCTTCGCTGTCCGACCATGCTGGACGCGAACGGTGAGGAGTGCATTACAGTCGTCAAGAACGGTGCCACCACCGGTGTTACGCTCGGTCGTGCAACCGGCATCGAATCCTTCGTTTGTGAATACAAGGACTACGCTATTCACTCGACGTCTATGTATATCGCCGTCTACCCTCACAGCAACAAGGACGGGACTTTCTCCTTCCCCGGGGACTCCGGGTCTGTTGTCCGTGACGCCAACTATCGCATCGTTGGCATGCTTACTAGCGGTGCCGGTAAGACTGATTCGACCGATGTTACGTATGTGTCGGTATACCTACCTCCACCAGTGCATCAAGAAGGCCTTTCCCCACTCCTACCTCTTCCCGGTCCAGAACCCGATCCAGGCCTAGGTCACGGCATCGGAGAAGGACGACGTCATCGGGCACGGTGGCGAGGCGATCGTTTTCTTCTCCTTGTTTCTATCTATGCGACTTCTTCTCCTTCTGTCACGCTCTTTTTCCTTCTATCCGCTCCTTTATATAGGGCGGTGTCGACAGGTGCTTCAGGTTCGTCACTTCCTCTCGATATGTCTTCGTATGGCTGATGCCTTTGACGTCTAGGCTCCGGAGTAGTGCACTCGTCGATGTTCGTTTCGTTTCTTCCCTTCCCTTCTTTCGTATATTACCTAATGGCCTTTACTCAAAGCGTACGGCGCAGACTCGTAGACTTCTCATGTAGGTCTGTCCCGTTTTTTCCCGTTGTTCCTTCGTGCAACTGACGGCCTTGACATTTAGCATTCAGACGACCGACTTGGCTGGATAGCCTCGCGACCTTCGAGTAGCTCGTACGTGGTAGGATAGCATCTCGTTCTCTTTCAACGTCACCGTGTACTATATTCCTCTCCGCTACGGTGACTTGTATGAACCCTGTATCGCCCTCCCCACTCTCATACCCTTTTCGGGGGCATTGTGTTAGTCTTGTGACCCCCCCTCCCCCCCTCCTGTACCCCTTTCGGTGATTTTACTAACCTTGTGTGACTTCATGTTTCATTACCCAGCGGGTGACCCTATATTTGAACGCACCCACTTCGATAATTGAATGACCTCCAACGCCCACCTATCCACTAACCTGCCTAGGCTTCTTAACGTGGCAAATCTGATAGTTGGTGAGCCCATTATGTGTACGACGCTCGGATTCCTCAACCGAGTTAGCTCTGATGACCGACTGAGGAGTCCCAAGCGATGTACTCTATGTCACCACCTGCGATAATTCTTACCATATACCCGCCTACGAGACGATTCAATAGCACTGGTGCTGATTAGAAACTGCGTCAATACCAACTGAACTCAGCCTTCCCTGTTGGCGACTGTTGACGATGACGAAATGACGGTTTTTACTTCACTTTCGCAAGTATATATACTTGATATATAGAACGGCAAGTGCCGCGAGAGACTGCGGGTCTGTTTGCGAATTCCCTACTTGTTGGTCGGGGTTTGGTGTGACGCGGACCAGTTTTGGAGAACTGAAGCGTGACACCAGAGTATGCGCTACAAGTGCATGGGCGGTGTACGTGACAGCGCGCGCTACTCGCAAGCTCGAAGGCATTGCATTAACCATAATCAATCAGGAGCCCCGGAATATCTGAATGAACAATTGAGGCTATGATGCGTATGGAGTCGAAGTACCCCACATGAACGGGATGCACAGCACAGAGAGAAGCTGTCCCCAGACGCACCGACGAAGCATTTTGACGCAGTGCGTCCCGATCCGGCACACGTGGTATCCGTATATGGTAAAATTTTTGGCCCACGACCCTTCGTTTCGCGGTTACTATCAACGAGACGCAACTCCCGCTCCCGTCGCTCCCACCAAGCATTGGAGGCTGGTTATCGGGCAGACATGGATGGCTGCGACTTTCACAGCCCATATGAAATAACAATCATCCAAGGATAAGTCAGTGGTGGCACGTGCAATACTGAAAGCCTTTTACAATCACAGAGTAAGCTAATCAATGGCAGTGGCTGCAAATTGGCAGCGGGCCGGGGTTCTCCATTTGACGCAGTCGGCAAATGCCAAATCACATTGAGACTGGAGGGCCCAATGCCGGGCCGCTTCCCGGGCTATACACGTGGACCGTCTACACATGCTGTGTATGTCACGTCTCGGCGACGTGTTGGGGACTTATACTATAGATTGCCTGTAAACATAATCAATCAACCCGACTGCTGGTATGGTTCTTGATTGAAATATCACACGGAGGTACGCAGGCCACGTTGCAAGATGGGGCAGTGGCGGCAGGAAAGGGGTCGGGAGGAAAAGGGGTCAAGCAGCGGATAATGCGTAGGAGAAGCAAAATACAAACAACCAGCGCATACAGAGATAGGGCCAATCGGGCGTTGTCATTCGAGCGAGCACATGGGACGCGGTGGAGCCACTGCGCGACGAGAGCAAATGGGGGCCCCGATATCATGCATATCACCTTTTGGTCTCCCATTCATCCGAATCGTGGTGGTGGCGCCAGAAAATAAGGCTCTAAGCGCCTGACAGGTCGCGTTCATAGAGCTGTCCGTGGTCTCCAGAGCCTGTTGAGGGTACAAGGGACTCGGGTAACCGATAGGGACGATAAAAGGTGGAGGTCGTAGCATTGTAACCCCACATACCCGAGGCCGGTACGGTAGTTTCGCGAATACTATTCGTACACACCCAACAGGTAACGGAAATTAAAGCACCCTGACTACACTCTACGATGAGGTGACTGATAAGGTACACGATACGCGAGCCACCTTATGAAATCGGGAGGAGAAATTGCCAAATGTACGGAGACTGGGTTTGCAAACCTGCATATGACTGAAGCTCGGTTGACAGCACGTAGACAAGAGCCCAGGACGTTAGAGAATGATAGATCGAAGCCATTTAAAAGCCAAAGCAATTAACATAGGAAAATTAGCATTAAAGCCACAAGGCATATCCATGCCAAGGCCCTTTGGCTGATTATCCGCTGCAGGCCATGACAACAGTGAGTTGAGGAGACTTCAGTTTGGCGCGAGTGCATGGAAAAAGAACGGGAGCCCACCAAAACTCTCTATTTCCGACAGCAGACACCACCCTCCTAACGAGCAGGGCACCAAGGGAGTCAAATATGCGAAATTTCATCTATAGGTAGTAAGATACACAAGGGGCGACGGATTCGATTGATGGGAGACCAGTCAAGGGACAAACAAGGAACAAACACTCACCCAATGATAGGCTTAGGGTGCCTGGAGACAAAGGAAATATATTTTACCCACCATTGACTACAGAATACACGAACCTTATTTGCCTCAGAACGTCACCCTTTAATCCATCCCCGCACCTCCCACCTCCTGTAACATGCCTAAGCCCAAGTACAAGACTCTTTTGTTTTGGATGAATCAAAGGTGAAGAGTACAAGCAGCAGATTCAGAAAGCAAAGTTCGAGTATCTTGCTGCAAGTGGTGATGATGATAGCTTCATCACCAACTTGTCTGACACCAGGTGCCCTAGTGAATCGGCAAGATGAGTCGGCAAAGTTCGAGTCCGTTGGGCGTGGGTTTAGAGTAAGAACCACTCACACACAGAGTCACTTCCAAAGAACGTCCATTAGCAGTGACACCCTCGACGTCAAGACGTCACCATATACGGCTTGATTGCTGTCAGACGGTATAAACCCTCTGAGATATCATCTCTATAGCCACCCCCCATGTGTCGCACGGTTTACCTCTGCCTGCCTTCCCTTTGAAGTAATGAAGTAAATTGAATTGATATGCAAGGTGGTGCGATGTCCGTGGTAAATCGATTTGAACATGCAAAAATAGAATTGAAGACAAGTAGTAGTGCCTGACCATTAGGAGTGGCTTGTGGGAAGAAGAGGTGTTCTGTAGGACTGACACTGATCTACAGTGCCTGGGAGTAGCTGAACCAGGCAGGATGGATGCGGGCGTTTTCGGGACGTCGATGTCGATCGGCGACGGCTCGGCTGTCCTCTTGAGAAGAGAATCATAGAAGTATGTATTGGCCAAGGTGGGGCTTGTCTCTTTGCACGCTGGACTGAGGTTTCCCCGACTGCTGCGCCACAACGTCTCGGGCGGGGGGA
>Ga0307515_10017274_pt1 | contig 13153 bp, 11 predicted proteins | sample 17_EM_MG_FD_194513 | JGI IMG/M metagenome (GOLD analysis project Ga0307515, IMG submission 194513) | Populus trichocarpa ectomycorrhiza microbial communities from riparian zone in the Pacific Northwest, United States - 17_EM | ecosystem: Host-associated > Plants > Roots > Unclassified | place...
CCACCCGGTCGGTAGCCTTGTCTATAATGGAGATAACGTAGTACGCCTGCGCTTCTGGTTTGGGGGCTAGCAAGGCTTTGAAGTGCGCCTTGTAGGCCTCGAAGCCCGGGTCTGAGACTTTCGAGAGTACCTTCAGGACCTCGAGGTGGCCGCGCCTGTAGTCGTCAATTGCAAGCGGTCGGACCTATCCCGCAAGCCCATTGTGTCAGTTTCCCATCCACCCACGCACGTTCACGTTGGTATGCGATCCATGGTACTACTGCTATTCGGGGAGCGAGAAGAGAGCTGGCGGCGTACATGCAAGTCGCTGGGGAGGGCGCTTCGGATCTCGGCAGGAATGAGAGCGGGGTTGAAGAGCAGCTCGAGGTCGGAATCTTGTGTGTAGGGCATTGTGGGTTATCGTAAGGTCGTATAAGCAGGTGTGAGGTTAGAGTCGAAATGGGGTGGGGTGGTGGTCCAAAAGGGTGGTGGTCGAGGGTGATATAAAGAACGGAGGAATTGGTGTCCACGGGGTATTCGGCTGCAATTCGAAGGGGCGATACATTCGGGGCGATACATTCAATGTCATATTGGACCTGTCTCCGTCTGGCCTTTGCAACTTCGGAATTCAAGAACCCCTTGTGAACGTAATCGCGAGCCGACAGGCGAAAGCCGGGCGAATTCTCTTTCGCAAATTTAGACATAAATGCCTTAGGTGTGATTTTATAATACAGTAGGCGCGAAGGTCCTAGTGATATTGTCGCTTGTCGTAACTTTTCTGACGCTTCAGGAATATTGTACGAAAATGTAAGGGCCGAGTTCCCGCCTCGAATTCCATTAGGTTGAGGAGCACCGGTACGGTGATGGGCACACGAATAGGATTTAACAATCCTTCGTCGAGAATACTCCGTGAATTGTCCATTGGTTCGTCCCGCATTAAATTATAGCTTCCATCACCCCACTACCAAGCCGTTGCATTCTCATAGGACGTCCTAATTGTTGGTGGGTACCACTGCACAGGTTGCTCTCACGTCTTCATGCCTAGAACCAGCCGGGTTCAATTAGTTCTTAGCCTACATGCAGACACAGACCGACAGGGACGGTTCGGAATCTAGTATCACCCAATATATTCACTAAATATCGATTGGTGCTGGTTTTCCAATGGATAAATTTGTGCTTCTCAAGTTTGCACCTGCCAGAAATCGGTATCTGCATCCCCAATCAGAGTAGGGCCTCGCATGAAATGTTGGGATGGCAGTAATCCTACCCTCACGCGTAGATACCTACCGCTCTCATTCATCTCCACCAAATAAATATATTAAATTACCGGACTACAGCTACATATATAGCGATACCGTCGCGAATAATTTGTACAAAACAAGTACATAGTACTTTCTCTTCTCTGTGGCACCAAGCAAGGCCCTCAAACGCAGCGGCAGCACGCGAAGGTGGGTGTGAGCGCAATGGGTGCCACCTACCTTTGGCTTTCAAAGGAGCGAATGGTCTTGGCCAAGATGTGCTAATGAAGGACTATGCCAAGATGAGGACAACGACGAGGCCGCTGTAGGATATCGAAATTCAGGCACAAAGTCGATAGCAGGCAAAGCAGGCATGGTAGGGAGTAGAGCACATAAGTAGCGGTCCAAATTTCAGAAGATGATGAAGGGACTCACACTCGCAAACCCGGGAGAGTTGTCTGTGTAAAGGGCTGACAATGTGGCAGGGTATACCCGACTGAGAAGGGAAATCGAGTACACAATACAAACAATTTTCAAGAACAGTTCATATTGATAATTGGAAAAGAGATATCCAGTTGCCCGTGAATGTTTACACTGCCATGTTGGTAGGTGCCTGAGATCGACCTGAGTGAGTAACTTATGAGAGCTCCGAGTTTAGACACCTTACTGAGGGGCAACTTCTTTATCAGATCGTTCCATCTCGCAATGAGAACGCTTCTTGCTGGGCAAAGGCGGACGAACTCCAAGCAGAGGTCTGCGCTCGGAGTCGACAAAGCTAATACACCTGGGTCAAGAGTTGAAGCATCTGAGTTTTCAAGGTCGGAGCCACTCGATCAAGAGGTCAAAACCAAGTTGATACTTGAACTAGTGACTGGGTCTGAAATGCATCGATGGGTCAATGCAATACAAGTGGAGTCAAATGAGTCCTCGGGGCCGACTACAACCATACGCGCCCATTACGGACCAAGTCGGTTTCAAGTCGGTTTCAAGTCAGAAGCACCAGAAGCCTTCAGAATATCGCGCAAGCTGTGTATGGGAGAAATGAAGGACATCTGCGATTGAGCGGGAGGGTATTAAGCTTCACGCGCCGGTACGATGCAGCGCGGAATCGAACAGGGTAGCTGAATGAGACTCCAGCCTCCCCAAATTCCTGTGGGCAGAGTCGCTCAATGAAGCGACGTACGTGCACAATAGGATAGCAACGAAGGCATTGGGCGGTCATTGCGGAAGCTTTATGATAGCAGATGGTTCAAGACGCGAACCGATGCGGGATGTGCAAGATTATTCAATTCATGCACGGGGGCGTGAAGCTTGTTGCACAACTTATGGGTTAGGGTTATAATAACTGCGGCTAATATAGCTAATATAGCTTCTGTGAGATAAATAGCTTATAGGCTGTGCTACGCACTGCGTAAGGACGAATGAGACTGACTGTAGCCGCGCGAAGCGCGCGATCCCACGTTCCTCTTTCCGTCTCCGTCCAGGCCTCCCAATAGTCCCTTCAAAGTGATCAAACGACATGTCCACTCAACCATCCAGGACAGAGAACCTGTGAGCGATGGCTATACCGCGCGGAATTATAACAGTGGCTGACGATCAATCTAAGCCTCGTTCTAGATAGTGCGGCGCTTCGCTCCAGTTTTGGTCCATCCCCGCTGACTTCGGGCAACATGCAGATATCACACTCCAAGACACCCTACATCGGGACTATGCGCTTAGGTTGTTTATAGACAATCGGGAGATAGAGTTGCAGACGCAAGACAACCGAACCTGGACACCAGCCCAACGCCCGTATGTCCCTTATTTTCCCATTACGCACACTCAAAGATGACTGTGCATATGTAGAGGTATTTCTCTGACATCCGAGATGCGCGCTGAGATCCAAATGGGGAGTGCTCATTCATTTTGGACCAAAATTCGACGGCCGAGCGAGGTGATCGACCTTCAAGCGCTTTTCAATGCTTATAGGAGCACTGTAGATCACTTATTCACGGTATCGAGTCAGTTATGATCACCGACTGTCCGCTCGTATTCAATGGCGATGCGCAGAGGACATTATTTTCGATGGAAGGCACCACCAGTATCGTTGGTATCTAGAATTACAATTCTTTGCGATCACTATTGTTCGTCTTTTTGCAAGTTCCCGTCCCGGCGAGCTAACAATCTTCGCGTAGAGGGAATCTCTGCGCCCCTCGCTCAATGAACTCGAAAAACGTTTAAAAGATTACTCTCCACTGATGAGTGGATCGACCGAGAGGGCTGTGGAGAACACCATTAAATATGGGGCTGTATTCGCAGAGGTCCGTTTCTTTACGTAGAGACTAGCAGAACATTGACACCTTATAGTTGAACCCAATCACAAAGGCTATCTTTGGTGTTGCCGAGGTTACGTTTGAGGTTCGTACGTGTTCGCTACTGGCGTATCAGCCAGGAGATATATAACGCTTGATCAATTAGCTCTTGAAGGTACAAAACGAGTACGACCAGATACCATCGGGCCTTCTGGACCGATTGAAGCGCATTTTACCTTTCGCGAACATTGTTGCGGACAAAATAGTCGAGGACAAAATAGTCTGCGAAGAGACGGATCTCTTGGAGGAGATCATCCCGCGAATGTATGAGGTGATGCACAGGGTCGCGGAAGTTTCGTACGACTACGTCACACATGGTAGGCCATCACCTGGTGACTTTGGCAAGTACTAATAATTGCAGCGAGAACGGCGGGCGGGTCGGCCTACCAGGAGAAGATCAAAGAGATAGACAGCGAGTTGACGAGGGTCGTCGAAGACTTCGACCGTGCAGTAAATATTGAAGCGCTCCGCCGGACCAAGGAGACTGGTGAGCACTCATTCTCTCCATCTCTCGATGGATCATTCTGAACAGTTCCGTGTAGAGCAGCACCTTTTGCTTGGCCGTCTCAAGGATGTCAAGACCACCTATACCTGGGATCTCTGCTGTATGGAAGGCACCCGCAAATCCCTCCTCGACAACGTCATAGCTTGGGCGACCAATGGATTGGAACGGACAGACCGGAGAAATGTATACTGGATCTACGGCTTACCTGGCATCGGCAAAACGTCATTAGCACATTCGATCTGCGCGAGCCTTCACGACAAAGAGCAGCTCGCCGGAGCATTTTTCTGCCAGAGGGATGACCAGGAATTGAGAGACCCCAGAAACATCCTTCCGACTCTCATCCGCAAACTCGCGATACTCTTCCCCCCTTTTCGAAGTATTGTCGCAGAATGTCTTCGTAACGACCCAAACGTAGCACCAGAATCAATACGACCCACTCTCTTCCTTGACTTCATCCGAAAACTTCCTCGCCTCCCAAAAAAGACTCTCGTCTTTGTCATTGACGCACTTGATGAGTGCGGTAGCCCTGAGAGCCGTCCACGCGTCCTCCAGGCCCTGACAGATGCGACCGAATGCGCTCCGTGGCTCAAGATTATCATCACCAGCAGACAAGAAGTCGATATCCAACGTTTCTTTGATAGTCCCACCCAATTGCCGCATTTGCGATGTGATTTGACCGCAGATGAAGAGACCACCTCCGACCTACAAATCTTCGCCAAACGCCGATTCGATAAGGTGGTTTCAACACGGGGCCTCCAAACTCCTTGGCCAGAGCCATCGCTCTTCGATAAACTTATCTCCCGGGCAGATGGTCTGTTCATCTTCATCGAGACTCTTGCACGTGCCCTTGTGGATTGCGAAGACGCCACTGAGCTGTTAACGAGGACCTTGCACGACTCAGCCAGTCCTGGCTTGGCGTCTCTATACGGACTTTACGCCAGTATCGTCAGTGCACGGAGAGTGCCTACCAGTCCCAAATTTCGGCGGGTGGTTGGAGTGCTTCTTATAACGACGCCATACCGTCCACTGTGCGAAAAGACGATTGCAGAGCTGGCGGGGGTGAAACCTGACTTGGTAAAAATGTGGGTAGAGGATCTAGGCTCTATGTTCTATCGAGACGAAGGAGCCAGTGGAGGGATTCGTGTCCGGCATTTGTCCATTTTGGACTTCTTTGTGAGTGATAACTGTCACGGCGACTATCAGGTCAACCTCGGAGACGCCAATGTGAAACTGGGTATCGCTTGCCTCGAGAAGATGGTTGAACAGCTCCGTTTCAACATCTGCGGGCTCGATGATTCCCGACTGGCGAATGCCAATGTGGAAGGACTCGCATCGCGAATCAAAGAAAATGTTTCCGACGCTTTGCAGTATAGTTCTCTGTATTGGTCAAATCATCTTTGCTTTACTCCCAACACTGGCGAGACGCGTGTGTGGGACATGCTGAGGAAATTCTTTGAAGGACCGTATGCACTATATTGGGTTGAGGTATTGAGCCTTATGGGAATGTTGCGAATTGGGGTTCCAAGCATTCGAGCATTGACATCGAAATTGGTCAAGGTGAGAATAGCTCCAGCTTGCTGTGATGAGGATTCGAAAGCGAGTCTAACTTGCTCTAGGATACGGATGAGCAACTTTTGAAGAGAATTCAGGATGTTTGTCGTTTCATGATTGTCTTCCGCACTCCCATCTCGATGAGCACCCCGCACACCTATATTTCAACAGGACCATTCCTGCCCTCAGAATCGCCGTTATCAAGGACCTTTAGCACATATTTCACTAAAGGTATCCAGATGCAAGGAGGAAAGTTGTTGTCATGGCCAGAGCCGCCAGTAGAGTGGATTGGACACAAGCGCGGTGTGTATTGCACGAGTTATTCGCCCAATGGGTGCTACATTGTCACTGGATCGGGTGACGAGACGATTAGGATCTGGGATGCCGAGACTGGCGAGGCAGTCGGCAAGCCTTTGGAGGGGCACACTGGCGGGGTGTTTTCAGTTGCTTACTCTCCCGATGGGCGGCACATCATATCTGGATCATCTGACAAGACAATTCGAATCTGGAATGCCGAGACTGGCTCTGCAGTCGGCAAGCCTTTGGGGGGGCACACTGGCGAGGTGTGGTCAGTTGCTTACTCGCCCGATGGGCGCCACATCATCTCTGGATCATCTGACGAGACAATTAGAATCTGGAATGCTGAGACTGGCTGTGCAGTTGGCAACCCTTTGGAGGGGCACACTGGCTGGGTGCGGTCAGTTGCTTACTCGCCCGATGGGCGGCACGTCATCTCTGGGTCTGATGACAACACAACTCGAATCTGGAATGCTGAGACTGGTTCTGCAGTCGGCAAGCCTTTCGAGGGGCACAATGGCTGGGTGCGGTCAGTTGCTTACTCTCCCGATGGGCGGTACATCATCTCTGGATCTGATGATAAGACAATTCGAATCTGGAATGCTGAGACTGGCTCTGCAGTCGACAAGCCTTTGGGGGGGCACACTGGCGGGGTGTGGTCAGTTGCTTACTCTCCCGATAGGCGGCATATCATCTCTGGATCATCCGACAACACGATTCGAATCTGGAATGCTGAGACTGGCTCTTCAATTGGCAAGCCTTTGGAGGGGCACACTGGCGTGGTGTGTTCAGTCGCTTACTCTCCCGATGGGCGGCTCATCATCTCTGGATCGTCTGACAAGACAATTCGAATCTGGAATGCTGAGACTGGCTCTGCAGTCGGCAAGCCTTTGGAGGGGCGCACGGGCGCGGTGTGTTCAGTTGCTTACTCTCTCGATGGGCGCCACATCGTCTCTGGATCATCTGACAACGCAATTCGAATTTGGAATGCTGAGGTTGGTTCTGCAGTTGGCCAGCCTTTGGGGGGGCACACTGACTGGGTGCGGTCAGTTGCTTACTCTCCCGATGGGCGCCATATCATCTCTGGATCATCTGACAACACAATTCGAATTTGGAATGCCGACACTGGCTCTGCAGTTGGCAAGCCTTTGGAGGGGCACACTGGCTGGGTGTTTTCAGTTGTTTACTCGCCCGATGGGCGGCACATCATCTCTGGATCGTCTGACAAGACAATTCGAATCTGGAATGCTGAGACTGGCGAGGCAGTCGGCAAGCCTTTGGAGGGGCACACTGGCGGGGTGTTTTCAGTTGCTTACTCTCCCGATGGGCGGTACATCATCTCTGGATCATCCGACAACACAGTTCGAATCTGGGACGCTGAGACTGGCTCTGCAATTGGCAAGCCTCCGGAGGGGCACACTGGCTGGGTGTGGTCAGTTGCTTACTCTCCCGATAGGCGCCACATCATCTCTGGATCATCTGACAACGCAATTCGAATCTGGAATGCTGAGACTGGCTCTTCAGTTGGCCAGCCTTTGGAGGGGCACACTGACTGGGTGCGGTCAGTTGCTTACTCTCCCGATGGGCGCCACATCGTCTCTGGATCTGATGACGAGACAGTTCGAATCTGGAATGCTGAGACTCACTCAGCAGTCGGCAAGCCTTTGGAGGGGCACACTGGCACGGTGTTTTCAGTTGCTTATTCTCCCAATGGGCGGCATATCATCTCTGGATCATCTGACAACACGATTCGAATCTGGATCTCTGAGACTGGCTTTGCAGTCGGCGAGCCTCTGGAAGGGCACACTCTTCCTGTGGCGTCCATTGCATACTCTCCCGATGCGCCGCATATCATTTCTGGATCCAGTGACAGGACTATTCACTTATGGGACTCATTTCCACAAATTCCTTCCCGGTTCACCTCGTACATCAAGGCTGAACTGCCAGACCAAGAGGGTTGGGTCAGAGACCCAGATGGCGGCTTACTCTATTGGTTACCCCATGACTGTCGTACAGGCCTACATTCACCTGCTCTCCTAACAATTCCTCTCATGTCCCCTGTTCGGTCAGTTTCTCTTCATTTTGACGAGTTTGTATTTGGAAAGTCTTGGACCCAAATTTCTAAAGCTGCACGGCCCTAGCCTTTCTTTATTCTGTACTTGTTGTTTGCTATGTTGGTCGCTCGTGCTCGTGCTAGGTTGGAGTTTCTTCTTCGTATTCCCACATTGTCAAGTATTGCCATATAGCATGCAGGACCTCCATTTATAATGACATGCACATATGATTTACGACATGATACTTTCCCCTCATTAAGAGTATACAGCATGGCATATGATGGACCCGAGGACAGGAGGACATGGACGACTTTGCAGACCAAATGTGTGTACCTGTTGTTGAAGGCCACCCTAGCGCACAAAAGGTGAGGATGAACCGTGATATATATATGGGCAAACATGTCGCGCTATATGTACAGAACAGGGACCAAACAACAAATTAACACAGAGACGTGATATTAAGTCATGCTCACCCAACACCTGTACCTTGCCACAACCTCACTTTTGATGATGTGTATGGTGGTGTCGACTACTCAAAAAGTACTCCGATTCCCCGTCACCACTCCCCAGTACAGTTCAAGATATTGAACCGACAGACAGGACAGAAAGGATCAAAAGTAAGTTGACGGCCGACAAATGGGTTGACTCTTCTTGCTCTTCAATTGCATAGTCGACACCCTCACGAAGGTGTTTTGGGGCAGTTTGACTGACTGACGGGAAATATTGCGTCTGGGAAGCCGGAGTGCTAGTGTCAGAATATTAGTGTCCTTGTCATAACAGGTACGGTTTAGGTTTACTTATGGTTCCTGGGTATCGGACGTATGCAGGGTTGCAGACCCGTTTCCGTATATTCTGCCACTACTTTCATATGTGGCTCGGCTATTGGTACTATATAAGTAAACCTATCGTAGAAGTAAATGGAACAAGAGAGGAAGAGAGTTTCGTCACGGAGTACAGGCTGGTCAAATGATATGACCTGTAAAGGGAAGAAGGTCGTTATAGGTAGGGACCTATCATATAATTTTTATTGTGTGCCCTACCTAAGCTCATCTATCAGCGTACATGCGTTTCCAACACTATTTCTGTTAAGTAACTCTCTTGCAACGCACAAATCAAATCAGACTTTCTGACACCTCTCATCCCCTTAGCTTTTAACCATCCTCGGATGCATTATCGCCCCGACCTTTCTTGAGAATACAGCTCCCGCCATTGTCGGAAATAGGCGCTCCGTGGCTTGCCTAAGTATAATATCGCATGCGTTCTACCCCCTCCCTTCCCTCAATTCACGGACAATGCAACCGTAATGTGCCTGCTCCTATGTTGTTATGGGCAATCTAGTATAAAAACCGCTCGTCAACGGACTTACTAGACTCAGTTTGCTGTTCACGCACTGAGTCTGTAAGTCCATTCTTTATATTGTTACTATCTACATTTTTGACCAAGTACCGTCAAACACTGTTTAGGTACATAATACATCTACAGTTTGCTGTTCACGCATCGAGTCTAACACTGTGTAGCTCCAACATCCATTTATTCGATGGGACGATGGGGAAATATTTGTCCCGTCGTCCCGCATTATAGCTTCTATCATGCCACTACCAAGCTGTTGCGCTCTCAAACAAGCCATGGGACGTCCTAATTGTCGGTGGGGTACCACAGCACAGATGGCTCTCATGGCCGGCCGGGCTCAATTAATTCTTGGCCTACAGACACAGACAGGAGAGGTACGGAACCTGGTATCATCGAGGGACAATCGTTCAATATTTCCACTAAATTTCAATTGGTGATTGTTTTCTGCTGTGCTTCTGCAACCAAGCAGAAATCGGTATTCGCATCCCCATTCAGAGTGGGGCTACATGGAAGATTTGAATAGTAGCGATCACGCCCTCACGCGTAGACACCTATCGCCTTCGTTCATCTCCACCGAACAAATAGATTAAATTACCGGACGAGCGATGCTGTCACAAATACTTTATACAAAACAGGTGAGGTGCATAGCATTTGCTCGTCTTTGCAAGACCCTCAAACGCAGCAACAGCACACGAAGGTGGGTGTAAGCGCAGTGGGTACCACCTACTTTTTGAAGGAGCGGATGATCTTAGCTGAGATGTGCAGGAAGAATATGGAGCCAATGAAGGACAACGCCAAGATGAGGACAACGAAGGGGTCGCTGTGGGAAATCGAAATCCAGTCACAGGGTCGATGGCGAACATAGTAGGACAGCAGAGAGTAGAGTACGTGAGCAACGGTCCATATTCAGAAGATGAGGAGGGACTCACACTCGCAAGCCGGGAGAGTCGTCTGTGTAAAGCTTGAGCATTGTGTTTGACGAGCCGCCAGCACCGGCAGCACGCGACGAGTTTGGCTTCTGTACGGTGTTACCAGTTGCTCTCCGTCTAGAAAGGGCAAGCAAGTAAGCGCCAGCGAGAGAAGAAATGACCAGCAAGCATTTCGCTGGCGCGACACAGCGACGTGGAACGCAAAAATGGACGCACCGGACTTGAGTACCGGGTGGCTTGGCTACAGCAGACGCAGACGCAGACTTGCCATTCATGGCTGGAGATGAGGGGCGGCTGGAGTCCGACTGGTGTTCCGTGGAAGGCGTTGTCGATGTCGAAACAGGGCGAATTTGGAAGAGTACAGGTATAGAAACACGAAATTGGTAAGTAAAGTATATAACCCAGGGAATAATCGAGGATGTGCCGACCATTTTCGAAATTCTGTTGGCGTTTGGGTCTAAGGTCTAAGAGGAGGAATGTCCACAAAGGCTGACATCTTGCTGCTGCCTGCCGCTTCGAAACCATCGTATTATATCGCCAAAGAATTCGGGAATATTTACGATAATGTCGCTTATACACGCACTCGTTGCCCACGGGAACACAATCCTCGTTGAGTCGTCTGTTGGCAAGCGGAACTTCTCTCAAGGTCCGCTGCTTCACCTCGGAGGCCCCAACCAAGTTGATAACAAGCTTCACCTCTCTATATACAGCCGTGCAAACTATTCTCTCGAAGATTCCACCTAATAACTCCAAACTGACCTGTGCGTGTGCTGCCGCAATGACGCACCCCGGCTGGGACTGATCTGTGTCCTACTCCAGACGTTTGGGAGCAGTACCTGTTCCACTATGTATCCGAGGGTGGGTTCACATACCTGGTTATGGCAGAAGATGCCGCGGGAAGGTAAGCCATCCTGCCATGACCCCCATATGCAATGGTCCTTGGGAATACAGACATACTGCGCCTAAAGCTCCTGATGCGTAACCGTGCATGGGCCTTGCAAGGAGGGTTCATTGCGTCATTGCGTACGCCTCGCTGCGGAGGTCGGGCTTTACTAACGTTTACCGTGTGTCGAACCGTTCGTCTGCATCTCTCCTTTGCTACACTCTTATATGCATATAACTAATACATACAACCTCCTCCAGACGGATGCCCTTCTCGTTCCTAGACGACCTACAAAGGCGCTTCGAAGCATTCTCGCCTTCATCCTCCTCCTCACCGACCTTTGCACCCTCGGCGCATTCTTACTCTGGTTTCCAGCCGCAACTGGCGTCCCTTTTGCACCAGTACAACGACAACCCACCCCCGGATGCACTACATTCGGCGCAGCAGAACCTGGCACAAGTAAAGGACATCATGGTCCAGAACGTCGAACAGATCCTCTCACGAGGAGAACGTATCGAGCTTCTCGTTGACAAGACGGATACGATGGCTGGTCAAGCCTGGGCCTTCCGACGTGGAGCGCGACAGGTGCGACGGCAGCAGTTCTGGCGGAACCAGAGAATCATGATCCTTAGCATTGCCGTTGGAATAGTGAGCCCACCTCCTTGCGCGTATTTGTGACCATTGTTAATGTTTGACTTCTCCAGTTGTTCCTCTACATCTTTATCGCCCAATTTTGCGGATTTGGTTTACACTGTGCTTCGAAGAAATAAGGGTATCAAGGAAGGGTGGCTCTTGGGATAAGGGAACCTCTGTATTCTATCACACTCATATCATTTGAGAAATTTCAGGGCCACGCCGGTAGTCCGCATTGGTAGGACTAGACGAAGGTCTCCGTTTTTTACATCTTTCAAGGACTCTGGTCGGCCTTGATCCATGCCTGAGACTGAACCTGCGGAACCAAGACCAGGTGAAATTTCTCGAATGCTGGTACAATTGACTTGAGCATGTTTTTGACCTTTGGGAAGCCTTCTTGGTCCTAGTCGTTGAGAACTTAGTTCTGAACGACCCCTGTGCACACTAAAGGAGTAAGTTGATCTAATACCTTCGTCCCAGAGAGACTACAGAAGGAGGCAAATATTGATATTGCACGGGCGCATTATTTCGCTGGCCCCAAAGAGGGCGATGGATTGATGACAAACAACCGGGTTTCTGTCATATTCAAATTTTTTAAATGGGTAGGTGAAAGTGGTGACAAGCGATGGATCATGACCGGCCGAGGGCGACAATAAGAGGCCAGAAGTGCGAGAATGCAATGACATTTGTTATCTTGCTTCAGGACGATATGTGAGGACATTGGAAAGGCGTTTGGCCATACTTGGGTGCTGACTGAATTGATTACTGGTCGGTCTTGGTTACGCGTAGGCATGGCAGGCGTACGGAGCCTCCCCAACAGGTTTAGAAATCGCTGCGTCCAATTGAATGTGTAACAGAGACTCTAGTCTTCGCACGATAAACCAGATTACAAAAAAAATAATTCGCAAACGTTCGGACTATAATAGATAGTGTAAAGGCGTCCATGCTTTCGATCCAGGAGGAAAGAAAGACGAAATTTCCACCTACATACCGCCAGCGCGAGCTCCTCGTCGCTGTTCGGTACACTTGGAGTGGCCTCCGAATCGCCTGACGCCTTACAGACCGACTGGTGGCGTAGTTAACTGGAATCTGCCACCTGAAACATATGATCACAATCACGTGGAGCTGAAATAGATTGACCTCCTGAGATCGCCCCTAAAGCCGAAACTTGGCCTCTACCGCTTCCACCCCCCAAATGGCCCAAACGTTATACAAGCTTAGTTGCTTCCTTATTGGCGGTGACACGACCTTCAAGGTCAAAATCGATTCTACCGGCGAGGTATCCGATTTGAAAAATCAAATCAAAGAGAAGAAGCAGGCCCTGAAAGACATTGACGCCGACCACCTCACGTTACATCGGGTCACAATCGATACATCCCTTAG
>Ga0307515_10017275_pt1 | contig 13153 bp, 1 predicted proteins | sample 17_EM_MG_FD_194513 | JGI IMG/M metagenome (GOLD analysis project Ga0307515, IMG submission 194513) | Populus trichocarpa ectomycorrhiza microbial communities from riparian zone in the Pacific Northwest, United States - 17_EM | ecosystem: Host-associated > Plants > Roots > Unclassified | place...
ATAGAATTAGAGTAGTAAAGGTTAAGTTACTATCCATTAAGAGATTCTTAGGAGAAAGATTAAAGCTTAAAGGATTTCTTACGTAAATATACTTTAAAGTTTTATAAAAAGGGGTAAAGCTACTAATACTTATAGATCGAATAGCCTATACGGGACTATTCTTATTAGGAAGAGCACTAGAGTAGTTTAAACCTTATTTTATAGAGATATAAATAAACGGAATAATAACCACTAACTAAGATATATAATTTATGTTCTTAAGCTAGAAAGGATTCGTAGAGCGACTTATATAAATGTTTAGAGACCTAGAATTAACAACTATAGCGAAAAGAAAACTCCAAGATATTATATAATAAACTTTAGTAATTAAGTATATAACGTAATTCTAGACGCTAGCTATATAAGTTAAGTAAAATAATAGGGCGCTTATAGCATAGTATAAGTAAGGACTTAAAGCTAAAGTTTAAGACGTAATTATCCTAATAGAAGATACGGATACCCTAAGGGAACTAATAGATTAAGCGATTAAGATTAATAATTAGATCTACTAAAGGGAACAGACTAAAAGAGGTTAGGACAAAGTTCTATAGTTATATAAGGCGTAGAGTATATAACGACCAAAGCTAAATTAGAAAATATAGTATAGCGCAAAGCCAATAGACCTAAGTAGTACTAGAGAAGCCTATAAGAGATAGAGTAAAAAACTATAAAAACCTAAAGGTTAAGGATCTAGTAATTATAAGACTAAGGAGTAAAGGCTAAACTAGGAATCTTAGTAGCAGAAGACGTTTTGTTACGGACGCTTTAAGTATAATGTTACGACTACTTGGAGAAGAGTCGGAAGAAGCTAGTTAGTTAATATAGGCACAGTTTAGGATGGAGCCGGTAGAACCATGTGACAAGAAATAGTAACTAAGGTCACATGATGTGATACGCGAGATACGCGAAGTACGGGAGGAACGTCACGTACATTACGTATATCACATATATCACGTATAAAAAGGATTTTATAGGAGTACGGTTATGTATTTAAGGACCCTCAGTCCCTACCTAAATAGTTCCTTTCTTATAGTAATTCTCAGAATATAATTAGAGTTAATTTGTTAGGCAACCACTCTACTAGTTATTATTACATTATTAACTTTACGCATTACCTATACACCTAGCCTATTAATAGGACCTACTGTAGTACTTACTACAAGGTTCCGTTACATAATTACTACCTAGTTACGGTATTAAAAGTTAAATAATATACCACCAAACGCAGCCACCACAACGCCATTAATGGCGGCAACAACTTCAAGGTCTAAAGGCGACACTAATATAGCAGATACTAACTTATAACAACCTGTAACGGTTAGATAACTATAAGCAATAGTTAACCAGTTAACAGAAAACAATATAACGCTTAAATAATGGATTAATAGGATAGGCGCAGTAAAGGTTAAGTTACTATTAATTAAAAGATTCTTAGGAAAGAGATTAAAGCTTAAAGGATTCCTTACACAAATGCACTTTAAGGTTACGTAAGAGGGAGCAAAGCTAGTAATACCTATAGATTAAATAGCTTACGCAGGATTATTCTTATTAGGAAGAGCACTTAAATAGTTTAAGCCTTACCTTATAGAAATATAGATAAATAGAATAACAACCACTAATTAGGAGGTGCGGTTTATATTTTTAAGTTAGGAAGAATTTATAGAGCAACTTATATAAATATTTAGAGACCTAAAGGCGGTAACTATAGCGGAAAGAAAACTCTAAAATATTATGCAATGAACCTTAGCAATTAAGTATATAACATAGTTCTAAACGCTAGCTATATAAGTTAAGTGGAATAATAGGGCGCTTATGGCATAGTATAAACAGGGACTTAAGAATAAAGTCTAAGACGTAATTATTTTAATAGAAGATATAGATACCCTAAGGGAATTAATAAATTAAGTAATAAAGATCAATAACAGAATCTTCTAAAGGGAACAGACTAAGAGGGGTTAGGATAGAGTTTTATAGTTATATAAGGCGCAGAGTACGCAACAATAAAAGCCAAGTTAGAAACCATAGTATAGCGCAAAGCTAATAGACCTAAGTAGTACTAAAGAAGCCTATAAGAAATAGAGTAAAAAATTATAAAAACCTAGAGGTTAAGGATCTAGTAATTACAGGACTAAGAAGTAAAGGCTAAACCAGGGATCTTATTAGCAGAAGACGTTTAGGCGGACTCCACAGCAAAGTCAATAGTTTAAAGATGGAGCTTATATAAATTGCGGGAAATAGGGTTATTTCGCAAGGAATTATAAAGATGGTTAAAGTCACTATATAATAAAGGGAACCTAATTAGCAGAAGATATATATATATAAAGGGATAACAGTATACTACAAGGAACAAAAGAATATTTAATTAAAAGTTTCGCGTTCTATTATAACAACGTATGCCAAATTTATAAAGACGCCAAGTATGGTGCAAGCTATTAGCTATAAGAGCTAGAGTTAAGAGGACTTAAAGAAACTAAAGAGTTAGATAAAGAATAAGATTAACTCTATAAGCTAAATTAAGATATTACAGCAACATACGGACAACAATTAGTAACAATAATAATAGAGTTAAAGTACTTATTAATTAATAGCAACGAGGATAGTAAAGGAACTAACTAGGGGTATCTAAACCTTAATAACGCAATAAAAGCAGAAACTAAGACCGCTATAGAGCAAGGTTTAGTAACGGGTATTATAACACCATTAGATACAGCATCTATCGCTTTATAAGACGGCAGGAGTAGTATCTAAAAAAGATCAAGCAAGCAGACAACTGCTAGTGCTAGCTCACCACTTAATAAAGGTAAAAAGCCAAAGGCTTAAGATTCTTAAGACAAGATAAGAGAGATCTAAGATTTTAAAACTAAAATAAGGATAACCCAAGGACCTACAATGGATAGAAACCAATAGAGCAGGGCAGCGGCTTAGTTCAAAAGCATATAAATAAGCAAGGGACAGAGTTTCCTACAGGCATTAGACTCTTAAGATAAGATAGATAAGATTTAAGACTCTTAAAATAAGATAAGAACACTATAGACGCCTAGTTAGACTAAGGCGGGAGCTAAACTTAAGTTAGAAGCAAGCTTAAAGTTAGTTATTCCAGGTAAATAAAGTGTTCAGCCTAAAGATCAAAAAGTTAATACGTTGGTTAAGAAGTACGAGGATGTTAAGGATCTATTAGAAAAACAACAACTACAAGAAAGCATAGAAGAATTTAGAAGACAAATCTTCGTATAGCAAAAGCAATCTATAGAGCTAAGAATGCCAGATCGCTTTAGAAAAAAGACATCTATACGGAAGATTACTAATAGGCTAAAGGCAGGTATACTTAGAGCTAAGTAGCTTACGGAACTAGAAGAAGAAGAGAATCTAGGGATTCTAACTAGGTTCCAAGAACGACATATAAAAGGCTATCACAAAGTAGTAATAAAAAGATACTTCCTTACAGACAGATTGTATACACTTAGTAAGCTATACCGAAAGTGGTTCAGGCAACGACATAATAATAAGTAGGAAGACTTTTATATATAGTTAGACGAAAAGGTCATACTAAATTAGGTAATGTCTAAGAGACAAATAAGCTATATTAAAGGAGCCTTAATTATAACGTTAAAGGACCTAAAGAAATAAGCTATAGACTAGAAAGAAATAATGCAAATATTAATACCAGCAAACGAGACAGCAACGTTTAGATTAGCGCAATAAAGGTTTAAACTTAAAGATAAAGACGAATCAAGAGTTAACCCAAGACACCTAGCGCACTATACATTAGCATAGATTACATGCGTGGATAATATATATAACATACACAAAAACCTAAAAGAAAAGAACCGAAAATACCCTATAAGAATATATTAGGCACCAGATAAGAAACGGTTCAGGAATACCAAGTATATATATAAATAGTATCCCACGGAAGTTCAAGAATAAGGGGACTTAATACTTTAACTAGGAAGATTCCTTATGGAAGAATGCCTAGATAAACGGCAATAGTAGGAATATCTAAAGAACACCTATCTATAGTATATTAAAGATAAAAAGCAAACTAAGTATTGGCTTAAGTTAAACCAAGTATAAACAGGATTAAGCAGCTATTAGTTGGGAAAAGTAGAGGCCCATAGGACCAGAGGGAACCAGTAGTAGAGCCTTAGACCCTTAAAGGAATTTAAGGATAACACCTAAATTTATAAGTTAAGTGGTAAAATTAACAGTTTAAGGCATTAATAGATAGTAGAGCAATAAGGAACTATATCTTGCTAGCAGCAGTTAAAAGAATGGGATTACCACATAAGAAAAAGGAGCATCCTTACCTATTAGTAACAATTTCAGGAGATCTAATAGCCTACGGAGGAGGTATCATCAATCTTAAAATAGGACCTATTTAGTTAACCATTAAAGGGAGATAGATTAAGATGTCTTTTGATATATTACTATTAGGGAATAATAAGGCAGTACTAGGAATGCCTTAGTTACAGGAATATAATCTAAAGATTAATTGGATTATAGGCTAGGTCGATATTAGGGATACTTAACGCCGTAAGATATAATAATAAGCTAAGTTAGTATAGTACTAAGTAGGAGCGACCTATAAAGAAATAGAAAAAGGGCTAAGCCATATACCAAAAAGATACCATAAGTACGGCAAGAAACTATAGTCACCGGAAAATAAAAAGCTATTAGAGTATATAGTATGGGACTATAAGATAGAATTAAAACTAGGAATAAGTCTAAGGTTCTTTCCAATCTATAAGCTTACTAAAGAAGAAGGTAGAGCATTAAAAGAGTTTATCTAGGAGAACTTATAAAAGGGATACATTAGACCATCGCAATTATTAGCGGGTTATCTAGTATTATTTATCCTAAAGAAAAATGGCAAGCTAAGGCTATGTATTAACTATAGATAGTTAAACAGCATTACCAGAAAGGATAGGTATCCTTTACCCTTAATTAGCAAAATCTAAAATAGGATAGGTAATGCGCAAATCTTTATAAAGATAGATCTAAGGTAGGCGTACCATTAGATTAGAATTAAGGAAGGCAATGAATAGAAGGCAGCCTTTAGGTTAAAGGAAGGACTGTATAAACTATTAGTTATATAATTTAGACTTATAAATACACTAGCAACGTTCTAGAAGTAAATTAACAATATATTAGGAGAATACTTGGATAAGTTTATTATAGTATATCTTAACAATATTATTATCTACTTAATAACTAAGGAAGAACACGAGAAACACGTTAAATAGGTTTTAGAGAAATTACAAAAAGAACAGATACTAGTAGTAATTAAGAAATGCGAGTTCTTTATAAGGAAGACCGATTTTGTTAGATTTATTATTAAACTAGGCAAATTAAGCATAGACCTAAAGAAGATTAAAGCTATAGTAAATTAGCAAAAACTAGAAAATATTACGCAGTTAAGGTTATTCCTAGGGTTTTGCAATTACTATAGGAGGTTTATAGCACAATGGTTAAAGAACATTAAGCCATTTACTCAATTAATAAAGAAAGAGGAACTATAGGTATAGGTAGAGGAGCAAAAGAAGTTATTCAAGGAACTTAAGGAGTTATTTACCCAGGAACCAATCCTCAAAATCTATTAACTAGGACTAGAGACAGTCATTAAAATAAATATATCGGACTTTATACTAGGAGCATACTTTATATAGAGATATAAAAATAAATGGCACCTAGTGGCATACTATAGTCGGAAGATAACACCACTAGAGTTAAACTATAACATCTATAACAAGGAGTTATTAGGTATAGTTACAACACTAAGGGAATAGAGAGCATTCTTATAAGGCATAGAAAAACCATTTATAGTTAAAATAGATTATAAGAACCTAACAGGATTCCTAACAACAAAGGAACTTAACCAAAGACAGGTTAAATAGGCAGAAACGCTTACAGATTACTATTTTAAGATTTAGTATACTAAGGATATAGACAATATAAGAGCAGATGCGCTAAGCAGAAAGGCTAAACTGCAAAATAACGAGAAGCCATCAGGGGCTTTACTGCAAAAAGATATAGATAGATTAATTAGGTACAATTATCTAAAAATTACAATAACTTAGAAAGATAAGTTAGAGAGAGTCTACAAGATATTAGAAAGCTTTTAGGCATAAAGAATTCTAGAAACACAGCTAGAAGATCTATAGACGGATATATACGAAAATTAAGAAGCAAAGTATATTCTAAAAAGCATAGCAGAGTACTTTATAGAAGACTTCTATAAGGGACTAACTCAAGAACATAATAGAGCCACAGGCTTAGTGTTAAGACTCTAGGAGAAGTACATTATTAATAGAATCTAGAGGATAGCCAGAAAGGTCACTAAAGAGTATCTAGATTGCTAGAGGAACAAACTAATAAGGCATAAGCCATATAGAGGGCTACAACCTATTAAAATACTAGAAAGACTATAGGAGGTTATATTATAGGACTTTATTATTAAGTTACTAAAATTAAAAGATCCTATTACCGGACAAGATTATAACGCAATCTTAGTAATAGTAGACAAGCTTATGAAGTAGGGATACTTCATAGCGTATATAGAAGAAATATCAGCAAAAGATGTCGCTAGAATCTATATTAAAGAAGTATTTATAAGACATAAAGCACTAAGCAAGATCATATCGGACAGAGATCTAAAATTTATAGTAGTATTCTAGGAGGTATTCTTAGCGGAACAAGGAGTTTAAGCAGCAACTTCCACCGTATATTATCCGCAGACAGACGGTTAAACAAAAAAATTAAATTAGACACTAGAACAGTATCTAAGGCACTATATCAATTACACACAGAACAATTGGGTATTATTATTACCAGTTACACAGTTTATATATAATACAACACCATAAAAAGGAATGGGTACGTTACCATTTAAGGCGAATTATAGATATAAGCCAAGAACATTATTATCGCCACATTAAGCAAAGAAGATAAGTAGCACGGCTAAGCAAAGAATAGAGACACTAATAAATCTTCATAAGAACCTCATAGAAACAGCTAAGGTAGTACAGCAAAGAATAAAGAAATACTACAACACTAAGAGATCTAAGGGACCAGATCTTAAGGAGGGAGATAAAGTATAGCTACTACACAAAAATTTTAAGAGTCAATAACTAAGCAAGAAGTTAGACCACGTTAGACTAGGACCTTTTAAAATCAGCCAAAGGATTTTACTAGTCACGTTTAAGCTAAACCTACCAGCTAAAATAAAGATCTACCCTATACAGCATATCGCAATGCTAGAGCCAGCACACGGAAATATTAAGCCACTAGTCTATAAAGCAGACATATATAGAGGATAAGAAGAAGACAAATAGCAAGTTTTAAAGATCATTAGTTATAAGGACGTTAACAATAAAACATAGTATAAGGTTAAGTAGATAGGCTACAATAAGACTACCTAGGAGCCACTAGAAAATTTAAAGAACGCTATAAAAAAGGTACAGGAGTATCGGAAGAGAATAGATTAGGCAATATTAAAAAAGAATCACTAAAGAATAAGTTACCTAAGGGGGACCCAGGAAGAGCAATTACTAAACTACTTGGAGTTATTTCCTTCGCTATTAAAAGAGAATCCGTTCTTTCATTACTAAGTTCCTATAAACCTTATTCCATAAGTTTTTACTCCTTAAAACAAACCTTCTTACAAACCTTCTTAAGACAAAGAAGACAAGTAAAAGCAGAGAGACGAGCTTTAAGGGCACGCTATTAAGCAGCCATAGCCTCTTGCTCCGCTTCCCACGAATAACGCAGTTCATTTAGGGCGCTTAAAAGCTCACCATTAAGTTTTATAGCAGCAGATTAAACACAAAACCCTATAACAAATTACTTAGGGAACTTAATAACTATTAAGAGTTATAGGACGCGTACACTTAGCGTCAGATATAGAGCAAACGTCGCAGGACAAACAAATATTCGCTTTAGTGCACTCTAAATAAAAAGAGGGTTACTAAAATAAAGGACTCGCCAGCGCAACACAAACTAACCCCTCTTTCGCACAACAAGAACACGGAGATAGTATTATTTCACCTAGCGACAGTATTAAAGCAACAGTGCGAGCATGACGCTGCACCTATAAAGAAGAAGAAGGCTTAGAAACCTTTAGAGGCATTATAAGTAATAATATTAACTAAATTAATCAGACGGATATCACACCTCTAGTAAACAACTTAGAGATATTAGGAATCTTCAAGGACAAAGATAAAGAAAAGGGAGATGGTATTACGGACGCTTTAAGTATAATATTATAACTACTTAGAGAAGAGTTGGAAGAAGCTAGTTAGTTAATATAGGCACGGTCCAGAATAGAGCCGGTAGAACTATATAATAAGAAATGGTAACTAAGGTCATATAATATAATACGCGAGATACGCAAAGTACGGGAGGAACGTCACGTATATTACGTATATCACGTATATTACGTACAAGAAGAATTTCATAGGAGTACGGTTGTGTATTTAAGGACCCTCAGTCCCTACCTAGATAGTTCCTTCCTTATAATAATTCTTAGAATACAATTAGAGTTAATCTATTAGGCAACCACTCCACCAGTTGTTATTACGTTATTAACTTTACGCATCACCTACACACCTAGCCCATTGACAGGACCCACCGTAGTACTTGCTACAAGGTTCTATTACACGTTTAGGCAAACTCTATAATAAAGTTAATAGTTTAAAAATAGAGCTTATATAAATTATAGGAAATAGGGTTACTTTATAAGGGATTATAAAGATAGTTAGAGTTACTATATAATAAAGAAAACACAACTAATAGTAGGAGATATATATATATAAAGGGATAATAGTGTACTATAAGGAATAAAGGAATGCTTAATTAAAAGCTTCGCGTTCTATTATAATAACGTATACCAAATTTTATAAAGACGCTAAGTACGGCGTAAGCTATTAGCTATAGGAGCTAAAATCTATATAGTATAGAGGAACTAATAAACTAGTTTATAAATCGGATATTAAGGACAATAAATTTAACGTAGGCGAAACATTTTATAACGATAAGATAATAAGAGTAGCTTACTAGGAGTATATGGACCTCTAAGATGTTATATAAGAGGTAGAGGATAATTCTACTATAAAATAGGGAATATTAGTAGGGATTAAGACCCCACTAGACACGATATCTATTACTTTATAAGACGTAAGAGAAGTAGGATAGTAAACCACTTTAGCACTTAATAAAGGCAAAAGGCTAAAGGCTTAAGATTCTTAAGATGAGATAAGGCAAGCTTAAGGACCTATAATAGACGAAAACCGATAGAGCAGAGTAGTAGCTTAGTTTAAAGATATATAAATAAGCTTAGGATAGAGTTTCCTAAAGATATAAGACTCTTAAGATAAGATAAGTAAGATTTAAGACTCTTAAGATAAAATAAGAATACCTAAGCCTAGTTAGACTAAGGTAAGAGCTAAGCTTAAGTTAGAAGTAAGTATAGGATTAAAGAATCTAAGGGACTAAGAATTCGGAATGTAAATTAGGATACCTATAAGCAAGAAGCAAGAAGCTTCTTTATAGATTAGAGAATCTACAATTTAAATTGCAACTAGACTAGGAGATAAACATATAGACCTAGAGGACTTACTAGGAGAATATAGTGTTCGGCCTAAAGATTAAAAAGTTAATACTAAGATTAAGAAGTAAGACGACTTTAAGGATCTAAGCGCGAGACGCAGACTAAAAGAAACCATAGAAGAATTTAGATAAAGAATTATTACATAGCAAGAACAGAAACTAAATAAGAGATCTAGCATATTAGGACGTATAAGGGACAGAGCGCTAGTATAAAGAATTACTAATAGGCTTAGAGTAGGCATATTAAGAGCTAAGTAACTTACTAAATTAGAAAATAAAGAGGATTTAGGGATTCTAACTAGGTTTAAGAAATGACATATTAAAGGTTGTTATAATGCAGTAATAAGAAGATACTTCCTTATAAATAAGCCGTATATACTCTAGCAGCTATACTAAAGGTAGTATAGGCAAAGGCATAATAATAAGTGGGAAGATTTCTATATATAGTTAGACGAGAAAGTTATCTAAGACTACCTAATTATAGAAAGGGCCATAAACTATATTAAAGGAGCCTTAATTATAATGTTAAAGGATCTAGAGGAACGTTTAGAGGACTAGAGAAGTAAGAGGCGTATTTTAGTACCTGCGAATAAAGTCATAACGTTTAGATTAATATAGTAGAGGTTTAAACTTAAGGATAAAAACGAGTTAAGAGTTAACCTAAAGCACCTAGTATACTACACATTATTATAGATCGCGTGCGTAGATAATATATGCGAAATGCATAAAAATCTATAAAAAAAAGAATTGGAAATACCCTATAAGGATATACTGGATAACGGATAAGCAATAGTACAAAAATACTAAATATATACACGGATGGCATCTAGTAGAAGTTTAGGAGTTAGGTGACTTAATACTTTAGCTAAAAAGATTCCTTATGGAAGAATACCTAAATAGATAATAGTAGTGGGAATACCTAGAGAACACGTGTCTATAGTATATTAAAGATAAAAAGTGAACTAAGTATTAGCCTAAGTTGGACTAAGTATAAACAGGATTAAGTAGCTAATAGTTAGGAAAAGTAGAGGCCTATAGGACTAAAGGAAGCTAGTAGTAGAGCCTTAAACCCTTAAAGGAATTTAAGGATAATACCTAAATTTATAAATTAAATAGCAAGATTAGCAGTTTAAAGCACTAATAGATAGTAGAGTAATAAGGAACTATATCTTACTAGCAGTAGTTAAGAGAATAGGACTACCTTATAGACAGAAGGAGCAATCTTACCTATTAGTTACGATTTTAGGAGATCTAATAACCTATAGAGGAGGGATTATTAATCTTAAAACAGGACCTATTTAGTTAACCATTAAAGGGAGATAAATTAAGATGTCTTTTAATATATTACTATTAGGGAATAATAAGGCAGTATTAGGAATACCTTAGTTATAGGAATACAATCTAAAGATCGATTAGGTTATAGGCCAGGTTAATATTAGAGATACTTAACGCCGCAAGATGCGATAATAAGCTAAGATGGTATAATACTAAGTAGGAGCGACCTATAAAGAAATAGAAAAAGGACTAAGTTATATACTAAAGAGATATTATAAGTATGGCAAGAAACTATAGTCACTAAAAAGTAAGAAGCTATTAGAATATATAGTATAGGACTATAAGATAGAATTAGAACTAGAAATAAGTCTAAGGTTCTTTCTAATCTATAAGCTTACCAAAGAAGAAGGTAGAGCATTAAAAGAGTTTATCTAAGAAAACTTATAAAAGGGATATATTAGACCATCGCAATTATTAGCGGGTTATCCAGTACTATTTATACTAAAGAAAAATGGCAAGCTAAGGCTGTATATTAACTATAGATAGTTAAACAGCATTACTAGGAAGGATAGGTATCCTTTACCTTTAATTAGCGAAATCTAAGACAGGATAGGTAACGTATAAATCTTTATAAAGATAGATCTAAGATAGGCGTACTATTAGATTAGGATTAAAGAAGGCGATAAATAGAAGGTAGCCTTTAGGTTAAAGGAAGGACTATATAAGCTATTAGTTATATAATTTAGGCTTATAAACGCACTAGCAACGTTCTAAAAGCGTATTAATAATATATTAGGAGAACACTTAGATAAATTTATTATAGCATACCTTAATAATATTATTATCTACTTAATAACTAAGGAAGAACACGGGGAATACGTTAAATGGGTTTTAAAGAGACTATAAGAAGAATAGATGCTAGTAGCAATTAAGAAATACAAGTTCTTCACTAGGAAAACCAATTTTATTAGATTTATTATTAAACTAGGCTAACTTAGTATAGATCTAAAGAAGATTAAGGCTATAGTAAATTGGCAGGAACTAAAGAACGTTATGCAGTTAAGATCGTTCCTAGGGTTTTATAATTACTATAGAAGGTTTATAGCGCAATAGTTAAAAGACATTAAGCTATTTACGCGATTAACGAAGAAAGAAGAACTATAGGCATAGGGAGAGAAACAAAAAGAACTCTTTAAAAAAGTTAAGGAGTTATTTACCTAGGAGCCAGTTCTTAAGATCTATTAACTAGGTTTAGAGACGGTTATAAAAATAAATATATTAGACTATATACTAGGAGTATACTTTATATAAAAGCATCTAAATAGATAGCACCTAGTGGCATACTATAGTTGAAAGATAATACCACTAGAGTTAAACTATAACATTTATAATAAGGAGTTATTAGGTATAGTTATAGCATTAAAGAAATAAAGAGTATTCTTATAAGGTATAGAGAAACTATTTATAGTTAAAATAGATTATAAAAACCTAATAGAATTCCTAATAATAAAGGAACTTAACTAAAGATAGGTTAGATAGGCAGAGATGCTTACAGAATACTATTTTAAGATTTAGTATACTAAAGGTACAGATAATACGCAAGCGGATGCTCTAAGTTAGAAGGCTAAACTATAAAATAATAAAAAGCTATTAGGGGCTTTACTGCGAAAGGATATAGACGGATTAATTAGGTATAATTATCTAAAAATTATAATAACTTAAGAAGAACTAGAGAGAGTCCATAAAATACTAAAGAGCTTTTAGGCATAAAGAATTCTAAAAGCACAGCTAGAAGATCTATAGATGGATATATATAAGAGTTAAAAAGCAACATATATCCCAAAGAGTATAGTAGAGCAATTTATAGAAGAATTTTATAAGGGATTAACTTAAGGACACAATAGAGCTACGGGCTTAGTATTAAGACTCTAGGAGAAGTATATTATTAACAAAATCTAAAATATTATAAGAAAAGTTATAAAGGAGTATCTAAATTGCTAAAGAAATAAACTAATAAGGTATAAGCTATATAAAGGGCTATAACCTATTAAAATACTAGAAAGACTATAGGAGGTTATATTATAGGACTTTATTATTAAGTTATTAAAGTTAAGAGACCCTATTACCGGATAAGATTATAACGCGATCTTAGTAATAGTAGATAAGCTTATAAAGTAGGGATACTTTATAGCATATATAGAAGAAATCTTAGCGGAAGATATTGCTAGAATCTATG
>Ga0307515_10017276_pt1 | contig 13153 bp, 1 predicted proteins | sample 17_EM_MG_FD_194513 | JGI IMG/M metagenome (GOLD analysis project Ga0307515, IMG submission 194513) | Populus trichocarpa ectomycorrhiza microbial communities from riparian zone in the Pacific Northwest, United States - 17_EM | ecosystem: Host-associated > Plants > Roots > Unclassified | place...
CTCTTGCTGGACCAGATCCGCCAGCCTCTGCATCGATTCCCGGCGATGCCGCTGCCCGCCGTAGCCGATACTCAGTTGCAGCGTGCCTTCATAGATCTGTCCGTTGATCGCAAGCTCTCGCGGCTGCGGTGCCGAGCCATCCATCGATGCTCCGGCAGACTCCCCTGCCGGGTTCCACAACGCCGCCTCATGAAAGCTGCCGTCGATCTGTCCCAGGTAGTTGAAGGACACTTGCGGCCTGGCGATTTCCGCGAGCGCTGCTTTCTGCTCGGCAGTCCCCAGATACTTGAACACTCCATATCCCAGCCCTTTGTTCGGCACTTCGCGCAGCGTCTCCTTCACCCGCTTCAATGCCTCACCCACTGAGCCTCTCGTATCCAACATCACCGGGTACACACTGGTGAACCAACCGACCGTGCGCGTCAGATCGATCTCCTCGAGCAGATCTTCACGGCCATGGCCCTCCAGATCCACCAGCCACTGCGCCTGACCACTCCATTGACTGAGCGCGCGGCCGAGCGCCGTCAGCAGCACATCGTTGACTTGCGTGCGGTACGCCGCCGGCACGTCCTTGAGCAGCGCTTGGGTCTGTGCGCGGCTCAGTCGCACATTCACGACCGATTGATCCGACAGCCGATCGCTGCCCGCCGGATGTTCACACGGCAATTGCGCAGGCACCCCGGCAAGGCGCTGCCAATATGAAAGCTCCTCCACATGCTCCGCGGCGTAGCCCTGCAGGCGCTGCGCCCAGCTTTGATAGCTGCTGCTTCTCTCAGGCAACACCACAGACTCACCGGCCTGCGTTTGCCGATACGCCTGCTGCAGATCATGCAGCAGCACTCGCCACGACACGCCATCCACCACCAAATGATGAATCACCAGCAACAGGCGCTCACTACCATCGGCCACTCTCATCCACACTGCACGCCACAGCGGACCTTCACTTAGATTCAGACTGCGCTGCGCTTGAGCACTGATCGTGCTGATCTCGCTAGCATCCTGCGCCTCGCGTTCCCACAACGTGTCCGGCTCATCGAGCGTTTGGGGCGCAAAGCTCTGCTGCCAGCCGCCTGGCGCACTTTGCGCAAAGCGATACCGCAGCACTTCGTGCCAACCCGCCACCGCCTGTAAGGCCCGCGCAAGACAGCCGCGATCCAAGGGCTCGCGGCTGCTCAGCAGGACCGCCTGATTCCAATGATGGCGGTGAGGTATCGGCTGCTCGAAGAACCAGGCCTGAATCGGCAACAGCGGCACGACTCCGCGCGCGCTTTCCTCGCGCGTCACGGCGGAGGCATCGATGGCTTCAGCCACCGCGCTCAGTTGCGACACCGTTTGCCGTTCGAACATCTGCCGCGGCGTGATCTTCCAGCCCGCACTGCGCGCGCGAGCCACGATCTGCAAGCTCAGAATCGAGTCTCCGCCCAGCCCGAAGAAGTTGTCGTGTCGGCCCACGCGCTCGATGCCCAGCACCTCACGCCACACGCAAGCCAGCACCGCTTCGACTTCTCCTTCGGGCGCTTCGTAGCGTTCGCTGCGTGCATACTCCGGTTCCGGCAGGGCCGCTCGATCCAGCTTGCCGTTCGCATTCAGCGGCAATGATTCCAGCATCGCGAACTGCGCGGGCACCATGTAGTCCGGCAGCTTTTCCAACAACTGTGTTCTTAAAGCCGCCGGCTCCGCGCGGCCGACGACATAGCCCACCAAACGCCGGCGCTCGCCGTCGCCGCGCAATTCGACGACAGCCTCTTGCACGCCTTCGCAGCGGCGCAAGGCGATTTCGACTTCACCCAGCTCGATGCGATGCCCCCGCAGCTTCACTTGGCTGTCGAGCCGCCCCAGATACACCACATCACCACTCGCTCGCTGCCGGCACAGATCACCGGAGCGGTAGATCCTTCCACCCCCGCCTGCCGGGTCCGGCACGAATCGCTCGGCCGTCAATCCGGGGCGATCGAGGTAACCGCGCGCGAGCGTCTCACCACTGATGCAGAGCTCGCCCAATCCGCCCACCGGTACAGCATTCCCATCCGCATCGATGATGCGTGCGTCCCGCGATGGCAAAGGCTTTCCAATCGGTACGGTATGCAGCTCTGCGTCGTTGATACTGCAAGGATGGGCGAGACAGGCGATTGCCGTTTCGGTCGGACCATAAAGGTTGTCCACGGGAATGGACTTGAGCGGCCCATCGAGCCAACGCGCCAATGCGTCGCTTGGCAAAGCTTCGCCTCCCACCGTGATCTGTCTCAGTCGCGGCAGCGCCGGTGGCAAAGCACGTAGCCACTGTTGCCAGTAGGCCGTCGGAATGCGCGCGAAGCTCACTTGTTGCTCGCGCAACGTGCCGCTCAGGCTGTCGAGATCCCAGGGACGCGGCCCGCGCATCTGCACTTGGCCGCCCATGATCAGCGCCGGTAACAACTCATGAAGCGCTACATCGAAATTGATAGTCGAGGAATGCAGCATCCGGTCAGCCGCGGTGATGCCATAGCGCTCGATGAAATCGTCCAGATGCAGACTCAAGGCGCGCTGAGTGATCGCTACGCCTTTGGGAAGTCCGGTCGAACCGGAGGTGTAGATCACATAGGCCAACTGCTCGGGTTCGATCGGGATCTCAGGCAACCGCGTCACGTGATCGGAAGTGGTCTCCAGCTCATCGACGCGCAGTTGCGGGCAGCCTTCGAGCACCGCTGCGCATTGTGCAGCACTCACGCCGTCGATGATCACAGCGTGCAGGCGCGCATCCCTGATCATGTAAGCGAGCCGCTCAGCCGGATAAACGGGATCGAGCGGCACAAAGGCGCCACCGCTCTTCAGAATGCCCAGCAGGCCCGCGACCATGCCAACTGAGCGCTCGACGCAAAGCCCTATGCGGGTTTCTGGCCTCGTGCCCAATGCACGCAGACTCAGCGCAATGCGGTCGGACCATCGATCCAACTCACCGTAGTTCAATGTGCGGCCTTCGCAATGAAGTGCAGGCAGCTCGGCACACTCAGCCGCACGCTGAGCGAATCGACGATGTGCGGGATCAAACGCATCGCCGCGGACGGGCTGCGTGCCCGCATGCGGCTGTTCGCGACCTTCGGTGATCCATGACACTTCGCCGATCGTTCGCTCCGGCGATTGCGCGATCGTCCACAGTATCTGCAGATAGTGCCGGGCGAATCGCTCGATCGTCTGCGGATCGAACAGGCCATCCGCGTAAATCAAAGTGGCCGTGACCCGGCCGTCTGACCGCTCCGCTGTCTCGAGAGTGAGATCGAAACGCACAGGCTGCTTGCCCAAAGCGTAGCTCTCCAGCGTCAGGCCCGGCAATCGTCCCAAGCTGGGATCCGCCTGGCGCTGATGATTCATCATCACCTGAAACAGCGGCTGCTGATTCAAGCTGCGCCCCGGTTGCAAGGCCTCGACCAGTCGCTCGAACGGCAGATCCTGATGTTCCTGTGCGCCGATCACCGCCGCTCGCGCCCTGGCGATCAAAGCTCGCAGCGTCGTGCGGCTGGTGACTTCACACCGCAGCACCTGCGTATTGACGAAAGAGCCCACGACACCCTGCGTTTCCGGCCGATTCCGATTGGCGCTGGTCGTTCCCACGCGCACGTTCTGCTGACCGGCATATCGATGCAACAACGCCTGGAAGCCCGCGAGCAGAACCATGAACAGCGTCGCCTGGGACTGGCGCCCACGCTGCCGCAACGCCTCGCTCAGCTTTGGGGGCAAGTCGAACGCATGGCGCGCGGCCAGGTACTTCGACTCCATGGCGCGCGGATAGTCGCAGGGCAGTTGCAACACGGGATGCTCGCCACCCAGCACAGCGGTCCAGTATTCCAGTTGCCGTTCTTGCTCGCCCGCTTCGAGCCAGTTCCTTTGCCACACCGCGTAATCCGCATATTGAACCGGCAACGGCTCGAGATTCGGCTCACGGCCTTCCAGCCGCGCCGAGTACAGCTGGACGAATTCGTCCACGATGATCTGCAGCGATATCCCATCTGACACGATGTGATGCATCACCACGATTAGCACATGCTCTTCTGCCGCCAAGCGCATGAGCACCACACGAAAAAGTGGACCTCGCGTCAGATCGAAAGGCGTGTGCGCGATCCGGCTTGCGGCTTCGGCGGCACGCGCCTCACGCGCTTCAGCGGCCAGGTCACTCAGATCCATCACGGGAATCTCGAGCGGTTCCGCGGACCGGATGATCTGCTCCGCGACACCTTCGCTCGAAGCATCGAACACGGTCCGCAGCGCTTCGTGCCGCTCGACCAGCGAACCAAAGCTGGCTCGCAGTGCCGCTTCGCCGAGCCGGCCTCGCAATCTGAGACCCGTCGACATGTGATAGGCCGTGCTCTGTTCATCCAGGCGCCACAGGAACCATTGTCGGGCCTGCGCGTAGGAGAGCGGCAGCGCACCGGTCCGCGCAGCGCGGACAATCGGCAACTCAGAGAAGCTCAGGCCATCCGCCCGCAGCTTCGATATGAACCGGCGGCGATCGGTGGAGCTGAGTCCGGCGAACCGCTCCGCGATGACCTGGCTTTCATTCCGCATGACCACTGACCTCGAGTTCCCGCATGAAATCACCCATCCTTGAAAGTCGCTGTTCTTGGCCGCCAGACCGCTCGCCGTGATCCGTGATCATCGCGGCCAGCTCACTCAATGTGCGACGTTCGAAGAACGAGCTCACGGCCAGCTCCACTCCATGGCGCTCGATCAGCCGCGAGCGCACTTTGATCAAGGCGAGCGAGTGACCGCCCAGCTCGAAGAAATCGTCGTGACGGCCGATGTGCTCGACGCCCAGCACTTCGGACCAAAGGGCCGCGAGTGCTTGTTCCATTTCCCCTTGAGGGGCCTCATAGCGATCTGCGCTTGCAAGCTCCGGGTCCGGCAGTGCGCGGCGATCGAGCTTGCCGTTCGCTGTCAGCGGTAAGGCCTGCAGTACCGAGAAATGAGCCGGCACCATGTAGTCCGGCAACTTGCTCAGCAGGCGTGCGCGCAGCGAAGCGCCCAACTGTTGCAGACGCAAAGCGCGTAATGGATCGCTGGCGTACGACCGCCACCCCTTCTGCGGTTCCACAGCTTCGAGCGACACCGGCATGAACGAGTGACGGGGTGAGCGATCGATGAATTCCACATCGATGGAGCCATCTGTGCCGGCGGACGACCAAGTGATATTCACGTCATAACTTTGCTCGTCTCCGAGCGCCCACAAGTCTTCCGGGTCGACGCCGGTCCGCTCGATACGATCGAGCTGCGATAGCACGGCGGCGACCGTGGCATTGCCATCACTCGATTGCACCAGGCGCCATGCCGAAAAATCACGGGCCAGCCTGCTGTTAGGTACGCCGCGCAGGCTCAGCACTGCGGGACGAGATGAGCCTAAGTGAGCGCACAACCGCTCCAATACATCGCCGCCCGTCCAATCGAACGGCAGAGGCTGCGGCCGAACGACTGCAGTCCGGCGCAGCACGACGTCATAGCGATAATTCGTCAGCTCATTGTCGAAACGTCCGCGCTTCAACAAGACATCGACGCCGCCCATCTGAAGCTCAGATGCCAGCGCTCGGAACAGTTCCGGATCCAGGACCAGCTCTTTGTCTTGCGCGATGGCCCTGTCGATGCGCCGCTGCAGTTGGCGGACGGTGAGCGTCGCGGATGCTCTGGCCAGTTGCACCGAGGTGTGGAACACCGGCACGTGCGCCAAGTGGCGCAAATCGCCGATGAACACGGTCCCGCCGGCTCCAACCACGTTCGCCGCGCCTCGCAGCACTTCCAGAAAATAATCGACGCCGGGAAAGTACTGCGCTACAGAGTTGAGAACCACGAGGTCGTACCGGCCAGCCTCGATCCCGCTGAAATCCCGGGCTTCACGCTGCCGCACATCGACGTGACAGAGAGCAGGCTGCGTGGCGACCCAGGCCCTGAGATCTTTCACGGCCCGCGACGATAAATCTGTCGCGAGATAGTCAGGCGTGGCGGGCGCAAGCCGCTGCACGAGCAGGCCCACACCACAGCCGATCTCCAGAATGCGGTTGGGACTCAGCGAGCGGATTCTTTGAACGGTGCTCTGCAGCCATTCCCGCATCTCGATCTCGGGAATCGGCCGGTCGGTGTAGCTGCTGTTCCAACCTCGAAAGCTGGGCGCGGCGGCTTCAGCTTCGTAAGCGTTATCGAAGACGGATTCCCACTGCGTGACGATCTCCTGACTCTCCCGCGGACGGTCTGCATCGAGAATCTCGAGCGCATCGCCGGCCATCACGATATAGGCAACCAGCCGCTTGTCATCACCGCGATCCCGCATCAGCACGACGGCTTCGCGCACTTCGGGCTGCGCCAGCAATTGCGACTGGATCTCGCCCAACTCGATCCGGAAACCGCGGATCTTCACTTGGCTGTCGATCCGGCCCAGATATTCGAGCTGCCCGTCCACAGTCCACCGGACCCAATCACCCGTGCGATACAAGCGCTCGCCTTGGCTTGCGAATGGATCCGCCACGAAGCGCTCGGCCGACAGGCCCGCCTGATTCAAGTAGCCGCGCGCCAGCCCTTCACCCGACACATGCAATTCGCCGGGCACGCCGATGGGAGCGAGATTCAGGCGCGCGTCGAGCACTCGCAGTCCCAGATCGACAATCTGTTCGCCGATCGGGCTTCGGGACTGCTGCAAGTCCGCCCGGGTGACCGGGCGGTACGTGACATGTACCGTCGTCTCGGTGATGCCGTACATGTTGATGAGACGCGGCCGTTCATCGCCGAAATGCTCGAACCAGGGCCGCAGACTCTGAACCTCCAGCGCCTCGCCGCCGAAGATCACCGCGCGCAGCGCCAAGTCCCCGCAGTCGTACAGCGCGGGCACTTGCAGCAGTTGCTTGAATGCCGATGGCGTCTGATTGAGCACCGTGACACGCTGCTGCCGCAACAGGCTGAGGAAATCCTCAGGCGAGCGGCTGACTGCATAGGGCACCAGTACCAGCCGGCCCCCGTGGCACAGCGCGCCAAAGATTTCCCACACCGAGAAATCGAAGGCGTACGAATGAAACATGGTCCAGGTGTCACGAGCATCGAAGTGAAACCAAGCATCGGTGGCCGCCAGCAGCCGGCACACGTTTCTGTGACTGATCTGGACGCCCTTCGCGCGCCCAGTGGATCCCGACGTGTAGATGACATAGGCGAGATGATCAGGATGCACTGGTCGATCTGGGTTCGTGCGCGGCTCGGCACTTAGATCTAACGTATCGACTCGCAGCGCGGTGATTCCTGAGCCTTCGAGCTGCTCGGCGACGGCGCTGTGCGTCAAGAGCAACGCGACGCCGCTGTCTTCGAGTGCGGCGCGGAGCCGTTCTCGAGGATAAGCGGGATCGAGCGGCACATACGCGCCTCCCGCTTTCAGAATGGCCAGCAGTCCCACGATCATCTCAGTGGAGCACTCCATCGAGATGCCCACTTTGCTCTCGGCCCGAACGCCGAGCCCAACGAGCCGGTGCGCAAGCCGGTTGGCCGCTTCGTTCAGCTCGGTATAACTGAGCTCTGCTTCACCACAAACCAAAGCTGTCGAAACCGGCCATCGTTCTGCCTGCCGTTCGATCATTCGATGCAGCGGCTCGGTAACCTGATAGGCACGTCCAGCCGCGCCCCATCGGAGCAGTTGCCACGACTCCGCCTCGCTCAACAACCGGACCTCTTCGATCGTCCGCTCCGGGTCATCGACCATGACCTGAAGCAATTGCAGATAGTGCCGTCCTAACTGCTGGATGGTGCGAGGCTCGAACAACTCGACGGCATAGGACAGTTTCGCGGTGACACGGCCATCCTCGTGCTCGACTGAGTTCATCCACAGTTCGAACAACGCCGCCTGGGCACCGAGGGGTTCGCTCACGACAGTCAGCTCCGGCAGCGAGTCCATGCCTCCAGCGTCGCGGCGCTGATGATCCATCAGCACTTGAAACAATGGCTGATGACTGCGATAGCGCTCCGGTTGCAAAGCCTCCACCAATTGCTCGAACGGCAAGTCCTGATGCTTCTGTGCGCCCACGACAGCGTCGCGCGCTCGATCGAGCGCGTCCCGCAACGGCATCCGGCCTTCGATGTGCCCGCGCAAAATCTGCGTATTGACGAAAAATCCGACGACGCCCTGAATCTCCGGCCGATTGCGGTTGGCGTTGGTCATCCCTATGCGGATATCGGTTTGCGCGGTATATCGATGGAGCAATGCCTGAAAGCCGGCCAGCAGAACCATGAACAACGTCGCCTTGTGCTCGCGTGCACGCAGTTGCAGTCCCCGCACCAGCGTCGCCGGCAGCTCGAATGCGTGAGCCCCCGCTTGATACTTTGGTTCCGCGGGGCGTGGATGATCGGTCATCAATTGCAGAACAGGATGCTCATCGCCGAGCACGGTCTGCCAGTATTCCAACTGCCGTTCCCGTTCGCCGGCTGCGAGCCAGTCGGTTTGCCACACGGCGTAATCCGCATACTGAAGTGGCAAGGATGGAAGATTCGCAGCACGTTTCTCCAAATGCGCCCGATACAGCTCGACGATCTCGTTGACGATTAACTGCATCGACCATCCGTCGGAGACGATGTGATGCAGCACCAACACGAGCACGTGCTCTTCGATAGACAGCCGGATCAGCGCTGCGCGCAACAGCGGTCCCACCGTGAGGTCGAAGGGAGTGTGTGAAATGCGGCTTGCGGCTTGCGCCGCCTGCGCTTCGCGACTGCGAACCGGTGCGTCGCTGAGATCCACCAGAGGAATCTCCAACCGCCGCGGCGCTTGAATGCTTTGTTCGACAATGCCCGCCGCCGATACCTGAAACACGGTGCACAGCGATTCATGCCGCTCGATGAGTCGAGCGAAGGCGCAGTACATCGCCTCGACGGACAGTCGGCCTCGCAACCTGAGCCCCGCCGAGATGTGATAGGCCGTACTCTGCTCGTCCAGCCGCCACAGAAACCATTGCCGCGACTGCGCGGGCGATGCGGGCAAACGCGCATTGCGGTCCGCTACCGCAATGCTTCGTTCGTTCTGCCCTTTTGCATCGCTCGCAGCGAGCGCGTGCGCTAATGCGCTCAACGTCTGATGCTGAAAGATCTGCTTCGGAACCAAGGGCAGCGATTGCCGCCGGGCTTGCATGACGACCTTCAGTGACGAGATCGAATCACCGCCCAGCGCGAAGAAATTGTCGTGGCGGCCGATTCGGCTGACGCCGAGCACTTCCGACCAGATCCGCGCAAGCGCTTCCTCCAGAGCGCCCTGCGCTGCTTCAAACTCGCCTACGGGTGCATCGCCAGGCTCCGGCAAAGCGCCGCGGTCGATTTTGCCATGTACGCTCAGGGGCAAACGTTCCAATGGCACGATCGCAGCAGGCACCATGTAGCTCGGCAACGCATTGGCCAAGTGCTCGCGTACGCTTCGCACATCGATTTCGGGCTGTGAGGGCACAACGTAAGCGATGAGGCGCATTCCGCCCGGGCCCTGTCCCGTCACGACGATCGCTTCACGGATTTCGGGCCGAGCCAGCAACTGCGCCTCGATTTCCGCGGGCTCGATGCGGAATCCACGGACTTTCACTTGGCTGTCGATCCGGCCCAGATATTCGAGCTGCCGGGCGCCGCTCCAGCGCACTTGATCGCCGGTGCGATACATTCGCTCGCCAGCCGCGGCAAATGGATCGGCGACAAACCGTTCCGCGCACAATCCCGCGCGATTCAGATATCCACGAGCGAGCCCGGCGCCCGTCACATAGAGCTCTCCCGCCACGCCCACCGGGACGGGACTCAGATGCGAATCCAACACACGCAATCCCAAGTCTGAAATGGGCTCACCGATCGGGCTGCCGGGCCGATCGAGATCCCACTGCAAGACCGGTCTGTACGTGACATGCACCGTCGTTTCGGTGATGCCATACATGTTGATGAGGCGCGGCCGCGCGTCACCGAAATGATCGACCCAAGGACGCAGACTGTGCGGATCCAGCGCCTCGCCACCAAAGATCACTACACGCAACGCGAGGTCGTTACAGGAGTAGAGCTCGGCCGCCTGCATCAGTTGCTTGAACGCGGAAGGCGTCTGGTTGAGCACCGTGACGCGATGCCGCCGTAACAAGCTCAGGAAATCTTCGGGAGAACGGCTCACGTCAAAGGGCACGACAATCAGGCATCCGCCATGACACAAAGCGCCGAAGATTTCCCACACCGAGAAATCGAAAGCGTGAGAGTGAAATAACGTCCAGACGTCTTGTTCGTTGAACTGGAACCATCGATCTGTCGTGCGCAGCAGGCGGCTCACATTGCGGTGACAGAGCTGAGCGCCTTTCGGCTGGCCGGTCGATCCCGAGGTATAGATCACATAGGCCAGATGCTCGGGATGCAGCGGCACCGCGGGATCGGCAGTGGATTCAGCGCTCAAGTCGAGAGCATCCACCGACAACACTGTGATGGCTTCGACGGGGGGAAGCGCTTCAGCTAACGAACGCTGCGTCAGCAGCAGCGCGATGCCGCTGTCCCGCATGATGTAACTCAGCCGCTGCGCGGGATACTCTGGATCTAGCGGCACATAAGCACCACCGGCCTTCAACACCGCGAGCACACTCACCACCAGATCGAAAGAGCGCTCCAGCGCAACACCCACTTTCACTTCGGGCTTGACGCCCGATGCGATCAAACGAGCCGCCAGCCGGTTCGCATGACTGTTAAGCGCACCATAGGTAAGCTCACGATCGCCGGCGATTAGTGCCACCGTGCTGGGATGCCGGCCAGCGTGCAATTCAAACAGACGATGAACCGGAGTGTCTGCAGAAGACGGCTCGCTCGCTCCCCACTGCTGAAGCTGCCGCGATTCTGCCGCGTCGAGCATGGGCGCCTCGCCCACAAGGCCGCCGGGTCGATCGACGAGACACTCCAATACATTCAAATAGTGCCGGCCGAGCCGTGCAATCGTCTCGGGCTCGAACAGCTCCCGCGCGTAAGTCCATTCCGCGACGACACCGCCGTCCCGCTGTTCGAGGGTGTTCAGAATGAGCTCAAATTGAGCATGCTGTTCACCAGAGGCTTGCTGCTGTAGCGTCAAGTGAGGCAGCCGCGCCAGGCTCAGCGGAATTTCGTGCTGATGGTTCATCAGCACCTGAAACAAAGGTTGATGTGCCGAGCTGCGTTTCGGCCGCAATGCGTCGACCAACAGCTCGAACGGCAGGTCCTGATTTTCCTGAGCGCCGCTGACCGCGGCCTGCACCTGCTCGAGCAGCTCACTGAGCGTCATGCATCCGTCCACATGACTTCGCAGCACTTGCGCGTTGACGAAGAATCCGATGATGCCTTGAGTCTCAGGCCGGCCGCGATTGGCGTTGGGCACGCCAACGCGGATATCAGACTGTCCGGTGTGGCGATATAAGAGCGCGTTGAAGGCTGTCAGCAGCACCGAGAACACAGTGGCGCGATGCGCTCGCGCGCGCTCCAGCAGCCTGGCGGTGAGACTCGCGGGAAGGCTAAAAGAGTAGCGTCCGGTGCGATAACGGGCATCCACTGACCGCGGATAATCCGTGGGTAATTGTAGCACCGGGTGCTCGGTACCCAGACGATGCCGCCAGTATGCCAATTGCCGTTCGAGCGCTCCCGCATCCAGCCAACTCCGCTGCCACAGCGCGTAGTCCGGATATTGAATGGGCAGCGGCGGAAATTGAGGCTGGCGGCGTTCAATGTAAGCCGCGTACCCCGCGACGATTTCGTCGATGATGATCTGCATCGACTGGCCGTCCGACACGATGTGATGGGTCACCGTGACCAGCACATGAGCCGCAGCGGACAGATGTATCAGCCGCACCCGTAACAGCGGTCCAGTTGTCAGATCGAACGCCTCTTCGCGGGCGCGCTTTATCTCAGCCTGCAACAGTTCCTCTTGCGCTGTGCCCGCTATGCTCGACAGATCGATCACCGGAAGGTCGAACGCCGCTGAGGGTTGGATGAGCTGTAACAGCTCGCCTCCCTCATCGCTGCGAAACACCGTACGCAGCGATTCGTGCCGGCTCACCAAGGCTTTGAAGCTTTCCTGAAGCGCACCGCTGTCCAACTCGCCGTTCAAGCGCACCACCGAGGGAGAGTGATACGCCGAGCTTTGTGGATCGAGATTCCAGAGGAACCACAGCCTCTGCTGTGCATGCGAGGCCGGCACGGCAGGCGTCGCTTCAGGTTCCTGCGATCGCGGCAGGATGGGCAAGCGGCCCAGATCCAAGCCTTCCGCGAACATTCGGCGCAAGGCCGCCTGACGCGCCGGCACGCTCATCGCCTGGAGCCGGCGCGCAACGCCCTCGAGGCGCGTGAGAAAAGGTTTGTCTGCGACGGCGCTCATGCGGGCGTCTCTCCTTCTGCGGCCACGAGTTGCTCCATCAGGAGCAGTTCTTCACCGGTCTCCTCCATTCGAGCCGACAGCGTGCCCGCCAAGGTCTGCAGCGACGAAGCCTCGAACAGCTCACGCAGCGGCAAATCGACCAGCAGCATCTGCCGGACGCGAGCCGTCACTTGTGTCGCGAGCAGAGAATGACCGCCCAGATCGAAGAAGTTGTCGTTCAACCCGACCTGCGTCACCTTGAGAATCGATTCCCAGATCTGCGCCAATGCCTGCTCGATTTCGGTTCGGGGCGCGGCGTAGTCAGGCCGGCCGAATGAAGCATCCCTGGCCTGCAGCGCCTGACGGTCCACTTTTCCGTTCGGCGTTCGGGGCAGATCGCGCACCACTCTCAGCCTGGCCGGCACCATGTACCCAGGCACTGTGTGACGCATCCATGCAAGAAGGGCATCGCGTAGCGATTGAGCTTTCGCAGGCATTTCGGCTTGCGATGCATCGCGCGGCACTACGTACGCCACGAGTTGTGCATCCGCACCAGTGGCGTTCGTGGCGACTGCGATCGCCTCACTCACCGGCTCTTGTTTCCTCAGCAGTGATTCGACTTCGCCCAGCTCAATCCGGTATCCCCGGATCTTCACTTGGTGATCGATCCGGCCCAGATACTCGATGTCTCCCGTCGGAAGGAAGCGCGCAAGATCTCCCGTGCGATAGAGCCTCGCTCCGTCTTCGAACGGATCGGCAACGAAACGCTCCGCACTCAGCGCTGCGCGCAGCCAGTACCCGCGACTGATGCCTGCGCCTCCCACATACAACTCACCAGCCATTCCG
>Ga0307515_10017277_pt1 | contig 13152 bp, 8 predicted proteins | sample 17_EM_MG_FD_194513 | JGI IMG/M metagenome (GOLD analysis project Ga0307515, IMG submission 194513) | Populus trichocarpa ectomycorrhiza microbial communities from riparian zone in the Pacific Northwest, United States - 17_EM | ecosystem: Host-associated > Plants > Roots > Unclassified | place...
ACTTCTTTGATCTTGTCTATGTCATTTTGATTTAGAGATATAATAGCAGAGGGTACATATTTAGGTAATCACACTTTAGCTGTCCAAAGAGGGTTAAACCTTGGTGTAGGTTTATTAAAACTAATTACCACTTCTACTTTTACTTTACTGGTAAACATATGAACTAGGTTAGTTAAGATATGTCTATACATAGCATGTACAATTATGCTATTAAATGCGATATTTACAGGTATTCAAGACGTAGAATATTCAGTACCCTCATTTACTATATCAGACGGAGCTTTTGGAACATGTTTTTACTTTGGAACAGGGTTTCATGGATTACACATAATTATAGGTACAGCTTTTTTAAGTGTAGGACTATCATATTTATTATTGTATTTATTTATGAATAAAAATTTTTATTTAAAAAGGTTTTTACTTATAAAAATGGAAATAGGTTCAAAATGAACATGATCTTACGCACCTAAACCTCATGCATTCACTAATATGATATTAAATAGTGCTACAATACAACAAAAAGTAGAGCATTTTGAATATGACGCAGATTTGAGTCCAAATCATGAAGATTTAAGTGCAGCCGGTAATAATAATCCTACAGATATAAGAGAACACTCGGACAATCTCTTATCTGATATTGAAACTAAAAAAAACACTCTCATAGAAGAGATTACTAGTGAAAATAATAAAGGTAATATAGATAATGAAGAAAAAGAAGTTTTAAAAGAGGCAGTAGAAAAAGCAGCAGATCAAGCTACAAAAAACATAAAAGAGTCCAGTAATGTAGCAATAGAATCAATAGATGACTCTTCTGATACAGAAAATTTAATGTATCAGATCTTACCTTTTTTAATAATGCCTCAACTTGATATACCTCTTATTACTTTATTCTGTATTTTATTAAAAAAACTTTCTAATAAAAGTATTAGATACTTTTTATCAGTTTACTTTAATATATATAAACATATGTATTACATCTTTATTATTATAATTTTGGTATTATTGTCCGTATTTTATATCTTAAATACTGATTTAATTTATTGTGATGCTCCTATGGTCTGGGAGCATTACTACCAAGATAAAGCTAGTATACGAATAGAGGCTTTAGCTATATTACATAATAACATTATGTATGGATTATCTAAAGTACTTTATTTATTACAAGTAGAGTATACTTTTATACTCGTAATCTTAGCTTCATTTAAAATTTGATGGTATATATTACTATCCGGTACTGGTACAACTCCACCTCCACCAGACAGACCTTCTGGTAATAATCCACCAAAAACAGGGGGTGGGGCTACTGGTACTACACCTCCTCCTCCACAAAGACCTTCTGAAACTAAACCACCTAAAACAGGAGGTAAGACTTAGCTTACTATTTTTTGTATTTTTTATACTATAAATAGTAATACTAACTTAGTATTTAGAAGAAGGTATTCAAAAACTGAATTGTTTAATACAGTTAACTTGTTATGAAAATAATACTAAAAATAGTATAATAAATCCCCATTTATATAAAAAAAGTGGGAAAATTGCATAATTAATTTATTAATGCAGCAATTATTGGGAGAAGATTTTATTTTAAAGCCCAAATATATTAATTAAAATATAATATATTTATATATATATATAGTATAGTATTATACTATTATAAATGTATAGTAATATACAGATATTAAATGTATAATTATTATTAGTTTAATAAATATATAATTCTTATTAGTTTAATGGTAAAACAAGATACTTCTAATATCTGAATCTAAGTTCGAATCTTAGATAAGAAGTTGAAATCTATTCAACTAAAAGATATTAATATTTTAAATTTTAAACTATGAATTTATCACTAATTTTATTTACAATTGGAATATTAGGTTTTGTCCTAAATAGAAAAAACATTATACTAATGCTAATTTCAATAGAAATAATGCTATTAGCTATTACATTTTTAATATTGGTTAGTTCACTGAGCTTCGATGATATATTAGGTCAAACATATGCTATTTATATAATTGCTATAGCTGGAGCAGAATCCGCTATAGGTTTAGGTATTTTAGTAGCTTTTTATAGACTAAGAGGAAATATTACAATTGAATTTAAATAATGTATCTAGCTTTAATAATATTCCCACTATTAGGATCAATAGCATCTGGTTTTTTTGGTAGAAAAATTGGAGCCTCAGGATCTCAATTGGTAACATGTATATTTGTTGTATTAACAACAATACTTGCAGTTTTAGTTTTCTTTGAAGTAGGATTAAATAGTATATCTGCATCAACAGAAGTATTTAGATGAATAGATTCTGAATCATTAAATGTATGATGAGCATTTAATTTTGATTCATTAACAGTTTCAATGCTTATACCTGTACTAATAGTTTCTTCTTTAGTTCATATATACTCCATAGGTTATATGAAAGAGGATCCTCATAAACAAAGATTCTTTAGTTATTTAAGCTTATTCACCTTAATGATGGTTATTTTAGTAACATCTAATAACTACTTAGTTATGTTTGTAGGGTGAGAGGGTGTAGGAGTTTGTTCTTATCTTTTAGTGTGTTTCTGATTCACTAGAATAGCTGCAAATCAAAGTGCTCTTTCAGCATTTTTAACAAATAGAGTAGGTGATTGTTTCTTAACAATAGGTATGTTTGCTATTTTATGGTCATTTGGTAATTTAGATTACGCAACTGTTTTCTCACTAGCTCCATTTATGAATGAATTTATTATAACTATAATAGGTATATGTTTATTAATAGGAGCTATGGCTAAAAGTTCTCAAGTAGGACTTCATGTATGACTACCTATGGCTATGGAAGGTCCTACACCTGTATCTGCATTAATACACGCTGCTACTATGGTAACAGCAGGTGTATATATATTAATGCGTTCATCTCCTTTAATAGAATATAGCTCAACAGTGCTAATGTTATGTTTATTATTAGGTGCTATTACTACAGTATTCAGTTCTCTTATTGGTTTATTCCAACAAGATATTAAAAAAGTTATTGCTTATTCTACTATGAGTCAATTAGGTATGATGGTTATAGCTGTAGGTTTATCTAGTTATAATATAGCTTTATTTCATTTAGTAAATCACGCATTTTATAAAGCACTGTTATTCTTAGGAGCCGGAGCAGTAATACATGCTGTATCGGATAACCAGGACTTTAGAAAATATGGAGGATTAAGACCCTTCTTGCCTCTTACTTATTCAGTAATGCTTATAGCTTCATTAAGTCTTGTAGCTTTTCCATTTATGACTGGATTCTACTCAAAAGACTTAATACTTGAATCAGCTTATGGGCAGTATTATTTCTCTAGTACAGTTGTATATATCATAGCCTCTATAGGAGCTGTATTCACTACTTTATACTCTGTAAAAGTGTTATATCTAACATTTTTAACTAACCCTAATGGACCTTTAATAAATTATAAACAAGCACATGAAGGTGATATATTTATGAGTTTACCTTTAATGATTTTAGCTATATTTTCTATATTCTTTGGATTTATTACAAAGGATATGTTTATAGGATTAGGTTCAGGGTTCTTTTCAGATAATGCTTTATTTATACATCCTTCACATGAGATATTATTAGACACTGAATTTGGAGTACCAACTTTATTTAAGTTATTACCTTTAATTTTTACTATATCATTTAGTGTTATTTCTATAATCCTGTCTGAATACTTAACAACTATATTAATTTATTTCAAATTATCTAGAATAGGTTATAACATATTTAGTTTCTTTAATCAACGTTTCTTAATTGAACTGTTTTATAACAAATTCATTACAGGTATTGTATTAAAACTAGGAGGTCAAACTACTAAAGTGTTAGATAAAGGATCTGTAGAATATATAGGGCCGTATGGACTAGAGAAAGGACTGTTAAATATTAGCCATAACATTGCTAAATTAAATACAGGAATAATTACATCTTATGCCTTATATATACTAGTAGGATTGATTTTTTATATGCTATTTAGTTTATATCTAAATAATGCTATAATTATATTAATAATATTTATATCTTTATCTTTAGTACTTTTTAGTAGTAGTATTTATACTAGATTTAATAAAAATAATCAATACAAAGGTTTACAAAGTAAACTTGATTTAAGATTATCTTTCATAATAATTGCAGGATTATTATTTTTATCTAACATTAATTACATTAACATAGATTATAGTACTTTATTTGCTATAAATTACATAATTATTATTTTTAGTGTGGTAATTAAGTATCATAATTTTTTTAAGGTTTATTTAGTTAATATGAGAAAAAGTATTTTTAATATATTATCTATGCTACCTATAGCTTTATTATTGTTAATAATAATTAATATAGTACATTTATTCATAGGTTTATTACCATCACCTAATGATATAATTGATTATAACAATGATTTATATAATAGTCATATTTGTTCAGTGTATTCTGATGGAGGTTTAAGTATAGATAATAATGTAGAAGCTGAAAAATACCCTGTCGTTAATGAAAATGCTTTATTATCTTCCAACCGGCAAAACACAGCGGGACAATCTATTGAAGGGTTACATACAAAAGTTATAGGTCAATGTAAACACCCTAAATGGGATTTTATTACACCAACTCTACAGGAAGCTTGATCAGGTCAAACTCCTCACTGTGATTTTAACCCTAACCCTCAGACAGGAGCTAAACACATAGCAACTGCATCTGAGCATGTCGGTTTCTACACTTGTCCTGATTGTCATGCTGTTTGTTGTCAAGGATGTAAAACTAATTAAAGTTTAATAAAAATCTTTTTTTTTATAAAGCTTTTTATAACAATATTGTTATAAAATTAACTTGTTATATCTATTATAATAAATTTTATAAAAAATAGGGTAACAAATCCCTATTTTTTTTGTATAAATTCATACAATGATGATAGGAAAATAGCATTATTTAGATAATAAATAGGAAAATTTTATTTTTAATATAATTAACCTAATAAAGCTATATATGGGAGAAGAAAACATATTTTTGTTTTTAAAGCCCTATTAAATATATAATTAAATTATATTATACAGGTTAGGTATAATATCTGTTTAATTTTTTTTATTAATTAAAACATATTTAGTTTATTTTGTAAAATTAAATATTATTTTATAAAATATCTATTTCAATAGAATATTTTATAATTTAAGAAATAATTTTACACATTATATTTGACTGTTATAAGGAAAAAAACAACTTAAAAAAAATGAGATTTATACAATTTATCCAGACTTATACTAATAAGTTAATTCTCGCCGTTTCAATTACCTGTTATACACAAATTTTCACCAAATTCATAAATAACTTAAATAATTATAGGCTTTGAGTCATTTTTTTAAGATTTTTTCTATATATTTTATATATAACTGTGTCTATGTTTTTATTAGTATCCGTTCTATTTAACGATGATATTAAATGTGATGGGCCTAGAGGTTCAAATAATAATTCTATACAAAATGATAACCAAAATGCTATTTTTAATACTATTTTAGTACTTGTAGCAGCCTCATTCTTATGTTATTTCTATCTAGTTAATATGAACAATACTTTTAATGAAACAAATAACAACCATACTCTAGATATAGGTATATTTTTAAATAAAGTTGATCTTTATTTATCTTATTTAATACCTATTATAGATCATCTCAGTTGACCTGGTACCACTCTTGAAAATATAGAAGATTTTTTTACTGTTATGGATAATAATGTTACGATTATTACAGAAATTGTATCACAAATTGACGAATTAATAGCTAGTGATCAAATATCTATGTCTGATTTAGAGGTTCTAAAATACAATCGTTCGGATTTAATACGATTTAGGGCTACGTTAATCGAATTTATTAACCGAATACCTACTTAGTTAGGAATATATTTTTTTTACATATAAAGAGCTAAATTTTAGTAAACCTCTCTATTTTATACAAAAAATAATTTGTAATAAAATTATAAATAAATATTTATTACATAATAGCAAGGTTAACTAAATTAGTATATTTTATTATGATTTTTTTTATTAAAACTACAAAAGACAAGAATAATTTACCAATAGATGAGATTATTAAAAAGTCATCCTATTCTTAGATTAGCCAATTCTTATCTAGTTGATTCGCCACAGCCTATAAATTTAAGTTATTTATGAAATTTTGGTTCTTTACTAGCTTTTTGTTTAGTAATACAGATTATTACTGGTGTAACTTTAGCTATGCATTATAACCCTAGTGTAGTAGAAGCATTTAATAGTGTTGAACATATTATGCGTGATGTAAATAATGGATGACTAATACGTTACTTACACAGTAATACTGCTTCAGCTTTTTTCTTTTTAGTATATCTACACATAGGAAGAGGTATGTACTATGGATCATATAGAGCACCAAGAACTCTAGTATGAACTATTGGTACTGTTATATTTATTTTAATGATGGCTACAGCGTTCTTGGGTTATGTTTTACCTTATGGGCAAATGTCCTTATGAGGTGCTACTGTTATTACTAATCTTATGAGTGCTATACCTTGAGTAGGACAAGATATAGTTGAATTTATTTGAGGTGGTTTCTCAGTAAATAATGCTACATTAAATAGATTTTTTTCACTACATTTTGTATTACCTTTTATATTAGCTGCATTAGTACTAATGCATTTAATAGTTTTACATGATACAGCTGGGTCAGGTAATCCTTTAGGTGTATCAGGTAATTATGAAAGAATATCTTTTGCACCTTATTATATTTTTAAAGATCTTATAACTATATTCTTATTTATATTTGTATTATCATTATTTGTATTCTTTATGCCTAACGTGCTTGGAGATTCAGAAAATTATGTGATGGCAAACCCAATGCAAACACCTCCAGCTATTGTACCAGAGTGATATCTTTTACCTTTCTATGCTATATTAAGATCTATTCCTAATAAATTATTAGGAGTTATAGCTATGTTCTCTGCTATTCTTATATTATTATTATTACCTATTACTGATATAAGTAGATCTAGAGGAATGCAATTTAGACCTTTAAGTAAAGCAGCTTTCTTTGTGTTTATAGCTAATTTTTTAATATTAATGCAATTAGGAGCTAAACACGTAGAGTCTCCATTTATTGAATTTGGACAAATTAGTACTGTTCTATACTTCTTATACTTTTCAGTAGTAATGTATGGAGTTTCATTTATTGAAAATACTTTTGTGGATTTAAATAACAGCCTTTATCAAAAGTAAAGAGTTGTATATTAAGGCATATCAAAAGTATTTACACTATTTAAGAGATGAATTAGATCTTATTCGTTATAGTTAAGTTTATCGTGTACCTGGTAATTTTTATCATAAATTAGTTGTTACACAATTAATAGCATATATAGATTTATTAGAAGATTTATGTAATTTAAGATATATTTGCTATTTTAAGGATAAAGTAGTATCTTTAACGAATTTTCAAATAGAAAAGTGAAATAAGATGTTTGGATATTTTTGAGATTCAATAGCAATATCTTTTTATAGCATAAAAAAAAAGATTATAACTTTATAAAAAAAAGGTTTTTTTTATAAACTGTTATAATACAGTTAACTTGTTATATATAATAGATATATTACAAAATATATAACAAATCCCAGGTTTTTAAGTATGTACTGGAAAATTGCACGGTAAATTAATTTACACAGCAATGTGGGAGAAGATTAAATATATATTTAGTTAAAGCCCTAAAATTAATTAAAATTATATATATATTATACATATATATAATTTTAATAGGTATATACGGTTTATATGGTTCACATCTTATATAAATTTTACTAAAAAAAATATTATCTTTTAGGTATTACATAATAATGTATTTAAGAATAAATCTTAAATATATATATTAATATTAATATGTATATATATATTTTTATATAAATATTAGTTAAGGGATAAGAAGCACTATATATATATAAATATATACTATAGTATAGGTATATTACAAGGTAATATATCAAAACTATATAAAATGCAAGGGACTACTATAATAAATGCTATTACTATTGGTAGTAAAATTGTTCAACAATAAGACATTAATTGATCATACCGTATTCTAGGGAATGAAGCTCTGGCTCATATGAAAACAAAAATCATAATACAACTTTTAAGTCCTATAGTTAAACCACTAATAATTGTCCCTATTACTGTACTATAATTATCAAAATTAATAACATTAAAATTAGATTCATTATCTGTTAAATACATATAACTATCACCCGCTATGAATTGTAATAAATAAAAATAAGGATAAAGATAGTAATTAAAATCAAAAAGATAACCACCTAAAAATAAAATACTATTTAAAATACAAATTAGTATAATACTAGCATATTCAGCTAAAAAGAAAAATACAAATATAACTGCAGAATGTTCCGTCATAAACCCACTAACTAATTCTGATTCAGCCTCTGCTAAGTCAAATGGTGCTCTATTTGTTTCTGCAATAGATCCTATAAAAAATATAATGAATACAGGAAACAATGGTACTATATACCATATAGCCCTTTGAGCTTCTATTATAACTGTTATATCTAAACTACCTGCTAATAAAACTACTAGCAGTATAGCAGAACTTAAAATTAATTCATAACTAATTAATTGAGCTGTACTTCTTAAAGAACCTAAAAAGGCATATTTAGAATTAGCAGATCACCCTGCTAATAATATACCATATGTAGCTAATGAAGACATAGCTAACATATATAATATACCAAGATTATAATCTAATAGCATTAAACCAGGACCATATGGTATAACAGCATACCCTAATAATGCAAAAATCAAAGTTATAATAGGACCAAGAAAGAATAAAAATATATTAGCTTGTGTTGGAGAAACATATTCTTTTAATAAAAGTTTAAGCGCATCAGCAAATGCTTGAAGTAAACCATATCAACCTACTGAATTAGGTCCCAATCTTCTTTGCATACTAGCCATAGTTTTTCTTTCAGCTATGGTTATAAAGGCCACAGTTAGTAATACTGGTATTGTTACAGCTAATACTTCAAGTACAGACATTATTGTCGGTAAATATAACATCTTTTAATAATAAAAATTTTATCATAAAATTACACATAATTTTGGTATATTTTATATTAATAATTTTAATTATATATGTATAATGTATATATTATATATTTTAAAAAAAAAGTTTTAATTTTAAAAGCACTATATTTATAGATAAGTATAGTTATAAATGTATTATATAAAATATAATCCTAAGATATATATATATATGATTTAGGAGTATCTTTATTGTTAAATGTAAATGTTTGTCTACTATCTATAGTTAGTGCATTTTTACCTAACTCAAATATAAATCCTAAGGTTAATAATATGAAAAATACCATCATAATTATTAATCCATAAACATCATTATTATACCCACTTACACTATAAGGATATACTAATAATATTTCTAAGTCAAATAAAAGAAATAAAAGGGCAAATATAAAGAATGATATACTAAATTGTGTTCTATTTTGTCCTAGAAACGAATTAAACCCACACTCAAATGCGCTATCTTTTTCTTGATAAGGGTTATGAGGGGCTAAAAGTAAATTTATTACTAAAAGTAATATAGATAATATAGGTATAAATATAATAAAAAAAGTTGTACTTGTCATTTATATACTAAAAAGTATTAGTGCTAATATGTTAGCAATACTTAGTAATTCTTCTGGAATAAACATAAATAATGTAATTATTAATGTAATAATTGATATAGATAAACTTAAAGAACTAGATAAAACTATGTTATTTATTTTAATACTTACTTTTTCAATAATAATGTTTTTTTCAGTAATTATACCATCAGCATTAAAATTGCCTAATTCAGTGTTTAAAACATAATCAGGTTTTTCAAAAAATATTTGTTTTATTATAGCTAAATAATATACAGCACTTATAACACTAGTTAAAATAGCAATTAAAGACATAAAAATATAACCATTATCAATGGCCGCACTTAAAATCATCTGTTTACCAAAAAAACCTATTAATGGAGGTATTCCTGCAAAAGAAAATAAAGTTATAGCTAAACTTATAGCTAAAAAAGGGTTAATATAAAAATATCCTTTCAATTGTTCAATAAGTTGTATAGGTGAGTTATTTACATCTTGTAAATTCTCATTTTTCTCGTTAATTTCCTTTTTAGGATTTTCACTAATGTTATTATTAGTTTTTTCTATAGGGTTGTTAGCGTTAACATTACTTCCTTTATATATATAACAATATAAAGAATAACCTATAGCTATTATAAGTATAAAAGCATTTAAGTTAGAAATAGAATACTGTATTAAATAAAACATAAATGCTTGTGTTGACTCTACTGTGTGTATACTTAAACCTAATAATATAAATCCTACATGTGATATTGTACTAAAAGCATATAATCTTTTTATTCTAAATTGTGTTAAACCTACAACCGTTCCTATTATTAAAGATAAAAGAGAACTAAGTAATAAACTTGTTGTTCAAGAGAAATTAATGTCTACCATAGATTTACTTGTATAATGAACTAATTCCAATAAAAAAATAAAGATAGATATTTTTGCAATTATAGCTACAAAAGTAGTAACTATAGTAGGTATTGCGTCATAAACATCAGGACTTCAAAAATGAAAAGGTGCAGCCGAAACTTTAAATAAAAATCCTACAGACATAAATAGTAAACTTATATGAATATAATAGGATTTATATCAATAAAGTAGACTAGATAGGTTATCTTCACTTACATTAGATATGCTAGTTATTATATATAAACTATCTAAATTAGTTGTACCTGAATTAGCATATAATAAACTAGTACTTAAAAGTATAAAACATGATGATAAACCACCTAATAAAAAATACATAAGACCCCCTGAAGTAGCAGGCTCTGAATCTCTATAAATAGTAGATAATAAATACAATCCATAACTTTGTAATTCTATAGATAAAAAGATGGACACTAAATCACTTGTAGATACTAAAAAGATACTTCCTATAACTATAAATAGTATTATTAAAGAGTATTCTATTATTTTATATTGTTCTCCCATTTTATTTAGTATAATAGTTTGATAATAGATTAATTTAGAAAATAGCAGTTTATCCATAGAGCTATATTCGTTTAATCAAACTTTTCTAGGATAAAATGAAGTTAATAATAGTATTACACTACTAATAAGTAATATAAAAATATGAAAACTAGTTGTGATACATGTTGCATGAAATAAACCACCAAATATTCCGATACCTTTATTTAGAAATGAAAAGTTTAAATTATCATATGAAATTAAGGCAGCTATAACTAATATAGTTATAGTAGATCTAGAATATAATATAGATTTGTCACGTCTTAGTGCAATAGAATTTGATAATAATAATAGAATTAGTGATATAGTCAGCATATGAAAAAAAAATAATATATATTATAATCAATAGATTTATGTATAAATAAAATAAAAAAAACGTATAATTTATATTATCTAAAGTCTTATTATAAATATATTTTACTACCATTATTTTATATATATATATGTATCATGCATTATATGTATTAATTTTAGTACCATTCCCTAATAAAGTACTACGCTTTAATGTAAAAGTATTAGTCCTTTTTATACATATAGGGTACTATGTCTTTAGTAGAACATCTTTATGTAGAAGTCTCAGTACCCTCTCATACAACATATATATATAGATATTTGTTTGTTTGTTTGTTTGTTTGTTTATTTGTTTGTTTGTTTGTTTGTTATGAGGTTAATTTCATGCGCATAGACCATATATACCGTATAAACCGCAACATCTCCCGTATATACGGGAGACCATGTGCATAATATAAACCACAAAGTCTCCCGTATATACGGGAGATAAACCTGAAATTAACCTCATAACCATTTAAAATGAACCTTAAATACCTGTATGCTCCAATAGAAACACAAATTTGTGTTTCTATGAAGTCCCAAACATAGGATCTTATAAGCCTTTTTATGCTTATAGTTCATATAAACCATTAAACCTTATGATCCTTTATCATAAAATATTATGATCTATATGAACCATGTTAATTTTTTTTTGGTTTATGATCCTCAATAATATATAGATACAAATAAGAATAATCATACTACATCCACAAAGTGTCAATAAAGTATCCCACTTTCTAATCCTAAGTGGTGATTATTTGTTAAATGATAAGCTAATAAACGTCATAGCCCTACAGCTAAAAAAGCTGTACCTATAATTACGTGTAATCCATGAAACCCTGTTCCAAAGTAAAAACATGTTCCAAAAGCTCCGTCTGATATAGTAAATGAGGATACTGAATATTCTACACCTTGAAGACCTGTAAATATCGCAGCTAATAGTATAGTATATAGTACTCCATATAATGCTTTACCTCTTTTACCATTAATTAAAAAATGATGTCCATATGTTACAGTAAACCCTGAAGAAAGTAAAATAACTGTATTTACTAATGGTAACTCAAAAGGGTCTATAGCTTCTATACCCATAGGGGGTCACATTGCACCTAATTCAACTGCAGGTGAAAGAGCAGCATGGAAAAATGCTCAAAATATAGCTAAGAAAAATAAAGCTTCACTTACTATAAATAAACCTACACCAAGGTTTAACCCTCTTTGGACAGCTAAAGTGTGATTACCTAAATATGTACCCTCTGCTATTATATCTCTAAATCAAAATGACATAGACAAGATCAAAGAAGTAATACTTATTAATAAATTATTTTCTGCGTAAGCAAATCCATGGAAAGATAAAACCGCGGATGTAGTTAAGCTTAATAAGCTTATGGATGTATACAGAGGTCATGGAGAAGGAGATACTAAATGAAAAGGATGTGCTTGAAAATTACTTCTATTTTTAATTAGCATTATATTTAACACTAATTTTTACAAAAAATAATATGTTAGTGCTTTCACACTCCGATATTATTACGGAAGTATACGATATTTCACGCTTACTGTGTAAGTAATATATGTATAAACACTATACTGTATTAATATACATGTATGTATATATACACCAATGTGTATATATATATATACACATTGCATATACTGTACCTTTACAGGTAAATTGTTTTTTAATAAAATTTAGCCGGTA
>Ga0307515_10017278_pt1 | contig 13152 bp, 14 predicted proteins | sample 17_EM_MG_FD_194513 | JGI IMG/M metagenome (GOLD analysis project Ga0307515, IMG submission 194513) | Populus trichocarpa ectomycorrhiza microbial communities from riparian zone in the Pacific Northwest, United States - 17_EM | ecosystem: Host-associated > Plants > Roots > Unclassified | place...
CTTGACGCGAACCGATCAGCGCAGCGCCTGACGCAGCGCGCTCGACAAGCCATCCAGCCCGGCGCTCAGCTCGGCTTCCGGCAGCAGCCCGAAGCCGAGCCTGAAGACACGCGCCGACTCGCCGAACCAGCGACCGTCGCCCACCCGCACACCGAGCGCGGGCAGGGCGGCGTGGAAGCGCTCGACGGCCGCGTCGTCGAACACGGCCGGCTTCAAACGCACGCAGCACAACGCGCCGGCGTCTGGGCGCACCCAGTCGACATGCGTCGCTTCGCTGTGCACCCAACGCTCGACCAGCGCCAGGTTGCGGGCGAGGTGCGCGCCGCGTTCTGCGAGCAAGGGGCCGCTGCGGCTCAACAGCCGACGCGCCAGCTCTTCGTCGACCGCGCCGCAGGCGATGGTGGTGTTGAACTTCGCGGTGACGAGTTGCCGGCGCAGCTCGGCGTCGCGCGTGATGGCCCAGCCGATGCGCAGGCCCGGCGCACCGTGGCACTTGGACAGCGATGCGGTCGAGACGACGCGAGGGCCCAGCTCGAGTGCGCTGGCGACAGCCGGCGTGTCGCCGTAAGCCGCGTCTCGGTAAGTTTCGTCGACCAGCAGAAAAGCATCGGGGGCGCACTCGGCCAGCAGCGCGACGATCTGGCGCAGCGTGGCCAGCGGGATCGCGACGCCCGAGGGGTTCTGCGGCGAGGCCAGGCTGACCAGGCGGGTGCGTGGTGAGAGCAGGCGGCGCAGCTCGGCCAGGTCGGGCTGGTAGTCGGCGTCAAAGCGCAGCGGCAGCGGCCGCACCTCAGTGTCCACCGCCTGCAGGGCGTTGAGCGCCAACGGGAACAGCGGCGTTGCGGCAACGGCCTCGGTGCCGCGGCCGCAGAGCGTGAACGCGAGCAGAAACAGCGCCTGCATGCCGCCGGCGGTGACCACCACGTCATCGGGTTGCACGCCGTGTGCGGCGGCGATCTGCGCGCGCAACTCAGCGTTGCCCTCGGCCGTGCCGTAGCCGAGCGACAGGCCGGCCAGCTCACGCAGCCCGTCGGCGTCCAGCACATCGGACAAGCGCAGATTGGGGCCCAGGCTTTCGGCCAGGTCGTGGCGCGGCGCATCGCCGACGAGGTTGACGATGTCGTTGGGGGCAAAGCGGCTCATGAAGCGTGGTCCGTCGGGTGGGGATGCGCCCATCGTGTGGCGAGAGGTGGCTCAATAACAGTCACAGATCATCTTGATCCGCACCAGTACAGTTGGCGCCATGCCGACCGCCGACACTGCCTCGAACTTCCGCTACGAAGATCTGGCCGGCTTCATTGCCGGGTTGATCGAGCGCGGCACGCTGACACCCGGCTCGCGCGTGCCGTCGCTGCGTGAGATCAGCCGACAGCGCCGCACCAGCGTGACCACCGCGCTGCAGGCTTACCGCCTGCTGGAGGACCGTGGCCTGATCGAAGCGCGGCCGCAGTCGGGCTTCTATGTCGCGCAGGCCCGGCACGCCATCGCAGCGCCGGCCAAGAGCCGCCCACCGGCGCGGCCCACCGATGTGGCGGTGCCGGCCGTGATGCTGAAGCTGCTTGAGCATGCGGCCGACCCGAAGCTGGTGCCGCTGGGCTGTGCGATCCCGAGCCCGCAGCTGCTCGACTCAGGAGCGCTCGACCGCTGCCTGGCGCGGGTGGCTCGGGTCAAGGGCGCCAAACACAACACCTACACGCCACCGCGCGGTGAGTTGTCGCTGCGGCGAGAGATCGCCCGCCGCGCGCTGCGCGTGGGCCATGCGGTCGCGCCTGACGACCTGCTCATCACCTGCGGCTGCACCGAGGCGCTGTCGCTCGCGCTGCGCGCGCTGGCCCGCCCAGGCGACACGGTGGCGGTGGAGTCGCCCACCTACTTCGGCCTGTTGCAGGTGCTGCAATCGCTCGGACTGAAGGCGTTGGAGCTGCCGACCGACGCGCGCACCGGCGTCGACCTCGACGCCCTCGACAACGCCTGCGGCAACCACGAGGTCGCCGCTTGCGTGTTGGCCTCGTGCTTCCACAACCCGCTGGGCTGCACGATGGATGAAGCGAAGAAGCTCGAGGTGCTGGCGGTGCTGGGCCGGCACTGCGTGCCGCTGGTCGAAGACGACACCTATGGCGAGATCGGCTTCGGCGCCGAGCGCCCGCGGCCGTTTGCCGCGCTCGACCCGCGCGCGGCGGTGATCTACTGCAGCTCGTTTTCGAAGACGCTGGCGCCCGGTTACCGCGTCGGCTGGGTGGCCGCCAGCGAGCGCTTCATGCCACGGCTGATCGAAGCCAAGGTGGCCTCGACGCTTTGCGGCCCGGTGCTGCCGCAGCTGGCATTGGCCGAGTTCCTGGCCTCGGGCGGCTACGACCACCACCTGCGGCGCCTGCGCCGTGTGTTCCAGGACACCTTGCATCGCCTCGTGGTGGCGATCGAGCAGTCGTTTCCGCCGGGTACCACGGTGTCGCAGCCGGCCGGTGGCTTCGTCTTGTGGGTCGAGTTGCCGAAGGCGGTCGACACGCGGCGGCTCTTCGTCGAAGCGCTGGAGCAAGGCATCTGTTTCGCGCCGGGCGTGGTCTTCTCGGCCAGTGGCCGTTATGGGCGCTGCCTGCGCCTGAGCGGCGGCTACGGCTGGAGCCCGAGGCTCGACCGGGGCGTGCGCGCATTGGGCCGGCTGGCCACGGCGTCAGAGGAAACGTGAATCGTTGCGAAGTGCAACTTTCCGCCCTCAATACCTGCCCGGGCGCGCCGATGACCCAGACATGGACACTCGCGACGACGCTTCTGCCCCGTGGTTCGGCGACCCGCAAGGCAACCGCCCGCACCGTTTCATGGAATCGGCCGACATCAATGCGGCGTTTCGTGAGCTGTTCGAGCCGCTACGAACCGGTGTGCGCCGGGGGATGAGCAACGAGGGCCAAATCTACGCACTGGAGATGGACCCCTGCATCCCGGGCGAGCTGCTCGGCACCGAGTGGATCCCGGTGGCCAGCCGCGGTGTGGATGGCGCGCTGCCGCTGGCGGACCCGGTCCGACGTCGTGCACTGTTCGACCTGCTGCTGGCCGAGAAGCGCATCGAATCCCTGTTTGCCTACGTCTGCGAGCGCCGAGGCTCGGGTGGCGAACCGTTCATGTACCTGGAAATCATCTCGGCCGACGGTTGTTTCGCGGCCCAATTCCCGATCGTGCCGGGCAAGGGCTGGCACAAGCGTGAGCTGGTGAAGGTGCCGCACCGCCGGCTGGACCCGGTCGCGCTGGCCTGACCTCGTAGGAATCTTCACCCGTACGCGGCCGAGGGACGGCCGCGTGGGTGACAGCTTGATTTCTCGGCTGCGCCGAGAATGCCGGTTGCGACACGCGACCAACCGAGCTGAACATGACGACTTCGTACCCCGACACCCGACTGCTGATCGACAACCAATGGGTCGACGCGGCCAGCGGCAAGACGCTGGACGTGCTGAACCCCGCCACCGGCGCGCCGATCGGCAAGGTGGCGTTCGCCGGCATCGCCGACCTGGACCGCGCGCTGGCCGCCACGCAGCGCGGCTTCGAGACCTGGCGCAACGTGCCGGCGCACGAGCGCGCCGCGATCATGCGCCGCGCCGCCGGCCTGGTGCGCGAGCGCGCCGACGCGATCGCCCGCCTGATGACGCAAGAGCAGGGCAAGCCGTTGGCCGAAGCGCGCGGCGAGGTGTTGTCCGGCGCCGACATCATCGAATGGTTTGCCGACGAAGGCCGCCGCACCTATGGCCGCATCGTGCCCTCGCGCAACCTGGCGGCGCAGCAACTGGTGCTGAAGGAGCCGGTCGGCCCGGTCGCGGCGTTCACGCCGTGGAACTTCCCGATCAACCAGATCGTGCGCAAGCTGGGCGCGGCGCTGGCCAGCGGCTGCTCGTTCCTGGTCAAGGCGCCCGAGGAGACCCCGGCCTCGCCGGCGGCACTGCTGGCTGCCTTCGTCGATGCCGGCATCCCTGCAGGCGTGATCGGCCTGGTCTTCGGCAACCCGGCCGAGATCTCGGGCTACCTGATCCCGCACCCGATCATCCGCAAGGTCACCTTCACCGGCTCGACGCCGATCGGCAAGGAGCTGGCCGCGTTGGCGGGCCGCCACATGAAGCGCGTGACGATGGAGCTGGGCGGCCACGCCCCGGTGATCGTGGCCGAAGACGCCGATGTGGCGCTGGCGGTCAAGGCCGCAGGCGGCCTGAAGTTCCGCAACGCCGGCCAGGTCTGCATTTCGCCGACCCGCTTCCTGGTCCACCGCAGTCTGCAAGAAGAGTTCACCCAGGCGCTGGTCAAGCATGCCTCAGGGCTGAAACAGGGCGACGGCCTGGCCGAGGGCACGACGATCGGTCCGCTGGCCAATGCCCGCCGGCTGAGCGCGATGACCAAGGTGATCGATGACGCCCGCGCCAAGGGCGCGACGGTGGCCATCGGCGGCGAGCGCGTCGGCAGTGCCGGCAACTTCTTCGCGCCCACGGTGCTGACCGACGTGCCGCTGGAAGCCGACGTGTTCAACAACGAGCCCTTCGGTCCGGTCGCGGCGGTCCGCCCGTTCGACGCGCTGGACGAGGCCATTGCCGAGGCCAACCGCTTGCCGTTTGGCCTGGCCGGCTATGCCTTCACCCGTTCGATCAAGACCGCGCACCAGCTGTCGCATCGCCTGGAAGTGGGCATGCTGTGGATCAACCAGCCCGCCGCACCAGTGGCCGAGATGCCGTTCGGCGGCGTGAAGGATTCAGGCTACGGCTCAGAAGGCGGCCCCGAGGCCATGGAGGCCTACCTCGTCACCAAGGCGGTCTCAATCATGGCCGTGTGATTGAGCCCCCACGGCCCCCCAGGGGCCTGCCCCCCAAGGGGGTTCGCGCAGCGGACCGGCAAAGCCGGATCCGCGCACGCCACTTGGAGGGGGCGGCTGCGCGCGCCCCGCAGCCAGCGAGTTCTCGCGGAACTTTCCCCTTTTCCGTTCGGGCTGAGCTGGTCGAAGCCCCGTGCGCTCGACAGCAGAATCAGGGCTGCAGCACAGCCGCCCGGCTCACAGAGAGCCAGACGGGCGTCACAGCGTTGCTAAGGGGCGGCGCTGCGCGCGCCCCTTAGCGTCAGGCTGGTTTGTTTTTCAGCTTGCCCTTGGGCAACACCGAGGTCATCGGCGGCACCGGGCGGTCGGAGCCGGCGGCCTTGACAGGCACAGCGTCCTTCTTCGGTTTCTTGGTCATCTTGTTCGCGGTTTGAATGCCTTTAGCCATAAGTTCCTCCAAAGTTGTGGGTGGTCGGCAAATGCGCAGGTCGTGATGGTAGCCGCGAGCGTTGATAATCTCGCCCTTCACTTCATCCCACCCACCGACCGGAGCATTCCATGGGCAACAAGATCATCACCGAAGCCGACCGACAAGCCACCCCGCGTCCCGTCGCCCCGACCGGCGTCACCTTCACGGCCGGCAAGGGCCAGAAGATCAGCCTGGAGCGCGGCTCGCACACCCGCAGCAAGAAGAACCCGGGCAAGCGTCCGCATAAAGGCGGCTGAAATAGAGCCCCCACGGCGGAAGTAGGGCCCCCACGGCCCCTTCCGGGGCCTGCCCCCCGAGGGGGCTCGCGCAGCGGACCGGCAGAGCCGGATCCGCGCACGCCACTTGAAGCGGGCGGCGCTACGCGCGCCCGAGGGCGTCGAGGCGTCATAGCCTCCTGTTTCCATGCTACGTATTACTGAACTGCGGCTACCGCTGGACCATGAGCCAACGGCGCTGCGCCCGGCTGTCGTTGCCCGGCTGAAGCTGCGCGACGAGCAACTGACCGATTTCACCGTCTTCCGCCGCGCCTACGATGCGCGGAAGAAGACTGCGATGGTGTTGATCTACACCGTCGACTGCCAGCTCGCCGAAGGTGTGGACGAGGCCAAAGTGCTGGCCAGCCACAGCGGCGACGGCCACATCAGGCCCAGCCCGGACACCCGCTACAAGTTGGTGGGCTCGGCGCCGGTCGATTTTTTCGCCAGCCAGCGGCCAAGGCCGGTGGTGGTGGGTTTCGGGCCCTGCGGCCTGTTCGCGGCGCTGGTGCTGGCGCAGATGGGCTTGCGGCCGATCGTGCTGGAGCGAGGCAAGCAGGTCCGCGAACGCACGAAAGACACCTGGGGCCTGTGGCGCAAGAGTGAGCTGAATCCCGAGTCGAACGTGCAGTTCGGTGAAGGCGGGGCCGGCACATTCTCGGACGGCAAGCTCTGGAGCCAGATCAGCGACCCGCGCCACCTCACGCGCAAGGTGCTGACCGAGTTCGTCAAGGCCGGCGCGCCGGACGAGATCCTCTACGTCAGCAAGCCGCACATTGGCACCTTCCGCCTGGTCAGCATGATCGAGAAAATGCGGGCCGACATCGAGGCGCTGGGCGGCGAGGTCCGCTTTCAGCAGCGGGTGACGGATGTCCGCATCGAAGGTGGCGCCATTCGTGGGCTGACGCTGGCCAGCGGTGAGCAGCTTGATGCCGACCACGTGGTGCTGGCGCTCGGCCACAGCGCGCGCGACACCTTCACGATGCTGCACCAGCGCGGGGTGGCGATGGAGGCCAAGCCGTTCTCGATCGGCTACCGTATCGAGCACCCGCAAAGCGTGATCGACAAGGCCCGCTTCGGCCCTAGCGCCGGCCACCCGATCCTCGGTGCGGCCGACTACAAGCTGGTGCACCACGCGAGCAACGGCCGCTCGGTCTACAGCTTCTGCATGTGTCCGGGCGGCACGGTGGTGGCGGCCACGTCCGAGCTGAACCGCGTCGTCACCAACGGCATGAGCCAGTACTCACGCAACGAGCGCAACGCGAACGCCGGCATCGTCGTCGGCATCTCGCCGCAGGACTACCGGCAAGACGGGTTGGCCTCCGGCCCGGTCTCGCCGCTGGACGGCATGGCTTTCCAGCGTTTCTGGGAATCCCGCGCCTACGAGCTGGGCGGTGGCGGCTACCTGGCTCCGGGCGAACTGGTGGGCGATTTCATCGCCGGCCGGCGTGGCGACACGGTGGCGCGCGAGTTCGGCAGCGTGCAGCCGTCGTACAAGCCCGGCGTGCACCTGACCGACTTGGCCGAGCCAGGCCGTGGCAGTCTGCCGGACTACGCGCTAGCAGCAATCCGCGAGGCACTGCCCGCTTTCGACAAGCAGATCCGCGGCTTTTCGATGCACGACGCGGTGCTGACCGGGGTCGAGACGCGCACCTCGTCGCCGCTGCGCATGCCGCGTGGCAAGGACTACCAGAGCGTGAATGTGGCCGGGCTGTACCCGGCCGGCGAAGGTGCGGGTTACGCCGGCGGCATCATGTCCGCGGGCGTCGATGGCATCGAGGTCGCCGAGGCGCTGGGCGCCAGAATGCTGCGACCGGTGAGCTGATTGTTGCGCGGCCGGCAAGGCTGCGTTGGCTGATGGTGGCTTGGCGGCGTTCCCGCCGCGGTCTACCCTTCGCCTCCATGAAAGCTGCTGTCTACCGCACCAAGGGCCGGGCCGCCGATGTGCTGTCCGTTGATGAACTGCCGATGCCCCAACTCGGCCCCGGTGAAGTGTTGGTGCGGGTGGCGTTCTCGGGCGTCAACCCTTCAGACGTCAAGAGTCGTGCGGGCTTGGGCGGTGCGCCAATGGATTACCCGTTCGTCGTGCCGCACAGCGACGGCGCCGGCGAAATCGTCGCTGTCGGCGAAGGCGTCGAGGTCGGGCGTGTGGGCGAGCGGGTCTGGCTGTTCAACGGCCAGTGGGGCCGGGCGATGGGCACTGCGGCGGAGTTCGTCGCACTGCCGGCGCGGCAGGCCGTGACTCTGCCCGACGGGGTGTCGCTGGAAGTGGGCGCTTCAATCGGCATTCCGCTGCTGACGGCCGTGCACGCCGTGCTGTCACTGGGCACGCTGTTGAACAAGACCGTGCTGGTGCCCGGGGCCGCGGGTGCGGTGGGTGCCTACGTGACCCAGCTGGTGGCGCTGGCCGGTGGCCGGCCCATTGCCATCGTCAGCAGCGACGAGAAGGCGGCACAGGCCCGCGCTCTCGGGGCCGTCGCGGCGATCAACTACAAGACGGGCGACCTCGGGGCCGAGGTGCGCGCGCTCACGCAAGGCGAGGGCGCCGACGCGGTGGTCGAGGTCGACGTGGCGGGCAACGCTCGCCACTACGCCAACGTGCTGCACTTCGGTGGCCAGGCCGTGGTCTACGGCTCCAACGCGCCGACGATCGAGCTGCCGTTCCGGCCACTGATTGCGCGGTTCGTCCGGCTGTACTTCTTCATCGTCTACCTGCTGCCGGAAGCGGCGCTGCGCGAGGCGATCGACACGGCGACGGGCTTGCTGCAGCGCGGCGCGTTGCGCCATCCTGAACTGGCAATCTTCCCGTTGGCCGACATCGCCCGGGCGCACGAGCGCGTCGAGGCCGGTGCCAACGCCAAGGTGCTGGTGGCCTTGTAACGCAAGGGCTCGTCAGCCCGTCAACCCATGCCGCTGGTGCCACTCGGCCAGCGATTCGTCCGGGTACTCGTCGAACTCGCGGTCGTCGTCACCGATGTTCGCCTCGACCCAGTCGGGCTTCGAGCCCAGCATCATGTGTGTCACCGAAGGCGGTGTCGGCAGCGGCGTGTCGACAGCGCCGGCGTGCGGGTGCACGAGTTCGGGCCAGGTCGGGTCCCACAGCCACAGCGCCGTGCCGCAGCGCTTGCAGAAATGGCGCTGACCGGTGCTCTCTTGGCCGTCTTCCATGATCGCGCGGTAGACCGACAGGTGCTCCTGCCCTTGCACCTTCAGCGTCGCGAAATCGGCACCGAGGTTGATCGCGAAACCGCCGGTGCCGGCCGTCTTGCGGCAGATCGAGCAGTAGCAGCGCATGAACGGCACCGCGGCACGCGACTCGACGCTGAAGCGCACGGCATGACAGTGGCAGGAACCTTCGAGCAGCATGAGCAGTCTCCTTGATAGATGTTTTGACTGAAAGGGCCGGTCATGGGGGCTATGCAGGCAATGGACAGGCGCGCATGGATCATGGGCACCGGCGCATGGTTGGCCGCCGGCGCCTGGCCCGGCTGGGCCCGCGCCGCTGACGAAGACGCCCACCGCTTCGACAGCCCCAGCATGCCCTATGACGAGTTCGACCGCGCAAAGTTCGAGCAGGTCGATGTCGAAGGTGGGCGGCTGCGCGTGGTCTTCGGGCCCGGCACGCCGGCGCTGCCGCGCGGCCGCATCCTCGCCTACGTGCGGCAGTCAGCCACCTCGGTGGCGACCTACTTTGGCCGCTTTCCGGCGCGCGACACGCGCGTGCTGTTGCTGTTCACGGCCCAACCGGGCAAGGCGGTGCGCGGTGGTTCGGCATTTGCGCACCGAGGCTCCGCGATCAAGCTGACGCTGTCCGAGCAAGCAACAGCCGCCGACCTGGCCGACGACTGGGTGCTGGTGCACGAGATGAGCCATCTGGCGCTGCCCTCGCTGCCGCAAGCGCAGCATTGGTTCGAAGAGGGCATGGCGACCTATGTCGAGCCGCTGGCGCGGGTGCAGGCTGGCGTGTTGCCGGTTGAGCGGCCCTGGGCCGACATGCTGCGCGACATGGCGCAAGGCCTGCCGAAAGCCGGCGACCGCGGTCTGGACGAGACCCCGACCTGGGGCCGCACGTATTGGGGCGGTGCGATGTTCTGCCTGCTGGCCGATGTCGAGATCCGCCAGCGCACCGGCAACCGGATGGGCCTGCAGCATGCGCTGCGCGCCATCATGGCCCACGGCAACATGGAAGCCGACTCGGCGCTGCCCCCGCTGCTGGCGATCGGCGACAAGGCCGTCGGCCTGCCGGTGCTGCAGGAGTTGTATGGCCAGATGAAGAGCGCGCCGCACCCGGTTGATCTGCTGGGCTTGTGGACGAAGCTGGGCGTCTACGCCGAAGGCGACAGCGTGCGCTTCGACGAGCAGGCACCGCTGGCGGCGACGCGGCGCGCGTTGACGCAGCGCCCGGCGGCGTGACCGATGCCGTTAGGCCAGCGACCAGTGCATCGCGCGCGCCAGCGAATCGAAGAAGACGCTGAACAGCGCGATCGGCAGCGGCAGACCCAGCACAGTGCCCAGCACATAGGGTCGAAAACGCACGCCGGACAAGGCCAGCGCGACGTTCAGTGCCGGCGCGGTCTGAAAGGCCAAGCGGGTCAGCAGCACGCTTTGCACCGGGTGCGCATCGAGCCGCGCGAACAGCTTCTGGGCCACCCGCCCTTTGAGCTTGCGCAACGCGTCGGCACCGAGCAGGCGGATGACCCAGAACGTGATGCAGCACGAGATGCAGGCGACTGCATACGTCGCCAGTCCGCCCCAGAAGCGGCCCAGGGCCAGCAAGGCCGCGACGAGGAACAGCCAGCCCGGGATCTGGATCAGGTTGCCGAGCGTGAACAGGCCCGCGAAGATCAGCAGCCCGGTCCACGGGTGGTGCTCGAAGCTCTCGTGGAGGAACTGCAGCGTGAAGTGCCCTCGCAGGCCGGAGAATTCGAACACCGCCCACAGCAAGGCGAGAAAGAGCAGGACCAGGACGAGGCGGAAGTAGCGTGGCATGGGCCGATTCTGGGCCATCGCGGCGCGGCGAGAATCCGCGCATGCTGGGGTTGAAGCAACTTCTCGTGGGATGGCTGGCGGTGGCCTGGCTGAGCGCATGGCCGGCACAGGCCGAGCCCACTCCCGGCGAACCGCTGCAGCTGCGCGTCGGCTTGTCGGCCGAATGGCGCCAGCTGGCAGGGCGGGGTGGTTCACCGACCAAGGTCGAACAGGCCGTGATCAGTGTGGTGCTGCCGCCGGGCTTCGATGCCGGGCGCGAGTGGCCAGTGCTGATTGTCAACGCGACGTCGGACCGAGGCTACAGCTCCAGCCGCGCGCTGATGCAGGCTTACCGCGCAGCTGCCGGCGCTGCCGGTTGGGTGATCGTGGCGGCGGATCCGGACCCGGCTGTGTCGCAAGACGACGATCTGCTGCAACTTCGCTATGTGCTGGGCCATGCGGCGCTGGCGGCGGTCAAGCCGATGTGGAAGGGGGCCGATCAGCCGCGCATCGCCTTCGCGGGCTTTTCCGGTGGTGCGAAGTACGCGGGCTGGCTGGCCGCGCTGTTTCGCAGCCGCGGCGCCCAGGTCGCCGGGGTCTACATGGCCGGCGTGAACACCAACGCATTGGGCGAAGCGGCCAAGCAGTTCGGCGTGCTTGACGATGCGATGCGTGCGGTGCCAGTGTTCCTGCAAGGCGGCCTGAAGGACCGCGTGGCCACGCCGGCGCAGCATCGGGGCATCGAAGACGATTTGCACGCGGCGGGCTTCAAGCGCGTCCGGCTCGAGTTTGTGCCTGGCCCCCACGCGGTGGACGCGACGCCGCTGCAGGAGGCACTGGCGTGGTTTGCCGAGCCGGTGCCAGCGGCCGTGCCCGCTTCAGCGCCATTGCGCTGAGGCGGCTTCGTCGTACAGTTCGGCGGCCTTCACGACCTGCCTCACCTTGCCCATGCCATTTCATTCACGCCGAACGGCCCACGGCTTTACGCTGGTGGAGGTGCTGGTCGCCGTGTCCATCATCGCGATCCTGGCGATGATCGCCGTGCCCAGCTTCCAGGAACGCATCGTGCGCGAGCAGGTGGTCGAGGCGGCGAAGTTGGCCGACGACGTGGTCAAGGGGAAGATCGCGGACTATTGGCGCGCCAACAACGAGATGCCGGCCGACAACGCCGAAGCCGGCGTGCCAGCGGCAGACAAGATCATTGGCAACTTCGTCAGCGCCATCACGGTGGAGGCCGGTGCCGTCCACATCACCTTCGGCAACAGCGCCAACGGCGCGATCAAGGGGCACACCCTGACGCTGCGGCCGGCGGTGGTGGCCGACACGCCGGTGGTGCCGCCGGCCTGGGTTTGCGCGGCCGGCAAGGTGTCGGACAAGATGGAGGTGCAGGGCAAGGACCGCACCGACATCGAGAACCGCTACCTGCCGGTGAACTGCCGTCGGTTGGCCGGCTGAGCACCTGCCGGATTTCATTCGGGGAGATTGACGATGAGCTCACGCACGCTGGCGATCGACGACCACCTCTACCGCTACCTGGTCGACCACTCGGCCCGCGAGCACCCGGCCCAGGCCGGGCTGCGCGAGGCCACGCATTCGCACCCCTACGCGGGCATGCAGATCGGGCCCGATCAGGCCCAGTTCATGGCCCTGTTGGTCAAGCTGATGGGCGCGCGGCGGACGATCGAGATCGGCACTTTCACCGGCTACAGCGCGCTGGCGGTGGCACTGGCGCTGCCGGAAGACGGCCGCGTGCTGGCCTGCGATGTCAGCGACGAGTTCACCCGCGTCGGCCGCCCGTTCTGGCAACAGGCGGGCGTCGAACACAAGATCGAACTGGTGCTGGCGTCGGCGTTGCAGACGCTGGATGCACGGCTGGCTGCGGGCGAGGCGGGTGCCTACGACTTCGCGTTCATCGACGCGGACAAGGTCAACTACGACGGCTACTACGAGCGCTGCCTGCAACTGGTGCGCATCGGCGGCCTGATCGCCTTCGACAACACGCTGTGGGGCGGTGCGGTGGCCAAGCCGGCCAACTCGCCCGATACCGCCGCACTGCAGGCGCTGAACGGCAAGCTGCACCACGACGAGCGCATCGACCTGGCGCTGCTGACGGTGGGCGACGGGCTGACGCTGGCGCGCCGGCGGGTCTGACCGGCGCGGGGCCGCGGGCCTTGCGGCAGATCAAGGGCCCACAGCCCCAAAGGGCTGTCGGCTGGCGCATCATTTGGACTGTTTTGACACAAGGAGCTTGAGCATGGCTGCAACACGTGACGTGGTGGTTCTGGGCGCTGCACGGTCAGCGATCGGCAGTTTCGGCGGTTCGCTGGCCGACATCGAGCCGGCGGAGTTGGCCGGTACGGTGATGAAGGCGGCGGTCGAACGCTCAGGCGTCGACCCGAAGGTGATCAACTACGTGACGGTGGGCAACACGATCCCCACCGAGAGCCGTTTCCCGTACGTCGCGCGGGTTGCCGCCATCCAGGCCGGGTTGCCGATGGATTCGGTGGCGATGTCGGTCAACCGGCTGTGCTCATCGGGCCTGCAAGGCATCGTGACGACGGCGCAGAACATCTTGCTGGGTGACTGCGACTACGGCGTCGGCGGCGGCGTCGAAGTGATGAGCCGCGGCGGCTATCTGAGCACCGCGATGCGCACGG
>Ga0307515_10017280_pt1 | contig 13151 bp, 21 predicted proteins | sample 17_EM_MG_FD_194513 | JGI IMG/M metagenome (GOLD analysis project Ga0307515, IMG submission 194513) | Populus trichocarpa ectomycorrhiza microbial communities from riparian zone in the Pacific Northwest, United States - 17_EM | ecosystem: Host-associated > Plants > Roots > Unclassified | place...
GACCTACCGTATACATTGCTCGCCCTCACACTCCACACGTTTGGTGAATCTTGAGAAAACCTCGTCCATGCTCATTGAGTTCTCGTATGCTTCCAATCCTCCCTTCGTCTTGCCACCCCCCAACCCATCATCGACTTTGATGTTCGCCTTTGCCTTAGGCTCCGGCGGGAGGTACTCGCTGACAGTTGACATGTACATCGGAGGATACGATGGCATGTCCTTCCATACTGCGTAGACATCGTTTAGTGTGGTTCTTGCCAACGCTTCTGCGAGGTCCTCGGCTTCTTCGTCCACAGTGTCCTCATCATCTTCAGAGCCATCATCGGTGTCGGACTCCCCATCGTCGGCTTCAAACTCGGGTTCAGGGGGGACGGGTTCTTCCTCCTCTGTTGCAGCGCCGAAAATCTGGGAACCAAGGCCAAACGGCGAAGCAGCCGCTGCAGAACTTGCAAGCTAAAGACCGTGTGTTAACCCATACCAACCTATACCCGAACGTGTACTGACTGAAAAGGGGTTGGATTTTGGGCCACTCGCCTGAGCTGACTCCATCTTCTTCTCCTGCTCCTCCTTCCTCGCAGCTGTCCTCTCAAGCTTTTCAGCATACTTCTTATTAAAGCGCGCACATCTCCATGCCCTCACACTGTAGAACAGCTTCATCAACATCAAACGCTGGTTCGTATGGCAGGGAATAAGCTTGCGTACCTGCCATCCTTTTTCTGACACTTTCCATTGGCACAAGCCCAGATATACATCGCGCGGTCCAAGGGGCTATCCTCAATTGGACACCAGATCTGGGAGATGAGCTGCATGGGGTTTGAACAATTTTTGCATTGCGAAACGGATACATCTGGGGGAGAGGACACAAGAAAAACCTGATGATATATAAGCTAGAGAAAACCCCGTACTAAGACGAATGAACGAATCGTACAGGATGTCCGCCAATCCTGGAGACGCGAGGGTCCTTGAGATCCTCCTCAACTGTGATCGATCCATCTGGGATCCCAAGCTGGACGTTTGTCTCGATGTCGCCGGATGAGCCGTACTCCTCGTCGGAGTCGGACCACTCGTCTTCTACTCTAGCGGGCATGTTCAGGACAGCTGCCTATCACCTGAAAGAGCAGAGTCTGGTCAGCACCCTTCAGAATAGGCGGAGAGGTTTTCTTGTGGGATTATCAGGAATGCATGAATGGTAAAAAATGAAAGTTTCGTCTCAATAGTTCCATCGCAAGGAAACCTCGCCATAGAACGGGTCGGACTCGTCATCAAGTGTCATCTTGTAAAAGAAAAAAAAAGGAAAAAAAAAACTTTACCTGCAGGCTAAGGCTTGGGGAAGAAGACCGAATACAGAAGCACACGTGACGTACAACTTCACCTTGCCGCCTACCATCACCACTTTCACACTCACACCCTTCGAATCAGTTCCTCCTTTGCTTCATCCTCTCTGACAATGCCATCTTGCGGCGCATCTTCTGTTGGGCTAGGTCGCGGTCGCACCGTACGCCTCTTTCCCTGTCGCCCATGACATTTGATGCCGAAATGCTTACACTGGGCTTCGGACCACAGGTTCAGCGGAAAGTCGTTGTGTGCGGCGACGGTGCTTGCGGTGCGTTGCGTTCACGTATCTTGTCGGATCATTTAATAAACCACTGATTCCGAACAGGCAAGACCTCGCTGTTGAATGTCTTCACGAAAGGCTTCTTCACCCAAGTATAGTGCGTCCACACCCTGGTCAAACCTCTCGGGACCTCCCGACCCTGACTACGCTTTCAACCCTATCCTATGGCTGTTCCAGCGAACCAACAGTATTCGAGAACTACGTGCACGATCTCTATGTCGATGATCAAGTGGTGGAGCTTAGTCTGTGGGACACAGCAGGTATGTCACGCTGTGCGTTCCTGTGCCAGGCCTGGCTGATATATCTGGGGTTCTTCTTGTGTTCTATCAACAGGTCAAGAAGAATTCGATCGACTGAGATCTTTAAGTTACGCAGAAACTCACGTCGTTATGATATGCTTCTCGGTACGCTGCTCTGGGCTCACTTCTGCGCGTATCTAACGCCTTGGTTAGGTGGATAACCCGGCGTCACTAGATAACGTGGAATCGAAGGTAGGCGAAACGACGGCCCCTTCTGCCTGGGAACGGTCTGACAGTGCCCTAAGTGGATAGACGAGATTCTGGAGTATTGTCCAGGAGTCAAGGTTCGCACTGCTTCTCGTCTTCAGAGCTATTTAAAGGTTTACACGCATCTCCGCCCATCTAGCTCGTCCTAGTAGGTCAGTCCCTCACAGCCTCGTCCAATCGAGCGAGTTCCCTGAGATATTTGTTCCCCTGACCTCCCGATCACGGTTGTCATCGTACCTCATGCAGCGCTGAAATGTGACTTGCGTGACGAGCCTACGGTACAAGACCGGTTAGCTCGGTATGGGTTACACACGGTACAGTATGAAGAGGGGTTGACTGTGGCCAGGCGGATACGAGCCTCACGGTACCTAGGTGAGAACGTTCCCTACCGAGACGGGTCAAAGCGATCGACCTTGCTCATGATTATCGATCTTTGATAGAATGCAGCTCGAAGCACAACCGAGGCGTAAACGAGGTATTCTACGAGGCCGCTCGCGTATCGCTAAGCACGAAGGCCAAAGGCTCAGGATACGGCAACGGGGGCTGTGTCATGATGTAGCACCCTCGCCACCTCGCTTGTTACCACAACCTATGCTCTCTCACCCTCACTTCTCTCATCGGGATATTTTTGGACAGGCAGTCATCATGTTTTCTCGCCATATTTTGCTATATTTACGGGATCCAGTCGAATATGTACCATCTCGTGGCTGGCCCAACCGTTCGCATCTCCTTATCGCTTGCTATAGTGTTACATTCCTACACCCCTCTTCCCTCTGACCGGCCTCCCATTCGGTGTCATCCCCGGACCGTAATCCCTGTGATACCCTTCTTATGTATTTGAATGCCCTTTGGTTCTGGGACGCTGTTATGGCCAATATATGGCAGAGGTCGGTGTGCTGAAGCGTAGTTTAGGACACTTACTCATGACTTTTTTGTTTTTTGATACCTATCGTACGTATTATTGTAGGTACAACGTTCCTAGCCGTGCGCTCTACGCTTCCACTACGTTGTTTCATTTCTCCGCCCATGCTCTGGTTAATGGGCTACCGTTGGATATCGACGGCATCCCACGTCAATATATGGGGAGAAGAGACGGGAGAAAAAATGCACATTATGGTGTGTAGCACAGGTGAACTGATACAGCTAAGATATAACGATACGCAAACGAAGAGTTGAAAAAAAGGGAAAACAAACAACAGAGGATAGGAGAGCTTGGGCAGTAACAGTACGTTCAACACATAGGAGAAATGGTTAATAACCTCCTGGGAACCCAGTCATCATCGGCATCATCCCCGTACCGTTGGCCATCATAGGTTGGCCTTGCGGAGGGAACCCGTTACCGACAGAACCAACTTGACCTTGAGTGAGCAACAGGGGACCACCGAAACCGGGGTTGATGATTGGCATCTCAGCTTCTTGTTGCTCTTTCTGAACCTCCTTCTTGGACCTCTCCCTGACCTCCTTCTCGAGCTGAGCGATCTGAAAAGAGAATACACGTCAGGTTCCGTAACAACTCCTTTCGTGTCAACCTACCTTGTCAACAAGTGTGCGCTGATTCTGGATCTTGTACGGCATGTAGAAGTCATTCAACCCGTGTCTCCAGCTCAGCTCCTCGACAACATCAGACCTCAAGAGATCGAAGCAGACATAGAGGACGGCAGCAAAACACTCCTTGTTGCCGATATCCACGAAGTATGTCAACAGATCCTCAGCAACCTCGACGGAGTTGGAAACGGAGGCGGTAACGATGGCATCCTTGAACAACTTGTCCTGTTTTGACAACGTGATGGAATCGTCCCATTTGCTGTTTTTCTTGTAAAGATGAGCAGCCAGCCGCCTGAACTCGAGCAAAGCGTGTTTCTCGAGCTGCTGGGCGAGGGCGATGTTGTTGAAGTTGTCGAAACTGTCGATCGAGTCCCGAAGGGTGTTGTAATCTTCTTCCTCGATCAAAAGAGCATTGTATGCGTCATTGACGGCTTCGATATTCAACTGGGTTCGTGCGTCAATCAGGGATCCCTATGGGCGGACAGAAGCCACTCACGTGCTGCACAGCGATAAGGTACGAGCGAATGAGTGGGATGTGGTCCATTTGACGGAACATTCGGACCACACGAGCGTGATCGATACGGGGGATCATCACGCTCAAGAGGTCCGTCAACAACGTTGGCTGCTCTTGGAGGTAGAACGTCAAAGCCTTGTAGTAGCTGGGTATAGAAACGTTAGTCATGGTCCAATGCGACATCATCGCGGCTGTAGTTACATTTCAACGTTCGCCACTCGGACAATCACGTCCTTGAATTGGTTGTGTTCCCAAGCATCGGAAGACCTTTCGATCATAGCGAGAGCAGCATTGTCCTAAAATGTATTTTAGCTGATGGTCTTCCACCGATCGCCATCCAAACAAAACTTACAAACTCGTCATACTTGATGTACAACAAGACGAGTTCCGGCCAGAGATGAGCTTTCTCGGCAGCCCTGATGACTTTCGGGATGTTGATACGAGTGACGAAAAGCTTCAGGTGTTCCATCACTAGCGGCAAATCAGCTCGTCGTCTCCAGAAACACAAGCCAGACTGGTGACATACACTTCTCGGGCCTGTACTTGCTGTAGAGAATCGAGAGTTCCGTGAATATACCCATCTGGATAAAGTTGAGGTTATATCCGGTAGAAAAAACGGGCTTGACGCACATGTGCCCGCTCAAGACTGAGACCGGCCTCAAGCAATGAGAGGACTTCGTCGAAGTAACCACGGCGCTCGTAGATTGAGATCAAACCACTGAGCTCCTCCTGCAGAAAGGGGTTAGTGGACCCGCCGGAAGATAGAAGATCGGATGTTTACGGCGTGGACGATGATGTTAAGACCGCAAATTTGAGCCTACGGGTATCCCTGTTAGTCGCACTCGAGAGCTGAGGCGAGAGTATACTTACTAGTCGGAATTCCTTCTTCTCGATACAAGCAGCATGAACTTGCTTCCAAACCCTTAACAACATCATCAACAGTGACCCAAGCGGGACAAGAAGCATACTAACTGGGTGTTTCCGGCCTTCCTCGCGCTCTCCACAGCTGCCTGGTTCTCCTCGAGGTAAATGAGGGTAGTCGCCAACCTTGCCCAGTTGGAGATGCTAGTGAACAGCAACTTGGCAGCCTGGTACAACTCGTCCTCGAAACACTTCTCTCCAACGACAAGGACATCCGCAACATTCGTGACGCTCAAGAAGTCTTCCATATCGTGGAGGCGATCGGTCTTGGCATACGCGTAGGCCAGTTCGGTATCGATCTTTGGCTCGCGAAGGCTCTTGCGGGCCATCTGAAGATAACGAACCAAATCGTCGTGCTTGTCCGCCCGAGTCGCGATCTCGATGACCTCGCCGAAGTTGGAAGGGTCCTCAGCCTTGATATATGAGTCTATGATGAATTGTTAGGCCTCGTCGCGTGTAATCAAGTGCGCTTGATACATACCAATGGAGTCTTTAATGCGGAGACCGTCCAGCTGGGCCTTGGCCAATCGACTCCAAACCTCCGGCTTGTTGACCTTGTTCGCATACTCCACACCACGATCGAGGGAGACCATATGCTCGACCAAGACATTAATAGCTTGGGCGTGCTCCTCGTGCTTTTTGTAGATCATGAATGCTTCCTCAAACAATCCATGCTGGGTAGCGATCTTCGGGATCTCCGCGGTATCGTAGTTTTGCAACTTGTTGATGTATCCGACAACCTTTCCCTTGTCCGCACGGATAGCCGTAAGGAGCATGAGGTTCTGGAGGTTGCGGTTGTCGCTGAAGGGAGAGGGCTCGATGATGATCTTCTCGAGCAATTCGATAAGCTCCAGAGGAAGGTCGGCTTTGAGGAATGCATGGACGGTAACGGAGACATCGTTCGGATCAGTACACTCTGGCAAGACAGTGGCAACAATCTGCGGGATGCAAGTCAGTCAATGCCCGGCCAATATGTCTACGGCGAGCAATTCTCACCTGGTCAATCAAGGCACGACGGTGGATGTTGTCCGGTTGAAGGACCTGAGCCCAAAGATCCGCCTCACGCCTCTTGACAAGGTACCTCGCCTGCTGCTTGAACATCGAGTTCTCGTTGGTGATCGCAATAAGCTCGTCGTCACAGAAGCCCTTTGCGTACGCAATGTAGGCGAGGTATGGATCCCTCTTCTCGCAGAATTTACCGACAACCAAAGGCTCGTAAAGGTTGTTCTCCTTCAAGAACGCCTCGGGGTTGCTGTTGCTGTCGATGTAAATCTTGGCCAAGGCGTTGTACACGGGAGGATCCTGAGAGCCGGCCTGTACACGAGCCTCCAACCAAGGGAGGATCAGTTTGAGCCTGTTTCTTTGCTCGACCTCGTTAACCAGTTCGTCAATGGGGAAGTTTCCAGGGACGGAAGCCAAGAGGCTCTTAATCGTAGTTTCGTCGCAGTCTACATCCAGCAAACCACCGACAACCTGAGGAGTCCTGACGGAGTTCACCCTTTGAACGTAAACTTCGATGAACTTGGTCAGGCCGTTCTGGTACAGGTAGAGAACCAGGTCGTGCACAAAGTCAAACCGATCGCAGACAATGATAAGAGGAAGCTGGTCCTGAAGTTTGGCCTCCTTGAGGAAGTTCTTGACCTTCTCCGGATTGTAGTGGTTGCTCTCCCGGCAAATGCGCTCGACCTCCCGGATTTGGTTCGTGCGGGTGGCCGCTTGGATGTACTTGAAATGGACTTCGGGGTCTTGGCTAAGGTTGACGATGGATCCGAGATAATAGTAAAGACCTAGGAACCTATAAGCCTCTGATATATGATGAGGGTTCTAGTTGCTTACCTTCGAAGCTCTTAAAGGATTCGAACATCTCGATCAACTTAACAGGGCCGAGGATGTCTGAGTACTTGGTGGCGATCTGGATGACGACCTGAAGGTTCTGTCGGATGTTCACCCGCATCATCTCCTGCAAACAACCCATTGATTGATCGGCCGTGAGGCGTCCAAAATATTCCACCAGCCACTGTAAACAATAAGAATCAGGCATTTTACTCAGGAGCGGTCAAAATACCTCTGGTTTGAACATGGTCGTGTGCACAACGACTCGCTTAATATCAGAAGAATCCTCGTAATGTTCCAAAGCCTGGGTAACAACCCGTCAGCAAAGGTCTCGCGATAGCCTGGGGAAGATCCACTCACCCGCTGTAGGAGACCGGCCTTCTCGCAAAGGTTGGCAATCCTGGGCCGATCATAGTGGCTGAACATGTCGTTACCAAAGATAGCATCGGCGACCTGAGGAGCATGAATCAAGTTCATCTCCAAAAGTCGGGTCTGGAGATGGCCTTGTTCAGGCTTGTTCTCCTTAAGAGCGTCAAGCAAGAAAGAGGTTGCGGGTTGGATCATATTCTGCGACATGAAGATATCGACGACCTAAGGTATACGAGGAGTTGTTTAGTGGATAAGACAACGTCATAACAAAGAACACTTACACGCTCGATGTCCACAAGAGGTCCAGACTCGTCGTTGACCAACTGGGTAGCGAATTCGGCACCCTTATCGGGGTTGCTCCTCATAATGTGCTGAAGCAGGCCAACATAGTCCGGAGTGTACCCAACCTTCTTAGCGTACAGCAGGATCTTCTCCGGTTGATCCATCTCGGCAAAACACGCAATGACCTTATTGGGAACATTCGCGCGGAGGTATACGCTCAGTGCCATTCCGATATCGGTCATCCGAACCATATCACCAAGCTCCTCACTGCATGTCAGTTTACCCTCCTTCAACCACTTCTCGAGCAAGTTCTTCTTTCCCTGTTGTAACACCGGACGAGAAAGCTCGATGGATTCTAGGTGGTTGAGTTGCCCTTTCTCCAAGAGGATACCGAAATAACGCAGGATCGGAGATTGACCACCGGGAACGACGGGGGCTTGTTTGAACTGCTCGATTACCTGGGCAGTTCGCAAGATACCCTGAAATAACGACTATGTCAGGAAAAGCTAGAGAAAGTGCACCAAAATAACTTACCCTTGGAGAATTTGCGGCAATCTGAGCGGCTTGATCGAGTTGCCCACTCTGGAAGAGTTGCTGGTATTGCTGGACATACAGATCATCCGCGCCAGGGAGGTTTGCCCTACTAGCGAGCTTGAAGGCCAATTCGGTATTGTTCAGCGTGGTGAGGATATAAGGAACGATGGTATTTTCGTCGACATCCACGCTCAAAACCTGACCCTTCTTGTTCACACCAATAATACCATTCGAAGCCTCATGTTCGGCCGTGACGAAGATGGTCTCGCCGGAAATTCGGTTCATGTAGATACATGCGCCGGATTCGAGGTCGTAGAGGTGGATGAAACCGTATTTTGTGATTAGGTAGACGATTCCGTGCTTTTTTGAGATCTGCATCGCGACCGGGAAATCGTTCGTCGCCTCTGGGGGGAAGTAGACGTCAATCTGCTTCTTGGTGAACACGGGATCTGAGGCTTGGTGGTCGATCTCTACAACGTGAAGCTAGAGGGAGTGGATCATCAGCCGGCGGTATTTTTGGCAGTGCGGTCGAGGGAGCAAACCTTGGCACCAGCGGCTGTTCGGATGGAGAAAGTGAATAATTTAGTGGGGTGCTGGTGGCCATCAAGCTTCAACTCAGCGAAGGCGGCGGCGTGACCCTCGATGGGCTGGCTGACACTACGGTCTCTGCTGTATAGTTGCATGGAACCCTTGATCTTGAACGCGGAGGGGTTGGTGGTATTTCCTGAAATACCAACGAGAACGAGCCATTTCTCGTCAGCGCTGCAGCGGTAATTGATGATCTGCGTGCCGACAAGGGTTGGATGCCTATCGAAAACCTTTTGCGGGGGAGAAGTCGCGTCGGCTATGGACCAGTGATAGACAGAGGTTTCGGTCACGATTCCGACAGTGTTTTCCGATATCCACTTCCAGAAGGTGATGTCCTCGGCGTTGGCGTGCGACTTGACCTTGGTCTTGGTCTCGATATTGAATATTTGTAACGTCCGACCGGCTGTACGCGCAATACCATTAGTTTACTGAGCCCCGCAGTCAAACAGACCCAAAGCGTCAGGGCGTAGAACATACATCTGAGGGCCAAAATCTTTTGGTGGGGGTGCATGATCGCAGAGTCTGCGGTGATTGGCCTACGCAGAACATTATTGGCGTCGTTTAGGTCGATAATGACGACCTGGTTCTGTTCGTTGACTTTCTCCCGCACACAGATGAAATGGTCGGATTCGAGGGTCAGTGTCTGTCGCCAGCAAGTGTCAACCGGTGGGCGCAAACCAAGGCGAAGTTGGTATGGTTGTACAAACCTGGAAAGAGATGGAAGCGGGCTGCACGCCCAAGCTGGAGAGCTGGAGGTGCTCATTGAAAATGATGGGTTTTGAGATATCCATGGTCGCGGCGGGATTAAGAAAGTCGACAGAGGGTGGTCGTCGCGTCGTTATCGTCGTCTATGACCTCTCGTTCGACAGGGGGAGATGGGGGGAAAGAAAGGGAAGATGGCTGGTCGGGTGCGAGTTTGAGGCACTCGAGGGATACGTAGCTGTGAACGCCGATTTGTATCTGTTTGTCCGCCTGCCACCGCGCTCGAGAGAAATTCCGATTTTATTATACAGAATTATTGGGCTTGCGCACCCAAAAGATGTAGTTACAGAGCGTAGAGAGGTCAAAATCTATTGACGTGCTACTCCGACCCGTCAGAGTCCAGCGGCCATCCCAGGGGACATAGATCAGTCCACGGGCTTCTGCCTCTTTGCGTGGCGGCAACCCATTGTAAAGACGCGTAATCCAGGGCCTTTCGTGTTCTCCAGTCTTGGATGCGAACCGGGGTGTAGGATATTCTTGAAAGAAAGATAGCAGTTCCGATGACTTGATGTATTTGGAGTACGTGTGTGTGCCAGGGGTGACGATCCTTAGGATATTCTCCGCAGCCAATATGGTCAGCGCGTATGCCACTGGGGTGCGAGAGATGGTGGAGAGAAACAAATGACCTCCGGGCTACAATGGATGGGGTTAGGACAGGCGACGAAGGTGCATGTTAACGGAGCCCGAAAGAAGCGAAATGAAACACTCGCCTTCACGAGTTGCGTACATACGTGCAGAAACTCCGAGGGCATGTTAACGTGCTCTATAACTTCCATGGAGCACACGACGTCGTACTGTTTCCCCTCCGTCAACAACGCTTCAGCTGTTGTGTGCAGGTACTTCAAGGACTTTTCTGATCGAGCAAACTGGGGATCTCCTGCAGCATGGGTTGAAGCTATCCCGATGTTTGCTTCGGAAGCATCGATCCCCGTGGTCCTGGCACCTAGCCTGGCGAGACTCTGGCGAAAAGTTCAGCATTTTCTCAAAAAACGTGGATCGGGCACCATACCTCGGACAACAACCCTCCACCACATCCGACGTCGAGGATATCGAGTCCCTCCAACGGAGTCGTATCGGAAGAAACAGAATAAGATCCTTCCTCCAACTGGACCTCCTGCAGCTTCTGTCTGATAAACTCCATCCTGACCGGGTTCATTTTGTGCAACATGGCGAACTCGCCGCGTTCGTCCCACCATTGAGACGATAGCCTCGAGAAAAGCTCAATCTCGGACGCGTCTACGGTGTTTACATTGGTCGCAATGCCCCTGGCGACACGGAGAGAGAGAGGAGAGGAAAGGATGGACCTCTGGATTGACCTTGCGCACAGGGAGAACATCTGGGCGCTTTCTCACGGCTGCCGGATTGGATACGATCATCGTGCGGGCGACCGGCACAACGATCATTGTTGGCTACAAAGGTCAAACAACACCGCCTCGTTATCCCTTATCCCGCTCTCCTCCGTACAGCTGCCACCACCACCTCTCTCTTCTTCAATCTCTCTGTTTTCTTGAAAATTCATGTCGTTGACGACCACTCTCGAGTCTCCGGTTAAGCACTGGGATCTCAGTAAAGTTGTGCGCCGGGGAGTGTCATCAAGCAACGAAGGCGACAACCATTTCTCTTTCAAACGGCTCGTTGGGAAGGCTAGGCGGGGCAGGACTTCGCCTACTCCCGGGGGCGATGGGGACGCTCCTCCCCCACCACCCCCCAAAGACGGACCCAAGGGCAGGTCCCCGCCCTCCTTATACTCTGCAGGTCAGTCACCACAAGGGCACAATTTATTTCTCGGCCTATGCTCATCCCGGTTTCGCTGTTAGGTCGTCCCTCTCATCATGCCAAACGCTCGACGTCTACGGACCATTCACATGGTTCGTCCATCTCCCATCATCACTGAGCACCCGACGTTCAAAACACTATCTCGTTCTGACGAGTTACATACATTGACTTTGTGTATTATAGGCTCACGATCGCAAGGGGACGATGAGTACTCAATATCCCCCCACCGCCTCGATTTCACCTTTTCTGAAATTCGAATCCCCTCGCACATTTCCCTGGCTCCCACATACACTTCTAAACTTGGTCCCAACCCCCAAGATGTTATCTCACCACCCGCTCCGCCGTTCCCCGCCAACAAGTTTGAGCCTTTCCGTAGACCGTCAGGCCCGCCCGTGAAAATTCCCACCCCGGCTGAACGCGCTAAAGCTCGAATCGAAGCTGAGAGGGAGAGAGAATTCGAAACCTGTCTAGCTCTTCAAGAGGAGGAGGAGCGTCAGGCGAGGATAAAGGCTGAGAAGGAAGAGTTTCGCAAACAGGAAGAGGAAGAAGAAGCTCGCAGAAAGGCGAAGATCGAACAGGATATTCGCCTCGCTCAATTACTGAGAAAGCAGCGGGAGCACGAGCAAGCTAAAGCGGATGAGAAGTTTGCGCAGGAGGCAGAGGAGAGACGGAAAGCAAACAAGGAGAAACGACTGCAGGAGCACTACAAGTCCCAGGCCTGGAGGATCGAGCAGGAGAGGACCAAGGAACAGATGCTTCACGAGAAGGAAGAGGAGAAGAGGAGAGAGGAAGAAGCGAAAATGCAAGAGCGTAATAGGCTGTTCAGTAACGTGAAGGCTGAACAAGCGGGTCGGCTTCAACTTTCTGGGTGGATCTCTGTCCAGGCAGCTGGAACTATGACATGGAGACGGCGCTGGTATACGTTCGACGAGAAGATCTTGAAATTCTTCAAGGCCCAAAACGTCTGCTCATCACTTGTTCTTCTCTATCAGCTGACTGACCGACTGTATCACAGGACGCATCTCCTGTGGATGTCGTTGCCGTCTCCGATATGCGCGATGTCAGGGATTGCGGGGGGCCTTCAGAGGAAGAACCTGCTTTTATCCCAAACTCTTTCGTCATTGAGGAAATCCACGGGTGTTGTTGGTCACTCTTTACCGACACAAACGACGCCATGGTTTGTCTCTGTCATACCGCTGTCCATACCAATTCTCACCACGAGGCACTCACAGGAGAAAATCATGGCTGCATTAATCTTCTGCTCCGACGTTCACAAGACCGGTCCTTCCCGACGTCCACCCCTCAATGATCGCCAGACCGGAATTCTATCCATTTCCCGCATTCCCCGCCTATCCCTGGGTCACTCTTCCTGATCGTTCCATGCCATGACCCTCCACAGACTACACATATACCCCGGCTGCTGTTCTATTCATAAATTATCGTCGGATAGTAGTCGTTGTATCTATACGATATGCTTGTTGTATCTGATCCGAATCTATGGCTGCTATCGTCTCAAGCGTACTGCCAACTGCAATAGATACAAACCCCCGTTCCATGTGTCTCCTTTGATTCCGCGCGCTGGGTGATGTGGATCAACGCCATCTCCCGAAACCATCCGGTCCGCGGTGGATCCGCCATTCATGGCAGTTTCGTCGGTTCGAGTACGCCAGGCGCTTCCTGGCCAGCACGCTCCGGCACGACTCCGGCGCGTAACGTTGACACCTCCCTGCCCGTCCTCATCATCCCCGCCACTACCTTCCTCATACACCGTCAACCACGACCACAATGAAGAGGATATTCGCCGGTCTCTCCCTCGCTTGTCTCGCTCTCGCTATTCCCTTCTATTCCCCCGAGGGCGCGAATGATGGCAGTCAGGTCCAGCTCCAGTTCTCTGCGGAGGATTTCG
>Ga0307515_10017281_pt1 | contig 13151 bp, 9 predicted proteins | sample 17_EM_MG_FD_194513 | JGI IMG/M metagenome (GOLD analysis project Ga0307515, IMG submission 194513) | Populus trichocarpa ectomycorrhiza microbial communities from riparian zone in the Pacific Northwest, United States - 17_EM | ecosystem: Host-associated > Plants > Roots > Unclassified | place...
AGGAGGGAAGGGCTGCAAGCCCGAGGTGCTTATAAGGAGGTGCCAAGGGCTAGCCGAAGGCTAGCCTTGGCGACCCCTGAGAGCCCCTAGGCGATGCAGCCGAGTAAGGGCCAAAATAACCCTTACATATTACCCCTTTATTAAGCCTTCGCTCCTTATATACGTTCTAGTATTTAGCGTATATCTTTCTCTATTAGGTAGTCTTGCACCATAACTGCCCTCTATATAGCAATTATGTCTATATATACGTTTAGTAGTAGTAATACTACTTCTTATTCTAGTACAGTATATGGTGTTCTCTTATAGGTCCCTATAATCCTATATAGGCATTAGTTTTATAGCTTAGCTAGTGACGCTAAGGAATTGGCGTCCCTATTCTAGTTATAGCTCTGGACTGCTAGAGCGAAAATAAGAGAGAAAGGGCGTATAGATTTTCCGTCCCGGACATCCGTTACGCAAGATAAGCTTTGCGTTAAGGTTGCAGTAGCGCCACGCCACGCCACGTCCCCAAAGACGGCGCTGTTCCTCTCGTATCGTCAAATTACCCACTTTATCAAATATCGTCCAACTTCGTTAATTTAATGCGTATATATATTATGTATAAGTAAAACCTTAAACCTTGGGCAGCGGTAGATGGACACCCCCTAATTGATATGTGGACACCCCCCACTGATTAAATTTGGTTCCTTCCTGATCAAGTTCGAATATCACGTGAATTTAAGTTATTTGCATCTGCATCAGTATGCGACTGTCGCGCGCCCATACACAAAACATCACCTCGCAATTGTCTTACCTATTCCCACCCCAGCCTTTAACTGTTGAGCGCCGCCGCGGCCGCCTGGCTAGCTCTGTTCGCATTGATACATCGACTCGCCGCGAGCCATCAGCATTCGAACAGAATACCGGTTATCTCTTGACCCGTTAATTCGCGTCCAACGGTTATCGATAAAAACTAGCCAATCAACCGAGCTGAATTTAACGCTCGTACTGAGGAATATAAAGCTTTTGATTTTATAGTAATTTGATATACACGCCTAATTTTAGGAGTTAAGTCGCTCGATATGAGGTTGCTAGCACTTGTCCTTCCTGTAGAACCGTATTTTGCATTATAGTAGGTAATTAATTGATGTGTACGTGCAGTTTGAAACTGTTGTTCGTGCACGGACCAGTTACTCGTTCGTGTGGAGCGCCACGTATGCGTTGCGCGAGGCGGTCAACGCGACAGCGGAGCAGGTCGAATACGGCGTCGATAAGTTTAAAAAGGCGGGGCTGAAGAAGTAGGCGGTAAAGTTGGGAGGTCGAGGGTGAGAATATTCCAGTGGTGGAGGACTCCCCAGTGAATTTTGAGTGCGCGTGTTATTCTACAATTCGCTTATCAAGGAACCCGCCCATAGGTTCGGTGGATGTTGTGATTGGGGAGGTGGTGGGGATTAATATTAAAGAGGAGGTCTTGACGGATGGGAAGATTGATGTGCGGAAGACGCAGCCGATTGCACGGTGTGGCTATCATAAGTATGCGGTTGTAAAAGAGACGTTTGAGATGATAGTTCCCGGAGACCAGAAGGCCATGTTAGCCGGGCTAGAGGGGAGCACGAAGCCTCACAGGAAAATGGAGGGTGCAAAGATAGCGAGGGGAAGGACGGTGTGAGAATGGATAACGTGGATAATACAGTTGCTGGGGTAAGTTAGTCAAGCATTTGGAAGTTTAAAATAGATTACATTAACAATATTTCTGGTCTTTTCAATCAAGATCTAAGCACTTTTGCCTAATGGCATTGATATGATTCTTGATGTTAAGTTTTAGAGACTCGTACTTGACTATTACCAAAACTAAGAGCCCTTCGTGACTAGAAACAGCCTATCGGTAGTGACTAAAACTCTGGCGCAGGGTGCATGCCATCCGGGATTTCAAGCTAAGTTGTGTTAGCACGAGAGATGATCTCAAATATTGGAGAACTTTCGCCTACCCCAGTGTTGTAGAAGGTCTTTTTCACCAACGAACCCCAAGTTTGCACAATTTTAGGGAGGACGCTGCGGCAAGCATACTCTGCCTTAGTGTTGGGCACTGGCCATGGAACCGAGGAGTTCTCGCTGTTGAAGTTGCCAGGATACGATGTGTTGAAGTACATATCACTCAGTGCTGGCTTGCCTGTCCACTGGCGAACCTTGTCATCCCGGGTCTGGTCCGCTACAAACTGGTACACATTGGCGCCAACATCCCAGCGGCCCAACGTGTGGAGATCCCAGTTCGCCTCGACCGTAGCAATTTCGGAGTAGTGGTTGTAGTAATTGCTATCCGTTGTTCCCACAAGATGCTGTGGAACCGCATCACCAAGGAGAATGCCGAGGACCTTGTTCTGGATAGTGTAGGTATGGTTTTCGTCAAAAGTGATCAAGACCAGGGTGTTCTTCATGAAGTTCTTATTCTTTAGGAGGGGGTCAAGAAAGTTCCTAACCCACGCGCCAGCAACAGTGACGGAGGTGTCATGACCATCAGAAGTCATATTGGGCGTAATGAACATCCACTGGGGGAGCTTATTCTCCTTCAAATCCTTCTGGAACATAGTCAAGTTCTTGATGCATGCCAAGCGGTTGAGGTTGTTAGTGACGGAATCATAGAGAATGGCAGGGTTGTGCTTCCGGACATAGTCGTTGGCGCCAGTTTTTTGATTGACCCATGCAAAGCCTTCGAATCCGGAGTACGGCATGTCTTCCTGGTACTCTCCCCAGCTAATGCCCTTCTCTTCTAGAAGGTCGATTACAGTCGAAACATTTGATGGGAAAGCATTGAAGTCGTCGTTGCTAAAATATATGATTAGCTGCGTTTCAAGAAAACCCCATGAAAATTGGAGAGGCTAGAGGTAGCGCAATTCCATCTAGGATTCTGGAGGCCTCTGCAATATCTCTACTCATAGTCTTGGATTGGGGTACCTTGCCGAAGTCCCACTAGCGCCCACAACAACCATCTTGGATGAAGTGACTTGGGGTACTTCAGCAATTTGGGATGTCTAAGTAGGACTGAAATTATCAATTCTTCTAAGACATTGCCAAGCCATAAATCCATGGAGTTACTACGATCACGAACATTTCCCCAAAGCCCTCCAGTTCATGTATTCTCATAGCAATGATGTAGGGGCAAAACTTACTCCATTCCGAAGTAGTCGCCTCCAATGGCAGCTGCATAATTCGGTTCGCTTGGATGGGTCACGGCGAAGAGGTTGGAGAGAGTGATACCCTTCTTAGCGAAATATGCCAGGTTTGCTATTGATAGAAGTTAACTTTGGCGATCCTCGTGCTCCGCTTTCACTTCACTCACGATCGCCGGCGGCTAGAGTATAATCCGTGTTTTCGAGCCAGATGATGGCGATACGGTCGAACGCTTTGCCCTTGACATTGCTAACCGGGCTGAGGGTCTTCGCTGTGGCAGCAGCGGCAGCTACGTCTGCGGCGCTTGTAGCAGTGTTTTGAGCTGCAGCACCACCGGCGAGCAATAAGAGGGCGATCTCAGAGGCGCGCATCTTAAATCAAAGAGCGACGAGGTTGAAGAGGCAAAGAGTGAAAGCTCAAGCGTTAAAGAGCGCGACGGCCATGGAGTAAAGGCGGTTCATGTACTACTTCACCGAGACTTGGCTCCGCCTGGTGGTCCGAGAGGGAGGCCCGTGAGAGAGTCGCGATGTCATACCAGGCTTCGCAGGTTCCACCAGGGGAAGGTGTGATTGGTGCAGGGCCATTCTTCCAGAGAAATTCGAATACCAGCATACACCGGCTTCTTGGGAATGGAACATGCAGGTGAGATGGTCTTTCCGGGGTCACTAAGCAGGTCAAGGCAGGTGTTGTGCAGCACGAGCTGGCGAGAAAACATATTATTGGCAGATGGGGATTACAAGATTAACGTTCTCTGCAAGTCGATGCTTACACGGCTTGGAAGATGCTTGTGCCATGCTTGTGCCATGCTTGTCCGCAGCCCGTATTCTTCGTCCTGTCTGCGTGTCCATCTCACGACACGTGCAGGCATCATCAGATTACTGTCTGCGGGAACGGGTAGGTCGGCCTTCCAATACGGAGGACTGCGCGAAAAGCGATTTCCTCTTCCTTTTTGGGACTAGTGGCTGCCTGTAAGGCCCTAGAGTAATCAACAAGATTTTGGGCGGTCTCTGCCCGGGCAACTTTATTGGGGGAAAGCCGCTAGTCCCAAAAGGAAGGAGAAATCACTTTTCGCGCGGTCCCTCGTACCTCGGCACGGTAGGTATCCCCGCACCCTCACAGCCACAACACTCGCCTCCTGTCCCTTACCCATCGCCGAGCGCCGATCTGGACACCAAAGTACGACACACCAGTATTATCTGATCTATCCCACATCTTCTACATGCAGCTGTTTTCCATCACTTAGGAGACCATGCTCAATGAAGATGGCTCACAGCATCTCCGTGAGGATGCGAAAGATGAGCGAGACGAGAGAGACGAGGACGACGGGTCTTCCAGCCGGCTAAGCCTCGCGCATGAGCAGGAGCGTGAATTTCTGCTTAAAGATGACGAAGATGACGAGAGTTTCGAACTGGATGAGCACGATGGCGTACAAGGCCGTTGGCCCAAGAGATTGAAGAAGAGCAGCCTCTTTACTGCCCGCCATCTTACCTCTCGGACCGCCATTATCATTATGACTTCGGCCTCACTGGTTCTCGGAATTGCCGCCGTTGCATTCATTCTCAGAGACCAAATCAAGTCCATTGCTACGGGGTGGCTTCGACCTGGAAACGGCCAGCCGCAAGACTATATCCTCGATCTTAGCTGGGACTTCTCTGCCCCACCCACTAAGCGGGAGTACCACTGGACTATCAAAGACAAAGACCACAACCCAGATGGTGTATATCGACCCATGATCCTAATCAACGGGCAGTTTCCAGGCCCGTTGATTGAGGCCAATGAAGGTGACACTGTCGTAGTTCACATCGACAACCAAGCGGTCAATGCTACCTCAATACATTGGCATGGATTATTCCAAAACGGGACCAACTGGATGGACGGCACGGTGGGCATCACGCAATGTCCCATAGCTCCAGGGGCCCGATTTACCTACGAATTCCGTGTGGATGGACAATCAGGGACGTATTGGTATCATGCTCATCACGCAATTCAGGCATCAGACGGGCTTGTTGGTCCACTCATCATACACTCCAAAGACGAGCGGGGCCTACAAAAAATCGAATACACAACAGACCGTGTCATCATGGTGCAAGACCACTACTATGATCTCTCTGGCGCTCTATCAATGGAGTATCTCGCGAATGACCGTGAGAATGCGGAACCAGTCCCCGCTGGAGCTCTGATCAACGGCAAGAACATTCGGAAATGTGAGGATTTGCCTAACCGCAGATGCAATAACTCGAGTGCCACCATGCAGGAATTCAATCTGGAACCAAATCAAAACCATCGACTTCGATTCATCAACGTCGGAGCATTCGCAGAGTTCCAAATCCAGATCGACGAGCACGAATTTGCGGTGACAGAAGTTGACGGAACAGATGTATTCCCAGAATACTACCATAGGCTCAACATTAACCCTGCCCAGCGCTACAGCATAATCATCACTACAAATGTCACAACTGGAGACGCATATTGGCTACGAGCACGGATGATAACGCACTGCTTCGCGGAAGAGAATCCCGAACTGGCCGAAGAAGTTCGCGGAATAGTCCGCTACACATCCTCAAGCCCCGTCTCCGTCTCCATCCCCCCCTCAAGCCGCGACTGGCCCGAAGTGATCGAGCTCGAATGCCGTGACATGAAGACCACCGACTTGCACCCCGTGCACTCTATCCACGCCCCCGCCACCGCCGACACCCTGATCAATCTGCGCGCGAACTTCGAAATCGGCGCGTGGCGGCTCAGCCGCGGCTTCTTCAACGCCAGCTCCTGGCGCGCGCCTGTGTCTTCGCCCACACTACACCGTCTCATCACCGGCTTCTCCGCATTCAACGAATCTTTTACAGAGTCTCTCGTCGCCCCCTTTGGCGTCAACGCTGACGCCTTCCACACGCCCCGCGAGCTTGTCTACCAGACCACCGGCCTCCGCACGCTGGACATCCTGCTGCAGAACTTTGACGACGGGAACCACCCCATGCACCTACACGGCCACAAGTTCTGGGTGCTGGCCCAGGGCCATGGATACCCACCCTCAAACCTGTTCGCCTCGCTCGATTTGGAGAACCCGCTGCGCAGAGATACTGCGTCGGTCGAGGCGTTTGGCTGGACCTTACTCCGCTTCGTTGCGGATAACCCGGGGGTTTGGGCATTCCATTGCCATGTTAGTTGGCATGCGGAGGCGGGGCTGTTGATGCAATTCGTGACGCGCGCGGAAGAGGTCGCTGGATGGAAGTTGCCGGAGCAGAATGAGAGGCTGTGTAGTTTGGAGGGGCATGACAGGGGACGTGGGCCGGATGATGAAATATGGTATGGGCATTGAGGCCAGATGATGAAAATGGCCTATTGAAGCGAAGGTGCCGTTTGGCCTAGAGGAACTCCGAGTCTTTCACAACATCCGAGAATCTAGACTCGGCGTATGTTTGAACAGCCCCGAGAACATTTAAGCAAGATTTCCACCATAAGGTTATGAGCAGCGCTCATGGTTACGACGACTTCCGCCTAGCTATGGGACTGTGCCAACGAGTACTTTGATCAGGGATATTTTATTGGAGGGATTTCGGGAGTTACTACTACATGGCGAGCGGTTAGTTAGGGGCACATCGATATAGTTCCTGCAAAACCAGAATATTAACTATAAGATAGACGGACTGTCGTTGGAGTAGAGGTAAAGGAAGTTGGCTTAGAGTTATGCACGGCGACTTGTAAGATTAAGTATACTTTGGCGGCTCACGATGTCTGCAGGTTTCTTGTGCTCTTTTGGTGACAGGAAAGGAGAGCAGTGCTGTTGTTCATGAACGTTCGCAAAAATCTCGGGTGCGCTTTATCCAGGTTTCCAGCCACAAAATTTTAAACGAAAACATACTAAGTTACAAAGCCTTCTTCTCAGAACGTTGCCCTGCTATCAGGCAGCAAAGAAATACATATACATACACAGTATGGGCCGCTCAATCTGAAAACCGGATCGGTTTCAAATTACCACAAAGGGATTGGGCTCAAGTGGGGGCCTTGAGCCTCAGGCCCACTAGCCAACAAGTGACAGGCGACAGGCGACAGGCAACAGCGTCAGTGCTTTTTCCGCCTCACCTCCAAGGCTGATCAACCTACAGGTATAGTAGCCAGTACAGACTTCAGGCCAGGTAATGCCTACCTATATACCCTGCATCTCCGCTTACATTGCTTTAATTCCTTTTCTTGCCTACTTGGCACTAGTAATGTGATTGTCTGCCTGCGCCGTCGTGTACTCTAAAAGCCCGTCAACCTTTTCTAAAGCTCATCCCTTGACGTCAGTTCACAAGGCTGCAATGCCCTCTGCAACTCGGTCAAATGATCTTTGCATTCTTATCTTCTGCGCTCTGAGCGTAGGCTCATGGTTTATGACAGAAAGGTTCCTGTAAGTTAGGCGCCTTTTGTGGCGTTCCGTGAGTCAGTAATCCAGCCTTGACTCGAAACCTTTAGAACAGCTCTTTCCTCTTCAGAAGTGGTCCTCCTAAGAACTTCGTACACTCATAGCAAAAAAGGCCGTATATGAACTGTAGATTTTAGAATATTCCAATGTTATAAGGCTCTGGACACCGAACAAGGTCAACCTCAAGCGTAGGAGAGCGGAGCAATTAGCTACGAAGTTACATTTCTCCATTCAACATTTTCTCTATTCCATCAAATCAAATTGCTGTTTTAGAGGCTCTATATAAGTTACAACGGTCCATTAGTCGGAAGAACGTTCGATAGATACACTACAAATGGAATCTCCTCTCACTCAACGCCAACAAAGGCGCCAATTCATCCGCCACCTACAATTATGGTCCTGTTGCCGACAAACTTATTGCAATTTTCGAGGCCAAATATCCCCCCTACACCCTACGGCCTCATATGGCCTTGGCCAACCGGTACTCTGCGAAATTCGGCCTGAAGACCTGGCTTACGGAACACCGCCATCTATTCAGGTCCAAGTCCGACTCTTCAACAGTAATGGCCACTACCGCATGGTTATGCGCGCCGGATCGGGATGGGAGTGCGAGAAAGATTGGTTTGCAAGGCACTTTACGGCACTGCAGCGGAGGCAGGGAATTATGCTACACCAGTATCGCCACCACCAGCTGAAGACTGGGCCGAAGAAGACGAGTTCGACCTGTAATGACTCGAGCAATTCCGGCTGGGTGACTATTCGACCAATTTTTGGCTGCTTTAGACGGCTCCCAATAGAGCTGCAGCAAAAGATTCTAGCGTTGGCAGTAGGAAGACAGGAATTGGTTTCACCTGGGAAAAAAATTTACACTGTTAATGGTAAGTAGATACACTCCACTATTCTGGACAACAATCAGGGCCTACTTTCATGGTTTATCTATCACATGCACTGGGGTGTTCCGAATGTAACAACGCGGTAAATCAGGTTCATTCGCCTTGAGGGTGAGGGGAGCTGAAGCATTGTTTTATATGCCAAAACTTCTCTCCTCCCTCACTCGGGTTCAAAACTTCCATAAAACCGCTCCTCCCCACCCTCATTAATCGGTAAATGCGAGCTCAAGTCTTGACACATCCGCGTTCTTCTCAGTCATTCATCGAACTGCAAAGGCTCTTAACATCTCGACACGCTGACCTTTATGTGGTTCTCAGATCCTAAGTGCCCTGTATCAACCCTTTTTAAACTCTCAAATTCCATCACGTGCCACACAATTCCTTGGATCTACCGCACAACCACGTTCTGTTTCACGCAGCAACATCTGACAGACTTCCTCTACCGTATTGGTCCATCCAATCGCGCCCACATCCGAAAATTCTCCTTTGCCTTTGACTCCACTGCGCTGACCTACTGCGTACGCTGGTTCGTTCCTGATAAAGTTTTTGAGGTTTTAGAACCGCCGCTCAACCCACAGATGCATTTTTGGCGATGTCTGGTTCGGGATTTGCTAAAGGAGTTGATGCTAGCAGAATTAAATGTTGAGGTGAGAAAAGTACGCACAACGGAGGTGGCGTTCGTAGTAAAGAGCCTGGTTAGCGCGATGGGGCAGGTAAACAACGTCCGATTTACGAGACATGGACAGCCGATCTCGGCTTCAGAGGCAGGGTTTGGGTTGGATGAGCAAAGTAGTTGGTCGTCGAATGTGTGAGTAATATCTCTGTCTTAGTTTCCATATATAGTGTAGCGACGACCTAGCTAAGGATTTCGCGGTGATTCACAGGCAAAAAATCTTTGAACAACACTGTCGGGGACGGCAGTCAGAGGCAATATTTGGCCAAAAGTGCAGGAAAGGGACTTGGGGAGACTTAGAGATGAAAATACTGAAGGATTGGGAGTTTTTCAGCACCTAGATATCCTAGAATCGACGGTTGATAGCTGTCGACCGGAATTTGAGGTAATATATTGTCCTAATTGGCGCTGCCAAAAGGACCGGTCTTTTTGGTGCCAATTAGTGGTCAACAATAGCATCTATCCAATCATCTTTCTTCAGCCAAACCAAAAGCTAACAAAATTCAACCTATCTTTCTCACCATTCCATTCCCCCAATTCTCCATTCGAAGTAATTAATACGCTCCGCAACTGCTTGAGTGCGTCTTTGCTTGATGTAATCCCTTTTGTCACAAGCCGTTCGTTGGGGAGATGAGCTCAAGTTTAGTGAGAATTCAGACCCTCCAGTTAAACATTCTCATTTTCTGCATGTGACTATGTGTCGAACGAACTCGTGTATATTGATCTACGAAGAAAAGAGATCATATATACACGGTGGATGAGTCACAGGCACCCCTGACCTAACCTAAATACGGCACCAGGTCCACACTATAGTACAAAAGCCACATGCTCAACCGCGATCATTAGTCAGGCTTGGTTAACTCCTACTCTAGAAAGCGGCAAAGAGCAATGTACTCCTCTATATAGCGGAGACACAGTTGATCAGCGAAGAGGTTAATTTGGGTGACGATTTTTGGAATCATCTAATTCTCGTGGACTGGCGGGATGGGACAGAAGGCTAGATCTTTGAGAGAAGGAATGGATGCGCTGACGTGGGGTGTGTACAAATGTAGTGTGAGCGCTTCGTGCAGACGAAAAAGTGACAGCAAATTCATTCGCATTGAACGGACTGATTATAACAAAATTGGCTAGTTATCCACTGCACAGGCCTGAGAAATCCATTCAGTCTGTAGCCTCGGGGTGTTAGCCGGATATATTAGGTTAGAAATGAGGACTCGTGTGTAGATTGATCTATGAAGAAAAGGGATATATGCATTAAGAAGTCGTCGTCAGCTTCGTTAGTCTTTGGTTAATCAATTAGAGCTTCAAACATCAGTTGTTTGACTAAGGACTGATGTGTCAAAATGTAGTGTATTACTTGCATAGATTCTCTAGGGAAGGTTGGTAGCTATATAATACAATATTGAGGAGGCTGGTACCCAGCCTCCCTACGCCACCAGAAGGTCGAATCTCAACACTCCCACTCGAACTGATTGGTGTAGGTCGATAGCTCCCGCTTAAGCTAACGGCGTAAGTATAGCTCCCACATAGTCCTTACACGGATTGGATAAACAATAATAGGACTTTCTTTAGGCCTCGTTAAACCTTAAAACTCTTAGAGAAAAATAGGGAAAGAGTGCCCTAGGAAGTCCTTTTTACGGAGGTAAATCCATCCATCCTACATTTAATATTCGTGCGTTCTCAATCCTAACGCGTTCCTAAAGGCGACGAACTTGTCTTTTAGTAGGGCTTTGGTAAGCCCGTCTGCTACCTATTTCTCAGTAGGGATGTATTATAAGTCTACATCTCCTTCGGTCTATCTTTCCCGCACGTAGTAGTATTAAATAGCGATATGTTTTATTCTGGAGTGAAATTAGGGGTTCTTAGCTAGGGCTATAGCGCCTTAGTTGTCTCCGTAAATAATAGTCGCTATTAGTTCTTCTTCTAACTTAAGTAGCTCCGCTAGGAGGCTCCTAAGCTAGACGGCTTCCTTTATAGCTTATATTTCTCCCATATATTCTACCTCACAAAAGGATAGTATAACAACTAGCTGCCTTTTTAATGACCAGCTAATTGCTCCGCTTCCAATGTTAAAGATATAACCTACAGTGGAGCGTCTAGTCGCGATGTCTCCCGCTTAGTCTAAGTTGGTATATCCAACCAGTTCTTCTAAGGAACTAAAGTAGTTTAGCTTAAGATTAATAGTACCTTAAAGGTATCGGAAAATTCATTTTACGGCTTTAATGTAAGGTTCTCCTAGGTTAGCTATATAGCGGCTACAGACTAACACCGCGTATACAATATCTGGTCTAGTTCCTAGCATAGCGTATATTAGTAACCCAATTGCCCTAGCGTACCAGTTCCGGTCTGTTTCTATAGCTATAAAGCCTTCCTTAGGGGGTTCCAGTTTATTGGTATCCATAGAAGTTATAACTAGTTTATACTCCCATATATTAAATTCCCGTAGTACTTTTTTAATATACCCTTTTTGGTAAAGCCAAAGGGAGCAAGTTAGTCGGTCTCTGCGTATTAACATCCCTAGGTAGTAGGTGCAGGGCCCTAAGTTAGTTATCTGGAAACGTTTACTAAGGGCGTCTTTAATTTTTCGTATTTCGTTTTTATCGGGGCCTACTATTAATAGGTCGTCTACGTAGACTATAAGGTAGATATAATCTTTTACGAATACGCCAAGGTCAGATAAGAGGGGTAAGAAGCCTAGGCTTTTTAGGAAGAGGGCAAGAGTACGGTACCAAATTCGTGGCGATTATTTAAGTCCGTAGAGTGCCTTGTTTAGTCAGCAGACTCTTTTTATCCCGTCTTCTAACCCTATTAGTTACTTAACGTATATTTCTTCGTTAATTGTTCTATATAGAAAGGCTATCTTAACGTCCATTTGTTTAATTTTAAGGTCTAGGGCTGCAGCAATAGCGAAAATTATTTTATAGCTTATTGGTTTAACTACTAACGCAAATATCTTATTATAGTTAACGCCTTCTTATTATTTAAATCCGCGTATAACCCAACGGGCTTTATACCGTAATATTTCACTATTTAGTCCTCTTTTAAGTTTATAGACCTATTTTCCTTATAGGACTTATCTGTTTAGGGGAGGATCAACTAGGGTCTACGTAATGTTATCAAGTAGGGACTTATGTTTGTCCTTTATTACTACGAACCGTTATTTCTAAGAGATATTAACCCTAGCTTATAGCAATGTTTTTAGTTTAAAAGGTTCCGTTACGGCTTTTGCCGCTCCTAGGAGCGCTATAACAAACATATACCTCCTTATTAAATCTTTAGAGTATTAGCCTTTAGTTACTCTTATTAATATTTATAGCTTAGGGTGGCTTTAAAGTATCTCGCCGGGTACTAAGTGTATATTCTCTATTTCGGACAGTAGTTCCCTACTATTAGGGTTAGTGTTGGTTTAGTTTAACAATTCACCCATATTTTATAGGTTTATTTTATTATTTCTTTTTAGTGTTTTACTACCAACAGTGGTTAAGGGGCTTATAGGTACGCCGCCCTCCCTTTTAGGTAATCTCTCGCTAGTGTTTTCCCCTTTAAAGGTTTTGGAAGATTTAAGGTTCTATAGCCAAGCTAGTAACTTATCGTCTACTAAATTTCCATCTTCCCTACTAGTAGGGTATAAATCTTCTACGTAAGGCACTCTTAGTTGTTTAGGAGCCCTGCTAGGACCTATAGGGTCTTCAGCTAGTTATTTATTTAACTGTTTTTATATCTCCCCTTTAGTACTTAGGGCACCTAGATAAGGTCTTTTTTCTATAAATATAACATTTGCGGAGTGAGTAATTATACTATTTTCCGTTAGAATATGGTAGTTCTAACTTCCTTTAAAACCAAGGAGTTTATACGGCATTGTTTTTATATTAGCAAGTTTTCGCCGTTTCTTTTCTAGTTTTAGTACTAGGTAGTTATATCCTAGTACTCAAATAAAGGATAGGTCTAGTTTCTCGCCATACCAGGCTTTATATAGTGTTTTGCCAATATAAGTACTAGGGCTCTAGTTACGGATTTTTATAATAGAGATACGTATTTC
>Ga0307515_10017282_pt1 | contig 13151 bp, 2 predicted proteins | sample 17_EM_MG_FD_194513 | JGI IMG/M metagenome (GOLD analysis project Ga0307515, IMG submission 194513) | Populus trichocarpa ectomycorrhiza microbial communities from riparian zone in the Pacific Northwest, United States - 17_EM | ecosystem: Host-associated > Plants > Roots > Unclassified | place...
AGGGGAGCATTGCGTAGGATATAATTTTAAGCGTAGACTTTAATTAATTAGGACGGGTTACTTCCGAATATAAGGCACACCTACTTTAAGTACTCTAGGGAATCTCCTAGCTTTATAATACGTGATATTATAAGAGGTTGGTCAGCCTAACCAATGCTAGACTAAGGTAAAGTAGGATTAAGCAACTTAAATAAATTAGTAAGAGCGAGAAAATAAAGAGTGTGTAAGGAAAGTCGGTTGCACAGTAGTAGGAAAGAGGCGGTAGGTGGGGCCCTCCTGCATATAATGTATTGATTAGATTAATACTGCCGGAAACCTTACGCTTAGAGCTTAGATAGTGATAAACTAGGCGTCTAATATCTATACCCCTTTGGAGGTTGGTCTACCTCCTAAGTCGACACATTCGATTAGGGCAAAGGTTTAGCACTCGTATTCACTATGTGGCTAAGACATTCTAAATAGACGTAAGCCACTTATAATTGCTCTAGTGAGAATAGATAAAGTTAGTTACAAAATGTTAGGGCAGAGGAGAGAGTTATACTAGGTATGGATTCTTATCCACTACAAGGGCACTACTTTTAGATTTTCTATGATGGCGTAAGCTGACTAATTTAGGGGCGTAAAGATTTCACTGCCATTGTATATTAGAGTTTAATACTAAAACAAATAATCCGTAGCCGCTACAATCTACATGTTTACAGCATCCTCTAAGCCGTTCGCTTTAATACACCGACCCCAGTTACTAAGACACTGCCTATATACAGTCTACAATTTCGTTAAAAGCGTAGGTGTATTATATTAAATTAGACTTACCTTAAGCTCTAGTGCTACCGTAATGTCTTTTATCTTTATACCTTTATTAAGATCTAGCGGATTAGAGGGTTGTTCCTAAACAATTCTAGAGTTACTATAACCGCTAGCACGCCTATATTCTAAGACAAAGGGCAGTAAACGAGTTGGCTACTGCTTATCCTTTCTATAGGGATACAGAATATATAGAGGAGGACAAAGGGGGGAGTAGGCCTTTAAGCCGTTGTTAAGGCCAGTAGATAGAATAGTGGTTTCGAGTACTTTAGCTAAGAGAGAAGTGTTATTTAACAGTCCTAACTACCAGATTATTAGCCAAAATTTATAGAAGGCTTGGAAGTTTATATTTACCTATTATAACCTAGCAGCACCTGCACTTTATATATAGAGGACTTCCTCCGGATTCTAGGCTTCCCTAAAAGCCCGTTTAAGAAACCATATAATAGGCGCTAAAGTTTTACAAGACTAACGAAGAGTAAAGAAGGCTAATAGAGAGGAAAAGACCTATAACCGTCAATAAACTATAACTAGTAGTTTTAGTAGACGTACTAGATTCATAATGTGAATATTATATTCCAATAGGAACGCAATCCCCTAAAGAGCAGTAAAAATAAACAGAGCGCTTAGACAAACAGTTTCTACCCTAAGAACGATGGTATTTACCCCTATAATGTACCCACTATTGCCTTTTACCCTTATATTAAAGGATCTATATAAATAACCTATAGGTATCACTAGCATAAAGGCCAGTATAACGACTTGCACAATAGTTCTAATTTTTAAGTCCAACCTCTACAAGATTAGCGCTATCTAGTAAATTAGAGTGTTGCGTGCTTACTAGGCAAGGCCTACTGTAAGAGTAAGACCTACTAGGGTTATTAGGATAGGGAACCAATACACTAACCTATAAGATATGCTTACACTCAATTTCATTACCAAGCTATTAAGACTAATACTAACGTAGGACAATTCACTCTTAATAATCTTATACAGCATTATACTCTAAAATTCTAATTAGTATAGGTAATAGAAAGCGTAGAGCAAGACTTACATTAAATAGATAGATAGGGAAGAGTATAGCCTACGTTAAGGTCTAGGAAATGACCATTCCCACTTAGTAAATAGATTCTATACCGCCTCCAGCTACTACAAAAAAAACACCAATTGCTCCTATAATAATATAGAGGGAATAAAGAATAAGAGTAATATAAGTTATTACGCAAGGCCCGCGTTTAAAAGTAGAAAGAGGTAGAATACTTAAATACTATAAAAAACCATATATGATAGCTACGAGTCCATAACTAGTGGCAGAAATAATAGTAAGAGAAAACATAGTAGAAAGGAAAGCCTGGTAGGGCGTAGCTGCAGAAGCAATCGGTGGGGCCTTAAGGCGATAAGAGTATATAGGCAATAAATGCTATATAGAAAAGCCTAAGGTAGAAAATGGAGTGTGTAGAAGGCAAATATATATATACACTTAAATCGGGCGAAACCAGCTCTATATATCCAAGTCATCCCTTACTACGCTTTTCGATTTAGACATATATTTAAGGACTATTGAGATATGCCGTCTTGGAAATCCAAGTCAGCTTGTAATTATAGTAAGCACCTCTTTCCTTTTCTCCGAAACCGAGTGCCATATTGATGAAACTATGTTAGACTTTGTGTCTATTATTAAGCCGTTAAAAGTCCCTGTACTCCTCTTAAACGGGCATTTAAGGATTAAACGATTAACCTAGAGCGTGGGAAATAAGGCTTATATGACTTTGAGGATATTATAACCGCTTTTTGTTGATAAGCTGGAATCCTACTGTAGGGGATCGCGATCACCGAAGGCTTGTAAGTATTGCGGTGGCGTTCTGCCGAGGAGGAGGGAAAGTAAAGGGCGTGTTCTAAAGGGTTTAGTAATTACTTAGAGTCCGCTATACCTAATATGGCCGGGTTTACTGTAAACCTAGCCATATTAGGTATAGTGGCTAAAGCGGTCCTAACTTTAGTCCCCTTTAGTCCATTTACTGCAATGCCTTAGGTAATAGTAAAAATGAATAACTTATTAAGGGCTTATAAGTTCTAAGGAAGTGACGTTAAGTATATTTTATTTCTCGAATATTAGTTAACGCGTGCCCTTTCGCTATTATCTCCGCAATCGCAGCGGGATGCCCTTCCTCCGTTAAGTCAATTCCATTAGTCTCTACCTCACTACGAATCTATCCGTCTTCTTGCTTAAAATCCTAGTTATTAATCTAGCTTACCGTCTTGCGATCTAGGGTTCGTTGCCTATAATCCCCTTAAACGATATAAACGACCGCGACTAGAATAAGGCTCTGGTGCTTTAGCTGCTCGAGCAGCTACTATAGGAGGGATAGTATAGGAGTTGGCTCCTAATACTACAGAAGAGCACTTGGCTACTATAATAATAGAAATCCTTAAAAGCAAATGGTTTAAAGCCCTTAATTATTTTATTAACGATTTTACTACCGTGGATAACTAGGATACGGCAAGACAAAATACGGGGCTTTACTCTTCTATAGAAAACGATACCGTAATATCTATCCTTATTAATAATTACGACAAAGCCGGAATATCTTTCCTACTTAAGCACTACGAAGAAGCTGCGATATCTTCGCTCTATGCTAATAAGAGTATCTACGATGGCAATACCTACTAAAAACCCGCAGAGCGCCGCTTATAGAATCCGGTAGAATTTATAGAAGCTTACTACACTTTTACAGAGAAGATTAAAAAGCTTAGAGACTTGCTCGCTTTATCTATAAAGCTCTATCATCTTATTACAAAAATCCTTCTCTTTAAGGACCTTATCTTTAGGACGTTCTGCCGTTTACTAAAACTTAATAGGACTAAGAAAAAGGTTGTTAGTTCCTTAATAGCAAAACGGTTTAGCTATTTAAATAAACATCTATATCGCCTTCGTCTTTCTTGCGCCTAGGTAGTTTAGATAATTTTAGAGCTCTAAAATAAAACAAAATTAGATATAGGCGTAGGCTAGGGTAATAGGATTTTGGAAGGATTATTCCTAGGTACTGCCTACTTTTATTTTAAATATAGTACTGCTAATGTCGCTAGCTGGCATAAGGTTATCTTAATACTATCACTTTTACATAAACGTTAAAATGAGTTTTATGGTTTTAAAGAATCGGCTAATAGATAAAAGCTATACGAAGCTATGTAAAGCACCAGAATAGCGCCCTTTTAACATTCCTTGCATTATAAGAGCCATAGTTATTAGGAATCTAAAGCCGAGTTTTGCTTTTAAGTTCAGCTTATAAAAAATATGCACCCTCTTAAACTATAATTTCGACATTGCTTTAAATAACTATAATCAATTCTTTTAGGATAACTAGGGGTGCATTATAAACTATAAGCTTTCCTTTCTCCTGCGGAAACGAGTCGTATATAAGCTGAATTAGGGTTATCTATTTTTAGTCAAATCTATAAAGGCCAGCGGTGTTGACACATATATATCGGACCCCTATTCTTACGCGGACGGAAGCTATTCCGGCGTTGCCAGGTCAACTAGCTCTTAAATTACGGAAAACGGGTATGCTTATTTATTAGAGTAAGGGGATAAATAAGATATGGAGCCAATGTGTCTAATATCTAATGCTGTAACGAGTGCAGGAGATTTACGCTATAGTGAGTTTTTAAAACACCCCTATAAATATACTTAACTAACCCGCTTTTATTATAAAGAGGAACCCTTCCTAATACCCTAATTGTAACGCTAGCAACACCAAACAGTTTCTAAAATCGCCGTGCTACCCCACTCCGCCTTTTACCAGAAAAAACATTATATAAGTTTAATACACTAGGTTAGGCGGGTAATCTTTTAATGGCCTAGGTATAGAAGGGTTAACTACTGGCAAGGAGGTATAGTAAGGAGATAATGATAGAGCTACGGCGAACTCTATAAACAAAGCAGTAATCGCACTTTCTTAGCTTTATAATAGCACTTTAGGCTTATTAAATATCTGGTCGACTAAAGTATATATAGAGGGGAATTATAATGCAAATGGTATGTATTACTAAATTAATTAGCTATAGAATTTGGTAGATATTAACTTAGATTTAGCATTTAATAATTCGATCCCCCTTAACAGCCTAGCATTTAATAGCTATAGCCTCTTCAATCTGGACGATTCTGCCCTAGTATTTAACGGTTCTGACCTCTTTAATAAAACCAAAACGTATGACGGCACTCTCCTCTTCTAGCCTAATACCTTCTTAAATATATTTAATCTACCAGATATAGAGAAATCCGGCCTATGTTCATTTTAATCAATACATAAGAAGATCTGAATCTGGCTCAATCTGTATTTAGCCCTACGTAGTAGCAACGTCCTTAATAGCTACCTTTTTTCCTTTTAGTGTTGGGGCTAGGCCGCGAAGAGGATAAACGCTAATAGGGCGATTCTTCTAGTCAATATAGCTAAACGCTGAGTTGTCAACTCTAAGGACCTTATAATCTTTTAGTAAATTTTAAAAATAATAAATATGGGCTCCTTTTTCTCTATTTTTGGGCATACCAATTTTTCTTTAAGGGCTTAAATCTTCTCTTCGCATTTTAGATGAATGTATATATATATTCCATCACCCCTTCTATCCCACTCCCCTGAATTCTTTATATTTGTTATACTTAGCCACGCTATAAATTCTTATATCAGCTTAGTAGTTTTATCCAGAAGATGGGTTGGCTCGACTACTTACGCTATAGGGGGGGCTTTTTGGGGGAAGGGTGGGCTATAACGGCTATGACTTGGTATCTGTAGTGTAAAGGGCGGTAAGGCTACGGGCTGCCGCTGTATAACGAGTGTAGAGTCTTCGAAGGCTTCGATCGTGGGGTAGAATTAAAGGGTAGTTATAACGGAATTTTTTTTGCTGTGTAAGAAGGCGGTTAGGAGATTCTTCGGCAGTATAAGGGAGACCCCCCCAAGGCTTCTTATTTAAAGTCCACCTCTTATCACTCTATTTTATTTAGAGAAATAACAAGTAGTGCTATAAATTCCGGTAAGAAAGCTACGGGCAATTATAGTTTTATATATGAGACATGCAAGCTACCTAACTACTATACCTATAACGGGCCGCTAATACATACGCGCGACGCCTATTTTTATTAAATTTACATACGCTTATCTAATCCTTAAGGGATCTGCTCTGCAGTGCCCTCTTCCTACCTTCAATAATACGTTTGTGGCCCTATTGCTTTGAAAATTAATATAATCTGCGTAGTAGTCTTCGTCATAATAGCATATAGCTATAGCTAGCTGCAGTTCACCGACTAATATATAAATAGACCACTAAAAGACTTCTAGAGTTGATATTAGCGCTAATAGTAATTAAAGGCAAGCTAACACCTATAGATATCCTGTACTATCTCACCTTTAACTATATACACCCCTATCGCCTATTTAATCCGCAGCCTTCCTACTTCCCACTAGTCTAGCTTATCTATGCCCGATTAGGAATAGGCTTCTTAAATAAATATAGGCAATATCCCTACGAACGAGGAATTGGCAACAAGAATTTGGTACACTCTTAGTATAAAGGAGCGGGACTATATATTTAGCTTTTATATAGTATCTACTAATTCCGATCTAGGCCTTAGACCCCCAAAGAAGGCATTAAGTCATCTTTAGTATGGCCTACATTTTATCAGTGCCTAGAGCATAGCTAAAGGCGAGGCGGTATTCGCCTGCTTTATATAGCGGTTTACAGCTTCCGCATAAGCTATAACGCCCTCTTACTCTTAATTCGGGCTTCAATGCCTCCGGAAAGGCATTTGCTAATCTTTATCACTAATCGCCCGTGTGCATTTCGAGTTAACTACCCCGGAATCTGCACTCCGCCGCCAATTAAGCACTAAGACTCTTGGGGTTTAGGCTGATCCGGTCTTTGTCATAGTATAAATAAGCTACTAAGAACCGCATGTCCTATACGGCAAAAACCTCTGCGTTAGGCCTTACACCACTTAATAACTGTAGGGCTAGCTACTGTAAACTACCTCTTAAGGCAAGCAACCACCGCCCTAATAACTCTCTATATTCGCTAGCATCTTTATTTTTAATAGCTAGACTATAGTCTCCCTTCGCCTTCTAAACCATTCTGCTACCTACTTAAGAACTATATTACGTTACAATCCGTCTATCGGTTTTAGGGGCAGCCTTATAGCACTATGCGCTAATTTAAACCCTAGTATATATACTTCTCAGAGACTATTAAAGATAGACAATTAAATACCCGTATACTTTCCACACTAAATAAAGAGATAAGTGATTTTTTAAAAAAAGAAGAATATGATGTCAGCAGTTAAAGAAGAATAATACAATTTTTCAGCTATTTTCGTATCAGCAAACCCCATCTCGGTAAGTCTTTTGGCTCTTTGGCACCTGGATACATAGGAGTTATCCTTTTATTTAATAAACTGGCCTCTTTTAGGGACAGAAGTGGCGTAATAGCTATTGCCTACATTAAGGACGGAATTCTCGCATATAAAATGTTTTAACTCACACCCAACTGCTATTTACAACTTCCGCGCAGAAATGAATTATAGGTAGATATATATTTTCTCTTACTGCGAACACTTCTTTTATAAGCCAACTTCTAACACTAGCACTAGCTATAGCTTAAAATTCTAGAACCTAAGTTATATTTACTTAAAACTATAATTATAGGTCCTCTTAATAACACAATACTACTAGACACTAAAGTTATATTACACAACCTTTAGGTAATGGAATTAAATCTATTACGCTTTAAACTTACCAGCCCTTTTCTTGCCGGCTTTAACTATATTCCCTAACTAGATAGTAAGAAGCTAGGCTTAACTAAAGATTAAGAAATAATGCTAGCTAAAGTCGGTATCTCTTATCTAAAGTTTAAGATATTTAATTAACATATTTTCGTAATCCTTAGTTAAGAGGAAAGCAAAAATTTCGTAATTGGTGATTTTCTCATCTCTAAAACGTATGGTTTTAGGCTCAATAAAGCAAAAGGCGCTATAGGTAAGTATCCCTATACAAACTATAATAACTATTTTCACTTAACAAATTAAAAGATAAATGGCGTAAGAAAACTAAGAGTAAAGACACCTAAGTCTACTAGGAAATTTTAGAGTACTATCTATACTTATAGGCCTCCGGCATAGCGGGCAGATACGTAGCTTTTATTCTTATAGGTGTAACGTAATCCAATAAATAGTAGTTAGGGTGAATATCCATTAAGGCATTTTGCAGAGTAGCATTTATATTCAATATATATGGTAGTCCTCTTATACTATTGCACCACTCCTATATACCCTTTAATCCTACTCTCTTTATCTCTTACCGCTTTATAAACAAACCTATAAGGTAGCGGAAGTAAATCCTTAAACAAATGCGTATTAGAAGCTTATGCGTAAACATCGCCCTATACTCCAGTGCCGCTAAGGATTTAGATGCCCCATTTTATATATAGAGTGCCATAATATTCGCACCCCTCGTTGCCCGAGTATTAAGCTAAGGCACGCTACGATTAGCACTATAATAAGGTATTAATAGCGCCTTTTGTGCTGTCTAGCGTTTCTAATCTATACTTAAAGCCTCCTAGAAAAGCGATAAGCAATCCTTAACCTTTACTAATCACCAACGACCCTATATTTTATCACTATTTGGAGCATAGCTAGAAGCGAGGTAGCATTTACTAGCTTTCTATAGCGTTTTATATTCCCCTAATATGCATTAGTAACACCCTATCCGCGATCTAAGCTTAATGCCTCTTTATTATATACCTCTACGTATAGGTATATTAGGCTGATCTTTGCTAGCTAAGCATACTGTAATTAGCGCCCCCCTTACTATCTATTATCCGCCCAATTACTAGTCCTCTTTACGCGCTATATCTGGTCGATACGTAAACCGTAAACTGCATGGTTATGCTAGGGATTTATTAACTATTGTATAAATAGCATACTAAGGCTTCTAATCTTAACTTATTAACACTTAATATAAGCTTTACAGGTAAGTAATATATTACCTTTTACTATTTATAATATATTATTAATACCTTTATTTAGTAGGCATACTTAAGCCCTATAGCCTATATTTGGTATATCTGCTACTATCGTATAATATAGACAAAATAGTCAACTATTAGGAATATTGGATTCCTAAAGAAGGGGAGAAAGTATCCAAAGAAGACGAAAATCTTCCAATTTAATTCAAAGAATGGACAACGGAGATATTAGTAATAGTAAAGGTGAGCTCTCCGTATATTTGCTAAGCGAAGTTACTAACATGCTATAGTTAACTAAGGTAATCGCTGTCCATTACGTGTAAACTCCTAGACGCTAGTTAGAGGAGTGTAGTACTCTAGTTCTAGCGGAGTTCGAAACTAAAAACTAGAATAAGAGGTGCCGGTGCTAGTCTAGCTCTTTAAAGCATATAGATGGTGGTTAGCTAGCTTTAGACAAATTAAAAGATTTTTAGAAGCACGATATGCAGGCGATTCCAAAACAGACCATTAGTGCAACTGTTATAGGTTTAATAATGGGTTTTGCGGCTTTAAAATTTGCAGGATATAATCTCCTATAGCAATAGTAAATGGCCTCAAATGAGGACTATAGAGAGCGCTAATTCAAAGTCATACCAGCTCGCTAGCTAGTATATACTTTTTAACAGCGCTTTTAAAGGCAAGGGATCTAGAGGGTAGTGTCTAAAAGATCACTGTGATGTTATATATCACTTTTGGATAGTTTAAGACTTGTTATAAAACAATTAATTATTTACGTCGTCCTTCTCCGCTCCCTAATATATAAGACACCTCCCTTAAATATTTCACTAAATAAGGATCTGCCGTTAAAACACAAATATGTTTTATACATCGTTACGTAATTTACTCGTTAATTATTACCCTACCCCTCTTATATATGCGAAGCTCTTAACAATCCTTTCTATAAAGTAATGGTATAACTGCTATCGCTATTACTAAAGTTCTTATATCTTACCTCAAATCTAAAAGATCTTATTGTTAACTAAGCATTCCTATAATAACAACACACGACGCCTAAGGAGGGAAGGCTGATAAGCAACCCTTTTTACCTATTATCGTCACCCTGGCACCCCGTAGTTGCATCCCTAGTACCTTCTCCCCCTTTATGATATTTATTAGCTCTTCTGAGTTAGCGCCTATGTTAACTTAGGGCTAAGGGCTTGCTTCCCCCAGGACACGTATTTACTGGTCTTTGTCGCCCGATGTATTAATAGCCCATATAATATAAGGAGCAATAGGAGGTCCTCTAGGAGGAGTTGGATAAGATAGGGGATATGCTAAAAGCAGTAAAGGAGGTTAGAAAGCGGCAAGAAAGGGAAGAAAAGCCAAAAATGGCATTAAATGAGGAACTAGAGGAATCTAAGCCATTTCTCTCTAACCTAACAATGTAATGACGAGTTGGCGGGTGGAGATACACAGCATATTATTGTCTTACTAGCTTAAATTTAACTTTTGCTAGCTCGCTTGTATATCACCATAAAATTGCAGAAATTGCAGTTAAGATCTACTTAGTCTAGTCCGTTTCTCGTCCGTCCCTAATAAAATCTTCTTTAAATTTAAGCCCACTATTTGCTACTTATAATTAAACATAGTTAAGTGGAGTATAAGTTAATAGTGTATATGGATTTAGCAAGGAATATAAGCTTAGATAAGACAGCGCTAATGTCTATAGCTTAAGCTATAATAAGTTGGACTAGCTAATAAAGATTTATACATACTAGACCTTTCCGATTTAACATTTCTAGGCCGTTCCCTGGGCATTATAAGAAGACTTTGTATAAGGCAAGAATGGCAAGACTAAATTACCCGCACACCTATGCTAGTAGGGGGCGAATAAAGGTGCCGGGTATGCATAAGGTCCGGTATAATTAGGTTAAGAAGAGGAAGGCCAACAACCTTATAACATTTAGGTCAGCAAGAATGCACAACCTCCTAGGCCGAACATGTTGGATCAGCTATGCATCATACTTGCAGCCTCCCTTGCCGAGAAGATTATGAAAATCATATAGAAATAAACGTACGGCCCTTATGGCGGCGAATATGTTCTTAAGCATTAATGGCTATAAAATCTATACAGCCCCATTTGTAGCGGAGGGAAATAATAAGGTAGAATATCTAGATGATTGCTTCTAGGTAATAGATAAACATCCCTTAGTTCCTGGAAAACTTTGTAGCGAAGAACCCTTTCCTAGATTGCAGCCGTTAATACAATCTAGAACCCTGCTGTAAAGGCTAAAATCGCATCTATGGCGGGCTAATACTTGGCGGAGTAAGGTGGCATATGTGGATATAACTTGATAAAGAGCATAGAAGCTGAAATTTAGTTTGGCTTAGTGAGATCGTATTTAATAATTTGAGTTCGTAGTATTTGATTAAGGAAGGCTGAAGGTAAGTATAAATATCGTTAAGTCTTCTGCTTTTTCTCTACAATTTCATCAGCCCTCTTCTAAACTCCTCTCTCGCCTTAGCTTAAATCATTCGCATTTACCTTAATATAACCTTCCTAATACAAATATGCCTGTAAATGAAACTTACTAGCTATAAAATTAGGGGTTTCTCAAAGTAATATTACTGACATTTCGTTAGGTTCCTGGAAGGCGTTGCCTAGCTTGTCTTAAAAAGGGCAATACAGTTTGGGTAATCCCGGGAAAAGACTGTCCTTAATGCGGCACCTTGGTAAATTAGTTCAAGTATTTAGTAAGAAACTTTCTCTGGCAATTTTTATATAAAGTTAATATATAAAGTATCTTAAAGATAGTAGAGGGCCAAGTTTGTTACTACAAGCGTCGAGTTACCTAATTTCCGAAGACGTATATAGTAGTGAGATTGATATTATATTTGGTATAGCTGGTACGATAATGCTTATTAAGGTTTTATAACTATATTTATATAAAGGGAATAAATTTCTAAAGTGATTTTAAGATCCTAGCTACTGGAGAAAGTCGATATATTTGTGTTTTTCTAAGGTCTTATGTTTTTTTAAGAACTCGGTGGTGAGTTTGTCTAATAACTCGTAAAGTGCTTTATTGTACGTTAAGTGACAAGTTGATATGGTTTTATATTTAGTAGCAGGCGTTCTATACTTTATCTTATTACTAAAGGAGACCGCGGCGGTAAGGTGACTATAATCCTAGCTAGTAGTATCTAGGCCCCTAGGATAGTATAAGACAATATTAAATTTCTTTTTAGAATAGAGAGCTCTAGCTATAGCTGCTACTTTGTTAGTAATATATAAGATATTACGGCACTGGCAGAACTTGGCAGAACTTGGCAGAACTACGCACCGGCAAGTTGCTATAGATTGCCGCATATTGCGGTCACGTGACGCGAAGATCGTATATAGCTTTGAGCGGCGCTCCCCTTCTTCTCCTTTCCTTTCTTTAGCTTTAGATTCTCGTTTATAGATAATCTAATCGTATAGGCTTGCGCGACCCTTTTGCCGTGCTTATGTCTTGATTAACTAAGTCGCTAATATTATTTAAAGCTCACTCTACTCTTTCTTCCTAAAAAGGAACTTAAATATATCTATAAGAACATAGAACAGGACTCTAAGGACATTACTAGGACTATAAGGACAGGACCTAAAAGAAAAGAACAGAACCTTAAGGAAAGGACCTATAAGATATACATAGACTAGAACCCCTAAAGAAATTACCTAGAATTACCTAATACCTCTACCACTATGCCATAAACTATAGTAGCAGGTAAAGCAGCTATAGGACCCTTAAATACTTTAGATGAAGAAATAATTAATGTTTTAACCCCCTAGGCGGAGCTTGCGGCTGCTAATACCGAAATTAAATAATTGCGAGAGCTGCTTAAAGCTAGAGATACCCCTATATCTAATAATAAGTCATTATTAGATAACTAAAGACTTACTATAGTCCTTTAGGCCCTATCCTAGCGCCTTAGTGGATCTACTAAGGCCTATATAGTACTAAAGCGGTTAGTAAAGGTCGCGGACCCCCTACTACTTATAGACGGAACCGACCCTATATTTAATAATTAGAAGCTTTAATTACGGGACAAGCTTGAAGTTAATATAGACCACTTCCCTAACGCCCGAGCTAGAATGGCCTACGTCTTTAGCCGTACTGGTGGAGACGCCTAGACGCATTTACGCCCGCAATACATGGAAGACTTAGTAAACCCCTTTATCTCTAAAGAAGAAATAATTAAATACTTATCTTTTATTTATAAAGACCCTTTTAAAGTATAAAACGCCCGCCTTAGCTATAAAAGCCTAAATATAAAAATAATGGAGACCTTTTCGGCCTTCTAAATGTTACGGCACTGGCAGA
>Ga0307515_10017284_pt1 | contig 13150 bp, 3 predicted proteins | sample 17_EM_MG_FD_194513 | JGI IMG/M metagenome (GOLD analysis project Ga0307515, IMG submission 194513) | Populus trichocarpa ectomycorrhiza microbial communities from riparian zone in the Pacific Northwest, United States - 17_EM | ecosystem: Host-associated > Plants > Roots > Unclassified | place...
GAATTAATAAAGACCTCTAATATAATAAGTAGACTTATTCTCTAAAGCTAACTATATCTTATATTTAAAACTCTATAAAACCAATATATACCCTAAAGCGCGATCCGTCTTTAAGACCTAAAAGCCCTATATATAACCCTATAGACCTTAACGCTACTTAATCCTATATACCCTTAGAAACTAATAAATAAAAAATATAAGCCGTAAATAGAGAATGCTTTAGATGTTATAGGACACCCTTATAATACCTTGCATATATCTACTTATTTTTACCAACTTAGCAATTAGAGACTAATTATAAAATAGTAATCTAATGGCAATATAATGGCAATTTAATGGCAATCTACGGCATTCTTCTATATTCTGCTAAGTTTTACTAAATTCTACTAAGTTTTGCTAGGATCACGACCTAAATCCTATTCTGCCCTATATATATATTAACTAAGCAACTAAGTTAACAATATATGCCCTTTCTTCCCGTCTTCCTACCTTCTTTTTTTACGTAACGTCTTAACTTTTTATACAGTTTATATATATAGCTTAATAATATCTACCTTGCTATATATTATCGCCGCTTATACTTACTCTATAATACTACGTTGCATTAACTTTATATACTACCTCTAAAATGCAGAACAACCTAAAGCCTCTATAACGGCCGCCGGTATTATATCCGTACTTTAAAAATAACTAGTAGAAATATAGGAGTCTTTTATAAACGCCCTTATATAAAACTAAGCCACTTTAAATTAACGATAAGCCGAATAAGAAGTACAATACTAGCGATTAATTAAGGACCTCTAAGAAGAAATCCGTATACTTAAGATGCTTACATTAGGGCCTTAAGACCGAATACTATCTCTAGAGATAAATACGCAGAACGTAAGCCCCGAACCTATAGCAGCTATCTACCTTAAACTAACTACTATATTAAAACGATCCGAATAACTACTAGATCTCCTAGTATTTACTAGTAAATAATAAGAACTTTAATTATTTTTAAGCTAGCTTAAAAATAAGCTAACTAGTAATACTAACTGTTACCTAACCAAAGCTAACTAACTCTATTACGCCCTAAGTTAACTAGAAGAAGAGGTAGCTAACCTTATTAAACCTCTTTAGCTAACCTTAGTATAAAGCCTAGTTATACTTTTTAAAGCCTTATATAGTAACCTAAACTGCTAAGCTATTACCTAGAGAAAGATAAACTACATAGCTTAAGGAACAAAAAGTTTCCTAGTATACTTCTCTAAATTTAACTGTTACGTAAGAGCAATAGGCTAGAATGACTCCGTACTAATTAACAGCCTTATTAAATCTCTAAGCCCTAAACTAAAAACCTCCCTAATAGGCGTAGACCTACTAGGAGCCCTTAACGCCTACGTAAACGTTATTAGTAAATAGTATAATAATATACTACGCCTAATACCGAAACACGCTCCTTAATATAATATAACAGCTCTATAAATATCTACTAAGTTATCTTAGCCTAAGCACCCCATCAGGAAATTTTTTTTTAGGGTCGTTGTTACGGTTTGCGGCAAATTGCCGCAAACTGTACGATCGCGGCAGACGTATATGGTTAATAGCAATTTACGCAAAACGCACATTTTGTAACAAGTTTGCAGCACCCTAATAGCAATTTATATGTTTTATAATAAGTTTACAGTATCTGTTGGTCACACAGGGTGACTCACCAATAACGACTACTCGAGTAGGGTTACAGTGATGTTCGTTGATAAAGCTTCTTAATTAGAATGAGGAAGGGCGAGGAGCTTAAGACTCCTCGCCACGCTAGTGCCGCGGCGTCACGTAACGACCGCTTACCTTATTCCCGACAGTATCTAATAGCAAATTGCGGTAAAACGCTACCCTATAAATAAATAGTGCGCAAACTATACAAATTATACGAATTGTAAAAACTGTACAAATTGTATAAATTGTAAAAACTATACAAATTGTAACTATATAAATTATAATTATATTATATAATAACCAAATTATTATATATTTCTATAGATTTCTATAACATAGTTAACGGGGTTTTGACCGCTCCCCTAGTTATAACCGTTTGGAACTTTTATTAGTTATTTTCCACCAAATTAATATTTCGGCTCACTTTGATTTTCTAAACGGTTATAACTAGGGGAGCGGTCAAAACCCCGTTAGCCACGTTAGTATACTTTTAAATATATTTATATTATAACTATATAAAATGTAAAGCTATCTACTTTAGGTATTAAGGGGGAAGCCTCTTATAGAAGCTCTAAATTATCTACCTATCTACCTACCTACCTACCTACCTACCTACTTACCTACCTACCTACCTACCTACCTACTTACCTACCTGCCTACCTACCTACCTACCTACCTACCTACCTACCTGCCTACCTACTTACCTACCTACCTACCTACCTATCTGTCTGTCTATACCTACCCATCTATACCTACCTATTTATGCCTACCCGTCTATGCCTACCTATCTATGCCTACCTGTCTATGCCTACCTATCTATGTTACCTTGATTCAATCGATCAATCGAATTGTTTATCGTGTTCGCTGGCTAGTTATTTAAACGGTTGTCATGTGGCTTTGGCGACGGTCGTGTAGCGATGACGATGGTCGTCTAGCTCTGGCGACGGTTATCTAGCTCCGGCGACGGTCGTCTAGCTCTGACGACGGTCGTCTGGCTCTGACGGTCGTCTAGCTCTGGCGACGGTTATCTGGCGACGGCGATGGTCGTCTAGCTTTGGCGACGGTCATCTGGCGACGGCGACAGTCGTCTAGCTCTGACGACGGTCGTCTGGCTCTGACGGTCGTCTAGCTCCGGCGACGGTCGTCTAGCTCCGGCGATGGTCGTCTAGCTCCGGCGATAGTCGTCTGCTAGCTGTCGTTCTGGTGTCTTCCTAGGTAAAGAGGATATAAGAAAGGGTAAAAAATGAGGTGGCTACCTAGGTGTATATAGGGGGTATACTTGGCAGAGGCATATATAGAGGCTATTGGGAATATAGCGGGGACCTAATAGTAGTGTATTATACGCATACATAAAGGCTTTATATAGAGCTTTGTATAGAGCCTCGTGCAGAGCCTTTATATATAGAGCTTTATATAAAGCCTCGTGTAGAGCCTTATATAGAGCCTTATATGGAGCCTCGTGCAAAGCTTTATATAGAGCTTTGTGTAGAGCTTCGTATAGAGCTTTGTATAGAGCTTTGTATAGAGCTTCGTGTAAAGCTTTATATAAAGCTTTGTATAGAGCTTCGTATAGAGCTTCGTGTAAAGCTTTATATAGAGCTTTGTGCAGAGCTTCGTGCAGAGCTTTATATAGAGCTTCGTGTAGAGCTTCGTGCAGAGCTTTATATAAAGCCTTATGCGGAGCTTTATATAGAGCCTCGTGCAGAGCCTCTGCATTAGGAAAAAAAATTTTGGGCACGTTATTGCAAGCGAAAATTAGGGTCTGCGTAAGTCGCAATTTTGGTAATTTGCTATAAACATATAGATAGGGCAGGCGCGTGTATAGGTAGCCTATGTATTTGTAGCAAATTGCTACAAATCGCCGCAAATTGCCAAAATTGCGACTTACGCAGGTTTTGCAGACCCCGATTTTCGCTTACAACAACGCGCCCAAAAAAAAAAATCTGATGCCTGACGCTATGGATATTAACAGTACGCCCTACTAAGGTCCCCTAAATAAGAAAGACGCATTAAGCTAGGCCTCTACTTTAAGTGCGGAAGTAAGAATTATATCTTAAAATATTATCTTATCCCCTTATCTATACCCTAAAACAATTTATAAATAGCTAATACTAATAACCGTTTACCGTATTAATCTTCCAGTTACTACCCCCGATTTTTACCTAGTTCTAGCCCTATATCTAGTAAGCACTACTTATAAGGGCGAAGCTATAACCGACGTTCTATAGAAACCCCTTCCCGCTTACTACTAAAAGGTATATCCTAAAGTTAAGTCGCTTTCTAGGACGGCTCTACCTTAGGATCTCGTTAAACGCTTTAGATATTACAAACTCTAACTCTTAGGATTATAGTATAACCGTTAACTATCGTTTTTGGTAAAATAATTAATAGGCTAATACTTAAGTCCTAATTAATACAGGAGCTAGTAGTATAGGATTTATTAATAAGATCTTTATATAAGATAATAGTTTTACCTTAACCCCCCTTAACCGGCATATTAACGTATTTAGATTTAATAGTAAACGTATAGTCTTAGGCTAAATTACCTATATAGTATACCTAAGACTCTAATACTTAAACCATAAAGAACTGATTAAGCTTTTTATTACTACCTTAGGTCACCTAGTAATCTTTAAATAACCCTAGATAAAGCTATATAAGGTAACTATTAATTAGGACAACCTTAAGCTTCTATTTACCGCCTCCTATTATAAGTAAAAGTGCCTTATAACGCACCGTCCTAACCCTAAACTAAAATCTAGGAAATTTACTAGATTTTACCAATATAAGAATTCTACTAAATTCCACTAATATAAGAATTTCACCGATATCCACTAAGGATCCGAAAACTCCACCAAACTCTATAAGTTATTATTAAGCACTATACCGCCCCAAGCTAAGTAGAAGCTTAAGCTTAATATATAAAAATACTAGAAGGACTAGTATTCTACTATAAAAAGAATTCTTAAAGAACCCGAACCTAAATCTAATACTAACTCCGTATTTAATACTATACCTAAACCTAAATAAGAAACTATAGATAATCTAAGTAAGCTTAGCACCCTAGATATCCATATAATTAGAGCTACCCCGCTAGCGCGACTTGTTAAGAAACCCAAATATATAATCTTTACTATCACTATAGCTAATATTAAGAAGGCCTTAGCACCAAAGAAGCACACTAACCCTGCTATAAAGGTATTAGTAGAGTACTATAACCGCCTAGAGGTATTTTTATAAAAGGAAGCTAATAAGTTACCGAAATACCAATCGTACAACTATAAGATTATACTTAAAGAAGGAAAGTAGCCTAGATTTAGACCCCTATATAGGATATCTTAAAACAAACTTTAAGTGCTATAAAAGTATTTAGACGAGAACCTAAGTAAAGGATTTATTAGAGTAAGCTTATCGCCTATAGCTATACTAGTAATCTTTGTTAAGAAACCTAGCGGCGGTCTACGCTTCTATATAGACTACTAAGCTCTTAATACCATTACCGTTAAGAACTAATATCCAATCCTATTAATATAAGAGACGCTAAACTAACTGGATGGGGCTCGTTACTACACAAAGCTTAATATTATCTCTATATTTAACTATCTCCGTATTATAAAAGGAGATAAATAGCTTATTGCATTTCGTACCCAATATAGACTATTTAAGTACTTAGTAATACCCTTTGGCCTTATAAACGCTCCGAGCTCGTTTTAATATTATATAAACGACACCCTATGCCCCTACTTAGACATCTTCTATACTGCTTATATTAACAACATCCTAATATATAGTAATAACCTAACTAAATATTAGAAATACGTTAACCTTATCTTATAAGCCCTACACGGAGCTAGTCTATAATTGGATATAGATAAATACAAGTTCTATAAAACGGAAGTTCTATATCTTAAACTCTTAATTTTTATAAACGGTATATAAATAGACCTAAAAAAAGTTAAAGTAATTGTAAACTGGTAAGAACCTAAGAACGTTAAGGACGTAAAAGCCTTTATAGGATTTACTAATTTCTACTAACGGTTTATTAATAACTTCTCCACTCTAGTTTTACCCTTTATAGCTCTAACCCAAAAGGATAAAGTCTTTATCTTTAATAAGGAATATAAAAAGGCCTTTACTTATCTAAAGGTTATATTTACTACTACGCCTATACTCTAATACTTTAACCTAAACTAAATAAGTATTATAGAAGCCAACTTATTTAACTACGTTACTAAAGGCATCCTATCTCAATATAACGAGGATAGAGTATTATACCCTATAGTATACTTCTTAAAGTAACTAAGCCTAGCTAAATATAACTACGAGATCTATAATAAGGAATTATTAGCTATTATTAGATATTTTAAATAATAGCAACCTAAACTAGAAGGCGCTAAATTTCTAATTAAGGTTTTTAGTAACTATAAGAACCTATAGTACTTTACAACCACAAAATAGCTAAGTTATTATTAGGCCCGCTAGTTAGAATATCTATCTTATTTTTAATTCTTAATTACGTACTACTTAGGCGTTTAAGGTTAGAAGCCTAATACTCTAACCTAACGCTCGCAAGACGCGCTAGCCCTAAAAGAAGCGCGCTTTTACTAAAATTAGACCCTACTTCGCCCTAAACTATTTAACCCTCCTACTAAAGACCTTACGGTATACGTCCTTAAAATAACTAATTAATTAATTAAATAGATTATAGTTAATAAATACCTAAATAACGAGTTTATCTAAGAGACGCTTAAGCTAATATACAATAGCATTAGACGCTTTAAAAAGACCTCTTTAAGTAAATGCAAAGCCTATAGAAACCGCTTATATTACCGGAACTGCCTAGTTATACCTAACTATAATAAACTTAAGCTTAAGCTCTTTAAACATATATATAATTTACTAGTAGCCGGCTACCCGGGCTAAGGAAAACCCCTAAAACTGCTCCAATAAGAATACTATTAGCTAAATATGCATAATACGATATAAAGGTACGTCTTTAGCTGCTATATCTACTAATAAGCTAAAGCTTTATATAAGATATATAACGGCCTCCTAAAGCCACTACCTATTCTGGACCGAAGATAGAAGAATATCTTAATTAACTTTATTATTAACCTCTCCGTAAGTAAAGGCTATATAAATATTATAGTAGTTATAGACCAACTATTTAAGATAAGGCACTTAATCGCCTGCCCTAATATATTAACGCCTACTATTGCCTAACTATTTTTAGATTATATATAGAAACTCCATAAACTCCCTAAAACAATTATCTCTAATAGAGGTAGCTAGTTTATCTCTATATTTAAAAAAAAACTAACTACCCAACTTCGTATTAAAGTACTATTGTCTATTATATATTACCTAGAAATAGATAGTTAAACAGAATATATAAACGCTATAATAAAATAGTATATTTGGATATACACGTTATATTTATAAGATAACTAGATTAACTAGCTTATATTTACTAAGTTTACTATAAATAATTCCATCTTAGAAACTATAAAGGTCTCCCCATTTCTAGCTAATTACGGCTAGTACCTATAAATGGACTTTAAACTTTTTAGCAATATTCCTCACTCCGCTTATTATGCCTTATAAGTTATAAAAGCAAATAAATTTATAAAGAAGATAAAGGAACTATAACGGTTCCTTATTAATAAAATAATATAGGCCCAATCTATTTATAAAGCCGCAGCGAATAAGAAATAAACCCTAGCACTGGTTTATTAGATTAATAACTTTATCTAGCTAAATATAAGAAACCTAAATACGAAACAACCTGCTAAAAAACTTAATTAAAAGAACGCTGGCCCTTATAAGATTAAGAAGATTATTTCCTCTTACGCCTACTAACTAAAGCTCCCTAATACGGTTAAAATCCACCCTATATTCTATACGTCAGTCCTCTACCCTACTACCCCCGTATTAAACGCCCTGCCTAAATAGATATAAGACCCTCCCCTACTAGTTAAAGTAGATAGTGAGAATAAGTACTTTATTAAAAGAATTAATAATATTAAGTATAATAAACGGAAACGTTAGTATATATACCTTATAAAATGGAAAGGCTTTATTAAGCCCTTATAGGAACCTATTAACTCTATAGGACTTATATAAGCTATAGAAGACTTTTATAAACTCTACCTAGAACTACTATAGCCCTATTTAGCAAAAGCTCGAGTTTAAAGGGGGGGTACTATTATAGGACACCCCCGTAATACCTTGTACACATCCACCTATTTTCACTAACTTAGTAATTAGAGACTAACCGTAAAATAGTAATCTAATGGCAATCTAATAGTAATCTAACGGCAATTTACGGCATTATGCTATATTCTACTAAGTTCTACTAAATTCTGTTAAGTTCTACTAGGACTACGACCTAAACCCTATTCTGCCCTATATATATATTAACTAAGTAACTAAGTTAACAATATATGCCCTTTCTTCCTGTTTTCCTACCTTCTTTCCTTATATAACGTCTTGACTTCTTATATAGTTTATATATATAGCTTAATAATATCTACCTTGCTATATATTATCGCCGCTTATACTTACTCCGTGACATTAGATGCGGTAAAAAGGAATATATTTAAAGGAATTGCCAAACTTACCCTTTTAAAAAGGTCCGCCGTAGTTCCTCTTAGTTCTTAAATTATACTTACTCTATAAATTATATTCAGTTACTATAAAGCATCTCTTCTTTAGTTAACTTAGAAAACGAATCGTCCTAAGGCTAAGTCGCGCCTTAGGATAAGAAGTAGAAGAGTATAAGTGTCTAGGCTTTTTCTGCGCTAATATATAACGCGACTCCCTTAATATACTTAGTAAAGTTTAAATACTTAAAAAATAGAAAGAAGTACGAATCTTAATAGATAGTGGAGCTACTAGTATAGGCTTTATTAACACGAACTATGCGAAAACCTAATACCTAAAATTAAAACGACTTAATTAGCTATGAGGCCTATAAGGCTGTAATAGTAAACCCTTAATATATAGTAAATTAATATACTACGCTCTTATAAAGTTACGGATAGACAAATACCTTAAATACGTCCCCCTATTTATAACCCCCTTAAAGCAATATAAGATAATACTTAGATATAGATGGCTAAAGCGACATAATCCTTTAATTGGTTGGGTTAAAGAAATACTAAAGTTCCGTATAACCTACTGCCGAAGTTATTACTTAAAATACTACTTACCCTATAAATATATATACGACTATTTAAATTTAATAAGATATAAATTACCCTTACTATAAACTCTAAACTAATATAATAAAGCTATAACTGCCGACCGCGGTAAAGAACGCGAAGACGTTACGCCGAAACCTCTTAAAATTCGCGTAATATAAGCCGCACTTTTTATTTCGTTAGCAAGAAAACGAGACTATAAAATCTTTACTATAATAATAAAAAATATTAAGAAAGCACTAGAACCGAAGCAGTATATTAACCCTTAACCTCTTATACCCAAAGAGTACTATAATCTAATTAATAAGTTTAAAAAACGATTTATAGACTAACTACCCCCGTACTAAAATAAATACGATTTTAAGATAGAACTTAAGCCTAGTATAATACTAAAGTTTGGTCCGCTATACGGTATATTATAAGAAGAACTACTTATAATGTAATAATACCTTAACAAGTATCTAGAAAAAGGATTTATTCGCCCTAGTTAATCTCTATTCGCCTTACTAGTACTATTTATTAAAAAGCTAGGAGGAGGCTTAAGATTCTTTATTAATTATTAAGCCTTAAATATAAATATAATTTAAAACCAATATCTAATCCCCCTACTTTAAGAGACGCTTAACCGCCTAGTAAAAGTACGATATTTTATAAAGCTTAATATAGTCGCTGCCTTTAATTAAATTTGTGTCTGTAAAGGAGATAAGAAGTATACGGCTTTTTATATATAATAGGGACTCTTTAAATACCTAGTAATGCCGTTTAGTATAAAGAATGGTCTGGGTACGTTTTTATAATATATTAATAATACGCTTTATAAGTTTCTTAACGTATTTATTACCGCGTATATTAACAATATCTTAATCTACTTGTCTTTACTTTTTAAGCATTAAAAATATATTTAAATAGTCCTTAAACGCCTGCGGAATGCGGACTTATAATGCAATATGTACTTAGGTCTAATTATATCCCGTAATAGAATTAAAATAGACTCTAAAAATGTTGCTATAATTATAAACTAGAAAAGTCTTAGTAGCGTATAAAATATTTAAGGATTTCTAGGATTTGTAAATTTCTATCGCCGATTTATTAACCACTTCTTAAAAATTGTTTAGCTATTAGTAAACTTAATAAGAAAGAATATAAGATTTAAATAGACTACTAAATATAAATAAGCTTTTAACGACCTAAAATATCATTTTATAACTGCCTTAATTCTTACCTACTTTAATCCTAACCTTAAATGCATCGCCAAAATAGACTTATCCAATTATATACTAGGAGGAGTGTTATCGCAATATAATAAGAACGGCGAACGGCGTCTAGTAGCCTTTCTCTTCTAGAAACTCGCCCCTGCTAAATTAAACTATAAGATATACGATAAGGAACTACTTATAATTATTAGATACTTTAAATAATAGCGTCTAAAACTTAACGGATTACTGTTCCTAATGTGGTGGTGGACGCGGTCCCTCTCAGATAGGAAGTCACAATGCTGTCTGTCTGTCGGTCGGTCGGTCGGTGTTACGGACGCTTTAAGTACGATGTTACGACTACTCGGAGAGGAGTCGGAGGAAGCTAGTTGGTTAATACAAGCACGGTCCAGGATGGATCCGGTAGAACCATGTGACAAGGAATAGTAACCGAGTCACGTGATGTAATCTGTGTGATCTGTGTGATCTGTATAATCTATATAACAGAGCAGACGGAGCACACGTACCTCACGTACAAGAAGGATTTTATAGGAGTACGGTTATATATTTAAGGACCCTTAGTCCCTACCTAGATAGTTCCTTCCTTATAGTAATTCTTAGAATATAATTGGAGTTAATCTATTAGGCAATTACTCCACCAGTTATTATTACGTTATTAACTTTACGCATTACCTATACACCTAGCCTAATAACAAGACCTACCGTAGTACTTACTATAAGGTTCCGTTATATAATTACTACCTAGTTATAGTATCGAAAGTTGAATAATATGCCACTAAAAGCAGCCACTATAACGCTATTGACGGCGGCAACTACTTTAAGGTCTGGAGGCGATACCAATATAGCAGATACTAACTTGCAACAACCTATGACGGTTAGATAACTATAAGCGATAGTTAACTAGTTAACAGAGAATAATACGATACTTAAATAGAGGATTAACGGGATAGGCGTAGTAAAGGTTAAGTTACTATTAATCGAAAGATTCTTAGGAGAGAGATTGAAGCTTAAAGGATTCCTTACGCAAATGCACTTTAAGGTTGCGCAAGAGGAAGTAAAGCTAGCAACACCTATAGATCGAATAGCTTACGCAGGATTATTCTTATTAGGAAGAGCACTTAAATAGTTTAAGCCTTACCTTATAGAAATACAGATAAATGGAATGACAACCACTAATTAGGAGGTGCGGTTTATGTTCTTAAGTTAGGAAGAATTCGTAGAGCAACTTATACAAATATTTGGAGACCCAGAGGCAGTAACTACAGCGGAAAGAAAACTCCAAGATATTACGTAATGAACCTTAGCAATTAAGTATATAATATAGTTCTAAACGCTAGCTATATAAGTTAAGTGGAATAATAGGGCGCTTATGGCACAGTATAAATAGGGACTTAAGGCTAAAGTCTAGGACGTAATTATTCTAATAGAAGATACGGACACCCTAAGGGAATTAATAGATTAAGCGATAAAGATCAATAATAGGATCTTCTAAAGGGAATAGACTAAGAGAGGTTAGGATAGAGTTCTATAGTTATATAAGACGCAAAGCACGTAATAATAAAAGCTAAGTTAGAAACTATAGTATGGCGTAAAGCTAATAGACCTAAGTGGTACTAAAGAAGCCTATAAGAGATAGAGCAAGAAACTATAGAAACCTAAAGGTTAAGGATTTAGTAATTATAGGACTAAGGAGCAGAGGCTAAACCAGGGATTTTATTAGCAGAAGACGTTTAGGCGGACTCTACAGCAAAATTAATGGTTTAAAAATAGAGCTTATATAAATTGCGGGAAATAGGATTATTTTACGAGGGATTATAAAGATGGTTAGAGTTACTATATAATAAAGGGAACCTAACTAGTAGAAGATACATACGTATAGAGGGATAATAGTATACTGCGAGGAATAAAAGAATATTTAATTAGAAGTTTCGCGTTTTATTATAATAACGCATACTAAGTTTATAAAGACGCTAAGTACGGTGTAAGCTATTAGCTATAAGAGCTAGAGTTAAGAGGACTTAAAGGAACCAGAGAGTTAGATAAAGAATAAGATTAACTCTATAAGCTAGATTAAGATATTACAGTAACGTGTAGATAATGATTAGTAACAATAACAATGGAGTTAGAGTACTTATTAATTAATAGCAATAAGGACAGTAAAGGAACCAACTAGGGGTATTTAAACCTTAATAACGCAATAGAAGTAGAGACTAAGACCGCTATAGAGCAAGGTTTAATAATGGGTATTATAACACCGTTAAATACGGCATCTATTGCTTTATAAGACGGTAGAAGTAGTATCTAAAAGAGATTAAGCAAGCAGACGACTGCTAGTACTAGCTTACCACTTAATAAAGGCAAAAAGCTAAAGGCTTAAGATTCTTAAGATAAGATAAGAGAGATCTAAGATTCTAAACCTAGAATAAGGACAACTTAAGGACCTATAACGGATAGAAACTAATAGAGCAGGGTAGTAGCTTAGTTTAAAGATATATAAATAAGCAAGGGACAGAGTTTCCCACAGGTATTAGACTCTTAAGATGAGATAAATAAGATTTAAGACTCTTAAAACGAGATGAGAACACTACGGACGCCTAGTTAGACTAAGGCGGGAGTTAAACTTAAGTTAGAAGCAAGCTTAAAGTTAACTATTCTAGGTAAATAAAGTGTTTAGCCTAAAGATCAAAAAGTTAATACGTTAGTTAAAAAGTACGAGGATGTTAAGGATCTATTAGAAAGACGATAACTATAAAAAAGCATAAAAGAATTTAGAAGACGAATCTTTATATAGCAAAAGCAATCTACGGAGCTAAGAATGCTAGATCGCTTTGGGAAAAAGATACCTATATAGAAGGTTACTAATAGGCTAAAGGCAGGTATACCTAGAGCTAAGTGGCTTACGGAACTAGAAGAAGAGGAGAATTTAGGGATTCTAACTAGGTTCTAAGAACGATATATAAAAGGCTGTTATAAAGCAGTAATAAAAAGATACTTCCTTACGGACAGATTGTAAACACTTAGTAAGCTATACCGAAAGTG
>Ga0307515_10017285_pt1 | contig 13149 bp, 6 predicted proteins | sample 17_EM_MG_FD_194513 | JGI IMG/M metagenome (GOLD analysis project Ga0307515, IMG submission 194513) | Populus trichocarpa ectomycorrhiza microbial communities from riparian zone in the Pacific Northwest, United States - 17_EM | ecosystem: Host-associated > Plants > Roots > Unclassified | place...
AGTTGTAGAGATAGAGTGCATACGAGATAGGGAATGCATAGAGAGGAAATAACGTGTGTAAGCTTGATTGTGTAGCATGCGAATTCTGTGCATAGCACATATTGTGTAATCCTTTGTTGACGAGATAAATAAAGGTTGAGAGTTCTTCTTATATTCTTGGTGTGCTTTGTGTTGTGTTTGTCTTCTAACTTGGGAAAGTGGGGAAACCTCTCGGGTGAGGGAAACACTTAGTTACTAGGCAAACACGGGTGGGATTGGTGAGGGAAGGCTGAGTCTAGTGAGGGACTAGGCTGCCGCACGGGTTTATTCGCGGAGCGAAAAATTACCCCGTGACAATTGGTATCAGAGCGCGGTTGCATTCTTGGCAGAACGACGAGACTGTTCTGTGGACAGCAGATCGAAGGACTGATTTGTTGAAGCTATCGGTGGGATAGTTTGCGAAGTTGGTATCTGAAGTTTTATGTCAACGGGTATGGAGACTATTCGGGAAAGGTTGCTTCGTCTAGAGGGATGGATGGGTGAAATTCCTGATGAAGAAGATCGTTCAGTTCAAGATCGACTTGAGTTGGCTATGGAAATCGCTAAGAAGGCTGTTGAACAGTATGTAGAACTTGCGGCAGAGATGAGCCGAAAGTTGCAAGCTGTTAATGCAGAATTGGCTGTCTTGAAGCAAGCAGTCGCAGCTGCATCAGGGGGTGCAGGCTCTTTTAAGCCTAAGGTTCCAGAGCCGAAACCATTCGATGGGGTGTGGAGTTCCAAAGAGTTGGAGAACTTTTTATGGGACATGAAGCAGTACTTCAGCGTGGCAAAGATTCGGTTGGCTGAACAAGTTAACATCGCAGTGATGTATCTCACGGGAGATGCAAAATTATGGTGGCGGACAAGGTCCAAGGAGGATCTTAATGCTGGTAGGCCAAAAGTGGAGACATGGGAGATTCTGAAACGTGAGTTGAAAGAGCAATTTCTATCCAACAACACGTCCTGAATTGCAAGGGAAGACTTGAAAAAGTTGCGGCAAGATGGGTCGGTAAGGGATTACGTGAAGAAATTTAGTTCTTTAATTCTGGATAATGATAATATGTTCGAGGAGGACAAAATGTTCAATTTTCTGTCAGGACTTCAGTCGTGGGCACAGTTGGAGTTGCGTAGGCAGAAAGTTTCAGACTGGTCTTCAGCCATTTCGGCTGCTGATGGGTTGGCAGATTTTAGAGCAGGCGCTAGCGAAGGGACTACTGGAGCATCTTCTGTTTCGTACCCACTGATGGATAGGTACGAAATGAAAAAGAAGAAGAAAGGGCTTGGTGGGGGAGAGAACCTAAACAGGCTGATGGCAACGGGAAGTTAGAAGCCAAGGGCAAGGAAAAAGTTTCGAAATCAAGTTCGGGCTGTTTTATTTGCGAGGGGAAGCACGTCGCAAGGGACTGCCCGCTGAGAGCACAACTTAGTGTTATTTCCGTGGAGAAGGATGGAGAAGGAACGACATACGTAAATCCTATACGTGTGCTTAACACTAAGTAAAAGAGTTAGTGGCAAGGGGCCAGCCTAGTTGATGAGGACTTAGGCATGGCCAAACTGCCTTGGGCGAGGCAGAATTGGAGGAGTCTGATAACTTTGATGATGGACAGATCATGGTTTAACTCTAGGCGTGAGGATGCGCCAGCGAAAAGCACACTGCATAGAACTCGGCAGCGATGGACAGCGGCAGCCTTGCATGGGCTGAGGCGAATTCGGCAGGAAGAGTTGATTGCTATACGACGGACAAGTAAACAATATTTAAAATTTTTATAATTGCAATTTTGGGGCACGCAGAATGGTTGGAGAACTAGATGTTCGTATGGGAGCTCATGTGGTTCTTCGAAGTGATTTTGTGTTGATGTATTTCGTGAAGAGGGATGGACACTTTGGAGACGCTTGCGATTAATGTCTGGACTTCATGAAAACATGATTGCGAGTATGATGTGTTTGACATTTGTGGAAAGCTAACGAGCCAAAACAGAATGTGTCACAACTTGGTTTTGAAACAGGTTGACGAAATTCGATGGACTAAATTGTTGTTGAATGTGGGCAAAGCTAGAGGTTTCGTGGGAGAAACATGGATTGTGACGAGGAACAAATACGGTGCGAGGGTACTTCGAATCTGTCTGACGAGGGCATCAGGTTCTTTTGGTGGGGGTGGATTGTAACAGTGTTAAACATGCACGAGGTGCACACTTCGGCAGGCTGTCCAAAACAGTGCCTAAGGTTGCTGGCAGCCATGCCAACAGGGGGATAAATCGGCATCGCAGATTGTTGACGAACATGGGCTTGACGATGGAATGTCCAAGCCAGGCAGGAAAACTCGTCAGCAGCATAGGTTGTCGAGGAATTCGGCAGCGCAGGAATTGGCAGCCTGCACGCAGATGCGAATTCGGCAGCGCGCAACGACTTGTGCAAGTCATGGGTTCGACTTGGCACGATCTAAAACTTGGACGAATGACTGTCCAAGGCATACGAGTGATTCAACAGCTGACGAAGCAAGAGCTGGCAGATGGGGCTGCCAGGTGGGCATGCAAAACGTGGGTTAGTGGCAGTCATGGTCTTCCTAGATCATGGGATCATGGGGCAGAATGTGGGTGAAGTGACAGCATCATGGGGGCATAACTGGGGTGCTCTCCAAGCTGCTGAGATCATGGAGAACATGGGGGAGAAAGTGCCCCACTATGTCCTGAAAAATAGGAGATCATGGGTGTGCCCTACAGCTCACATACTTGGCTATAAATAGTTGTTGATGCTCTTAGATATAGAGATAGAGAGCATACGAGATAGGGAATGCATAGAGAGGAAATAACGTGTGTAAGCTTGATTGTGTAGCATGCGAATTCTGTGCATAGCACACATTGTGTAATCCTTTGTTGACGAGATAAATAAAGGTTGAGAGTTCTTCTTGTATTCTTGGTATGCTTTGTGTTGTGCAATCTACTTGTGTATTCCGCTTGTCTTCTAACTTGGGAAAGTGGGGAAACCTCTCGGGTTGTGAGGGAAACACTTAGTTACTAGGCAAACACGAGTGGGATTGGCGAGGGAAGGCTGAGTCTAGTGAGGGACTAGGCTGCCGTACGGGTTTATTCGCGGAGCGAAAAATTACCCCGTGACATATACCATGTTGCCTTTGAGGAATTTATTTTAAATCACACGGTCTTAAGAAAGTTATTAGGGAATGATATAGTTTTAAAAAGTTTTAGGGAAATAGTATAATTTATAAATAATTGTTATTAGAAATCATGGTGGGTGAAAAACTGTTATTTAGAATAATGATTTAAATAAAAATTATGATTTAGAATCGTGGTTTTCATGTAATTGCTATTTTTAATAGTGGTTTTTTAACAACTGTGATTCAGAATAGCAGTTTCATAACAAAATCGTGATTCTAAATCGTGTTTACGATGCATTTATAAACACACCTTTTTTTCTCCATGGCCGTCACTCCTGAAAGAAAAGGACCCTAAAAACAAAAAAAAAACTCAAGAGAAAACACCGTTCAATCGCCTAAAACACCATCCAATCCTCCACCAAAACACTAGAATCATCTTCCCCTTGTCTCCACGAGTATTTCTACCATTTTGTTTTGTTGCAAACTGTCAGCCCAAGCTTATATGTCTAGCCTCTTTGTTGCCATAACCGGTGGAATTGCCACCTACACATCACAAAATCAAGGTAAAACATTAGCATTATCTGTTAGTTTGTTGGGTTTAATTATTGAATTGATATATTTTATTTTTTGATTTAATTAAGTATTTGTGTTGTGTTCGATAATTAGGTATTTGTGTTGTGTTTGATAATTAGATAATTTTAGGTTTTGGATGTTGCAATTATGTGTTTTTAATATAATTGATGGGATTTATGGAATCAATTATGCTTAAATTAGAGTTTAAATTGATTATTGGGTTAGTTTTCATATTTAATTATATTTTTTGAATTGATATAAATTTGATTTTAATTGATGCAATTAAACTAGAGTTTGCGTTAAGTTTTGGTAAAAATTATTGTAATTGTAGATTTTATTCAATTGAGATCTTTTTCTTTTTATTTAATATTCAATTCTCATAATTTATTTTTTAATTGTAAAAGTTATTCAATTGATTAGTTGTAAAAATTATATGTTGTAAAAATTATCCTAATTGAATTTTTGAAATTAATTATTGTTTTATTGCTATTATTATGGTCTACGTAATAACAATTTGTGTTTGTATTGAATTGTGAGACAATTTGTTTTTGATGAATTGAGTATTTTTATTTTACATAATATATCTTCAAACTTTTTTATGTTGTGTTATGATGGTACTACTGTTCCTGATACAAATGTTGTAATATTGCAAGTATTTGTTACTTTTTATACGTTAATTGTCATGTTGATTTTAAAGTTGTCTGACATATTATGCATTTCCATACTTAGTTTATATAAACATGATTTAATATCGTTAATTAACAAATAAACATGTGAACAAGTTGTTTAAAATTTCAAATCATCCATTAACAACTTAAAAAATGCACATAAATAAAAACAATGTTTAAAAAACACATGCATTAATTTAGGATTCTAATTAACAAATAAAAATGATGTTAAAATAGCTTATGTTTCAATTATAGGTTTGACGTTTGGTAATTTATGGTTTTGTTTGGCCATTGGTTGTGGTGGTTTAGACTTTGTGGTTTTGTTTGGACTTTGATTGTGGTAATTTAGACTTTGTTTTATGTAAAATTTCGGGTTGGGGTGGGTTGTGCTGCTTGACACAACCGTTATTGATAATAGCAGCTCGTTAGCAGTTGTAAACACCCGCTATTGTCATTAACTATTGTTTAATATAACCGCTATTACCATTAGTGGTTGTTAATAAAATCGTGTTTTTCCAATTGCGGTTGAGTAAAAAATAAGATATTTCCCAAATACTTTTCTATCTTGTGCTATTTCATAATATTTTATTAAACCGTGCTAGTTTGATAAAAGACCCGCCTTTGAGACCCCTCATCAAACATTTAAGGTAGGAATAATGCTAAAAATTATTGGCAAGATTCAGAACACTGATCATTCTTTGCATGGAAGGGTGCCGAGTAAATTGCTCATTATATGGATGTCCTCATTGGGATCAAATATTAATATTTTTTAGCACCATTGCATGTAGTGGGTGGGCAAAACCCACCACCTTTAACATATCAATGACAGAATCGAGACATAATGTTTAGAGGGACCAGTTGGCCCTAACCGCTATCCATAGTCTATAATTTGTAAAACCAATGACCGATGGACAAGTAATCATGTTCTAAAAAACCCAAATAGCTTATGAGCAAAGTATATATGTTGGATAATCAATTAATCTTTTGATTTTAGAATTCTAATCCTTGTTTTTTTTTTTTGCCATGGTGGCCAGTAGTTGGTACATGGTACCTAGTAGGCCAAAGTAGCTAGTGGCTGATACCTGTAAAAAATCTCTTTTGATAGATTTAGAGACTCTTAGATACTTAAGTACGTATCATTTTAGAGAAAGAAGACAATGATATTATAGAGAGATATACTTTAAAAATAACTATGCAGTAGAGAATGAAGATTGTGAACATAGAGTTTGAAGGATTCATGATGTATTTATAACTCATGATGTTGGGTTCCTTAATGTCATACATGCAGTGAAAACAATAAAACAAAATTATTCGAGAGTCTCTAGGATCCTATTAGACAAATATAGAGTTATTTATGGATTTATTACTTGAAGATCTGATCTTCTTTGGTTTTGAATAAATCTTTAAGGGTTGAGTTGTCGCAAATTACAAGCCATCCAATTATCCAGCCTCCAACGGTAATTAACACGAACCACCAGTGAGAAATCTTCTAGATTCCTATTTAGAAGAGAGGGATTGCTATACTTAGAATGTTAGCTCTTTATTATGTGACTTACATAATTTTTCTAGCAGACAACAACTAAAACATAAAAAACATAACTTACTATTTATAGGGAAATCTGAAAAACTCTATAAATTAGCAAAATATCAATTTGTCCCTTGAATAACATTCATATATTAATTTAGGATAATTTTAGAAATTAGCTCATTCAAGTCCTTGATTTTTCTAAATCTAGAAATATGATGCCTATATTAGTTATATTCTAGTCTTTAACTTCTAAAATATATTTTAATCACGTCATACTTAATTAAATCATTCCAATTTAAGTTCTGACTAATGGTTCTTAATACGTGTGACTCATTAGGTTTCTAATATGTTAGCCTAAATATAAATTCTAATTTTAATTAAATAAAATTAATAAAATTAATTTATGATCAATTCAGCAATTAATTAATTTATATTTGAATATCAAATGCATCGTCCAACAACGTGTTATGATCCCCCAAATATTAGAAAATTCATTAGTGGTTTGACTTAATATTTTAGTGACCAGTTTCTCAATGTAATTAATATCTTTTCATCAATACTGTTTCAATTTAACATTAAAGCATGTAATATGTCTGCTATGTTAAATCATGTGTGTTCTCTATATAATAGTCATTGATCATTTGAATAAAATCTGAAACTCTTCATATTTCATTCCACCTTGGCCAAGGATTTCTCAGTAAATACTATTTGAATTTAGATGGAACATTTTTTCTAATTCATCTAGGGTGATGAATCCTCTTTTGATCACTCAACTACCCTCATATAGTTCATATTATAACCAATGTCTACCCCTTCATTACTTCGGTTAAAATAACATGTAACAAGATCAAAGTATATTATTCTCTATATAAGATAACATAGTGATATCAAATCTAAGGATCACTTATACAACCGTCACATGAGCCTTTTTATAAACATACAACCGTCATATGAGCCTTTTTATAGACATAAATGATTTCTCCATATGAAATTCTCATGCAGGTCAATTAAGTATACATGTTTTATAACAAGCACCTACATATCAGTTCTAGGTATTATTTATACCTCAACTTATGAGAACAACTGCTTCTTTTCATATATGAAAGAACATAATATGTATCAGTCTTTACAACTCTAATAAATATGCAGTATTTAAGAGAGCTTCGACCATTAACATTTTAAGAACAATACTTTGATGTAATAGGAACCCTATAATTATAACAACTTTATAATTTTCATTGCAAAGAGTTTTTGTCATGTGAACTTTATCTTTACTCTAAATTCATTAATCTAATATTATATGAATTAGGGTTAATTTCTCAGAACTATTAAAACACATGTAAAGCCTAAATTTTGGCACCTTTGATGAATAATACTTTTAAACTTTTCAATTTAACGTGTGAGAGAGATTCTTATATTATTTGGTTCTTGAACGAAATGAATTTGACTTATCAAAGATTAACTAGTTTCGTGACATCATTCGACTTCATTCCAATAGTGCTCAACCTAGGGACAAGTTTCCATCATGTCACACTCGTATTAGACCTCTTTTGACTTTCCGAGATCAGATCTTCATTTTAATTGTGGGTTGCATGACCACGTGATCACGAGGTTCACATCAGTTGATATTAGAGTAAGGCTCCGAGAACATGTCATATCCTTCTGAAATTTTTGTTTTCCTAATGTTTGTTAAGTTTTTTCAGTGTTTACATTAATCTTCTTCTTCTTCTTTGTTTCTGCGACATACTAGTGAAAAAATATAATAAAGTTTTATTTTTTCACTATCTCTAAACATATTAGTAGCATAAAAGTAAAAAAAAAAGAGAAAAGAAAAGAAAAGATGTTTTTCAAAGCATGTTGCCATTCTGCCGCAAAAACACAACTCATAGAGAACCCTAAGCAAATCACCTCATAAATAATTTATATTTCATTTTCTTCTTGGGGGTGAAATCGGTCTATATATTAAATTTGGTCTTATTTAGATATTTTTTTCTTGAGATTTCAATTCGGGGTTTAATTTTGCTGCAAACTGATTATACACGGGTTTTGATACCTAGGCATAAGATAAATGACCTATAAACTATGATCTATAGTTTATTGGGTATCAGGATACTACATATTGAATTTCAAGTCATTCCAATTTCATTAGGTTCGAGTTTCAATTCTGGTGCTTTAAAATTGTGTAACAAGCATATTTGCGTCAAATTCCAATACATATTTGTTTTGACTAAATCAATTTTTTTTCTATTATATTTGTGTTATTTAGAAGTCAAATAAGTGTCTTTATTGATTTTCTCTTCTGTTTTATTTTCTTGTCTTCATTTCATTCACAATTCATATAAATTCATATAAATTTGTGCGAAATTATAATCATAATTTTGTTTTGCTTCTTTTCTTTATATTTATTACATGATGCTTTTAGTCCTCGTAGACAAGGCACATAAGCCAGTTTATTAAAATATAGAAAATTCATCACTATGCATGAATGATAGATTATTTTCATAACAAAGTAGAGAACATTACGTCTTTAACATGAAAAAGTTCTTCTTACTTCAAGAAATTATCAATACACAACTATGTCAAGCAATTTTTTTTTTAATGAATTGCTTCAAAAAGTTTCTCTATCTAAAAACTACTGCTTTGTTTATGTATTTTATATTTTATAATTATAAAAACACATTTTTTTTATTAATAGAATGTCTTATTTAATAAAGACTTATCATGACTTGAAAAGTAAATTCAAATAAAAAAGCGAAGAAATATATATATATATATATATATATATATATATATATATATATATATGTTTTGATAATTTTATTCTATTTTATGTGAAAAATAAATGAATAAATAAAAAAATAAAAATAGGCATTTCATTCTCAATGAATATTCATGGGAAATATTTTTTTAAAAAAGTGATGCATATTAATTTCATATATAATCATTTATTAGGTAATTGTGAAAATTATCATTTAAAACCTCAAACATTATCATTAAACTATCTAATATTATTTGAAAAGGGTTTGTGAGATTGAATATCTATTTTATTATTTTTTATTATAAATTTTTATTAAATTAATTATTCTTTTACTTTTTCATACAATCACGTAAAAATTATAAAGGCATGTTTTTTTTTTGTTTTTTAATTGAAACTTGGTTTTCATATTATAATAATTGTTTAGAAAATTAGGCTTTTAATAAAAAAATACATATTTTCTTCAAAACTAAAAGGAATACATTAATAAAGAATGAGATTTTGATTAAAAAATATATTTTTCCTCCTTAATGTAAATCAGTAAAATTATTATGAATATTTATTTTAATTGCATTAAGTGTTAATTCATCATGCTGCTGGTAAAAAAAAACATTTTGACTAGAAGTACACTTTCTCCCGTAAATTTGAGTTAAAAATACGAGTGAACAATGAACTTAATTTAACATAAATTACTAGCTTACAAACACATGTTTTAAATTTCAGTTTTCATTATGGGTTGAACTGTTTTTTTTTTAATATATAAAAATAATATTTAGATACTATATTTTAAAATTAAAAAAATAATAATTTATAAATCAAGTATAAGACAACAACAATAACAAATGTATTGAATTTATAAAACAAAATTATAACGATGACCAACATAAAAATAATGCTTGATAAAAAAAAAATAACAAATCTCAATCTAAGATAACTCAATAGTAAAGGAAAAAAAAAGACAAAAAATGACAACGTCAACCGAGTTTGCATGATAACCTTGCGACTCTGGTTGTGAGGCTGTGATAATCTCATATAAAACAAATAAAAAAAAAATACTCCCAACATTCTATAGTTTGCTCTTTTTTTTTTTCACTTTATAACTAAGTTTTCAAATATTATACTTTACACCTTGAAATTTAAAGGCAAGTAAAATTTTACATTTTTAGGAGTTGTACCGAGAAAAAATTCAACAAAAAAACAATGTATTTATTTATTACATTTAAAATAATTACTAAAAAGCCAATTCTTCTCAAAACACAGTCCTGTATAAAATAAATAAATAAAACCCTAGCCCCCTGTATTTTCCATCTTCTTCCCCTCACCCTTCCGCACAGCCACTAGCCCCTGGCCCAGCTCTTCTCACGGCTACAACCATGATTTATTAACAAATAATTCAAAATATATAGGGTGGTCATATGAAACAAAAAGATTAGATTGTTTCTCATTGGGCTGACCTTTTCAACAAAACAAAACCAAGTTGCCATGATCGTTTTCTTTCTTCTCTCTTTTTTGATCGGGACCAAAGTTGTGGGGTTTCAACCCCTTAAAACCAGAGCAAACTAAAGTCAAGATTTACTAATTACATATCAATGCCCTTGTTGTATCAAAATATTATGCGGAAGCATGGTAACTTTACCACATTATTTTCTTTCATAACCAATTTGATTGTGTTCTCGCGACATTGATTTCGATGAAAATAAAAGCGGTGACTTTTGGTGAAATTTTCGGTGGAGGCTACTTGTGGCTATAGAGATCGAAGGTTTTGATGGGTGGTTGCTGAGTCTACTGATATGAGAGAACGATTATTGTTACAGGTTGTGGGTTTGAAGAAAATAAAGTTGGTTGACTGAGTATAAAAGTAATTTTGAGGTGGGAGACTGTGATTTTTTATAGAGAAAGGTGAGAGAGAAGAGAAGGTTAAAGGGTGAAGATGAAAAATATTCAATCTTAGAATAAAACCACTATAAAAAAGAAAAGATTCGAGCAAATATAAGCTAACCCACCAAGAATGCTCTCACGCTACATTGCAGGCCAAACCAAAATTCTCCAAATATAAAAAAAATAAATGTTGATTCCACATTAGCATTTTTAAAGAACCAAGAAAAATCCGAGACTTTGATCATTGACTTGACTTGTTTCAATAACCATAATTAATTTAATAATATAATTAAAAATAAGACAACAACAATAAATAAATTATACTAAAAAAAAATCAACTAAAAAATAAACACTTGCCAATATTATATAAATATATCATTTCAATATTCTTGGAAGGTCTCCATGATTTTATTGGATAACAAAGTAAGAATTAAATTAGAATGTGATAACACCATAAATATAAAAGTGAAAAAAAATTCAAAGCTCAATTGATGCTCATGATCACGTAGTCATGCAACCTACAATCAAGATTGAGATCTGACATCGGAAAGCCAAAATAGATCTGATAGGAGTGTGACATAATAGAAACCTGCCCCAAGGCACCAACACTATTGAAATAAAGTAGAATGATGCCTCGAAGCCAGTTAATCTTCGATAAGTCAGATTCAGTTCGTTCAAGAACTAAAAAATACAAGAATTACTTTCACACGTTAAAACTGAAAAATCCAAAAATAATATTTCTCAATGGCTGCTGGAATTTTGGTTATATGAGTTTAAATAGTTCTTGAAAAATTAACCCTAATGTATCTATCCTAGTGGGCTGAATTGACCCACATACAAAACTGACCCAAAAACCTTAAACTGAAAAGCCCATAACCTGATCCAAACAAGTCTTGGATCTTAGCTGAAAAACAAAGTACTAATTAAGCCCAAACATGAAAGAAAATAATAAAAATAACTAATATGTCATTAAATACCACAATTTCTTCTTTCCTTGTGTAGCTAAGATGAATAAGGAATCCTTAAAAGAAAAGGATTCTGAACATTAATAAATCCTTACCACACTTGGAGATTATAATGCAGCTCATTAAAGATCCTCGTGGAACTAGGAAATTTCCAAAACAAGCTCCTACATCCTTGTAGGAAAAGGATCCTTGCCAAATAAAAAGTCCATAAGTCAAAAGAAAGTAATAACAAAATTCGTACAACCTGTTCTGACCTATATCGCAAGTCCTTTCCGAACTATAATTCACCTAAAACCTTACCATAACATAGACCAATACCTCTAGAATCTTCTGGTAAAGTTTTAACTCGATCCAACGGTTGGATTTAAAGTTATGCTTAATAGTGTAAAACTGGATGGTAAAAACTTTTATGCCAAAATCCGAATCTGACCTTGCTTCACAAGGCTGAACCGTATCATTCCCTCCCTCTTCAAGACGATTTACCCTCGAATCTTGAATAGTATTTCTAGTGACTTCATTAGTCTCTTGTTTAAGCCTTCAGAATTCCTTTATTGCTAACACTTTTCTCCAACAACACTGTATGGAAGTAGTAACTGACAAGAATTTCAGATAAGCACGCCGTACTAACCACTTCCGTACATACTTTTGAATGATAACAACAATGACTCTCCTTCTTCTTTCATTTTTTTTGGCATTGTACCTCCTTTTCCCATGAAGCTTGAAGATCATAGAATAATCTTCTACACTTATCAACTTCTTGTTTTAAAACCCTCAAACTATGGCTTAGTTTTTCGCATCATTGAGCTAGAATCCTCCTTTGTTCCCTCTCCTTTGCTGAATACATGACACAAATAGAAAAAATAGAAGAAGACGTAAACACAACAAGAATAGAGATTACGACAGGAAGAATAGTGATTTAGACTCGAAATTACAAATCTGACTTTTGTTTGGACAGAACTGCTTGAAAATAAACAAATGTGAAAGTGATGAAATTGACTCAAACAATAGCCAAATATCCCAAATATGATGATAATATACTAGCAGTAACAAAATCAACAGAAACAAAACAAGTTTTGAAAGATAACGCAAAACAGACCTGTTACGGCAAGACAAAACCCGATTCTGGAACCTAAAGAAAACGCTATCCAAATGACCTCAAATTTAATACATAGTATTCAGATACCATGAAAACAACAAATCTCATTTTATAGGTCATTCTATTATGTCTAGGTACCCAAACCCCTTGTATGATCAGTTTGCGGCAGAATTGAACCTCCAATTAAAACCTAAATAAACCAATATCCAAAGAAGCCCAAATTTAATACATGGTGCGATCTCACCCCTAATACATAGAATATGAAGTTTCAATTGATTCTAAGGTGGTTTGTTTATGGTTCATTAAGAGTAGTGTTTTTGCAACAGAATTGAACCTCAAATTAAAACCTCAAGTAAACGATATCAAAATAAGCTCAAATTTTATATATGTTGCGATATCACCCCCAGTAGATGGAATATGAAGTGGCAATTGATTTTGAGATGATTTTCTTAAAATGCACTAACAGTGGTGTTTCTGCGGTAGAATTGAATCATCCTTCAAATTTAATCTAATCTCTCTCTCTCTCTCTCTCTCTCTCTCTCTCTCATATATATGC
>Ga0307515_10017286_pt1 | contig 13148 bp, 14 predicted proteins | sample 17_EM_MG_FD_194513 | JGI IMG/M metagenome (GOLD analysis project Ga0307515, IMG submission 194513) | Populus trichocarpa ectomycorrhiza microbial communities from riparian zone in the Pacific Northwest, United States - 17_EM | ecosystem: Host-associated > Plants > Roots > Unclassified | place...
GCCCGAAATTTGCGGGGTCACCATTCTGACTTACATGCGAGAGATAATTCTTCCACGACCGGCAAACGCACGATCCCTGAACTCGCCTTCTCGCCGTCACTATAAGACATGATAAATGGGCTACATGGGCGTACCTCGACCAGAGTATACGGCTTCCACTAGGCTTTCTAGCGGTCGGAGCAGATGAGAGAAAGCCCACACGTTCGCTGTCGGCAATTGCGGACGTTGTGCGAGATAGAACAAGAAGGAGCGAGGTAGAATAGCTTGATGCATTCGGCCTTGATGGAGGCAACCGACGAAAACGGCAGTTAATACCTCAAGGAAAACAACCAAGGCGTGCAGGTCGATTCTGACCCCTTCCTTGATGACGTGCCTGGATACCTATCAGTTGCCACATCTGGAGACTTGGACGGATATTCCCTCACTGGAGGAATGCGATTCCTTGCTCTACACTCCCTTCTGCTGGTCGGAATAAGGCGTTTATGAGATCTAAAAAGAGTGGTTGCCGGTTTCCCTCGACATCAACGCGATATCCATCCACATAGTGGAGAGCACGTCGAAGAATGCTACCTTTCCGACCGTCCGGGCGATGTTCGATATCGAGTGCGCTGGCCATTAAGAGTGTTTTGAGCATAGCTGACGGATTCCTGACGTTGAGATCACAGGTACTGTCTTTCAGCCACTCGCGCAAGACGATGATTCCAACCGATACGCCGGGCTCTCGACTGGTGAAACTCGCTAGATTCCCAGCGGCTTCATGCAACGGGAAAAGTATTTCGAATATACGACCCAAGTACTTGCTGCAGGGCTTCTGAGTAAAAAGCATCCAGACAAGGGGTAATAACCTACTTTCTCTGATCCCGCTTCTCCTCCCAATCGTGTGGCTCTCCTTGACTGAGAACAAGGATTTGACGTAAATGAAGCTGAAGCTGCTGGTTGTAGAAGGTTGGAACATCTCCTCTCTTTACATGAAGTCTAGAGCATTGGCATTCCAACTGGCGTCCATCCAAATACGTTGAACACAGACTCCCGAAGGATTTAGCACTGAGACAAACAACAGCGTGGTTGGACATGACTGATACGAGACGGCTATCCAAGATTTTTGCGATTTGGAAGCCGAGCTGGCGTGCATTGACAACGATTTCGTTTCGGTCATTGGTGCGAATCACAGCACGTGAGATAACCTCGACACGGGAGAGGGATGAGGTGGGCGATATCCGTGCCTCCAGTCCAGATTCATCTAAGCGGAAACCGAACGCCCTCTGGATAGCATTCTCGGCCTCGAGCTGTGGGAGACGAGTGATCCTTCGATAGGTAACACCAAAGAGGTGCAGAATCCTGAGGAGGTGATTCATCTCCTCGAAGGTCATCTCGTAGGTTTCTCGCTTTTGTCGCGAAAGGTAGTCAAGGCACCGTAAAAGAGGGGCATTGGAACGGCCGCTCTTGTCATCGGCAAATGTGAGTGCAAGCGCCTCAAGGGTCGGTGTATCACACTTGATAATGGCATTGAACATAGAGAGCTAGAGCAACGCATGAGTGTTTGACATTTGAGGCTGTGAGGACGTACCTCATTCTTCCAATGGATGCCTGGCTCCAGAATATCAGGCAGCAGTTTCTCCAAGTTACGGACTTGCTTTCGATTTTGATCGGTGACTGGAGTGTTGTACGGGAGCAGTCCCCAGAAGGCGTCGCATAGACACTCAGCGGCGTGATCGTGGTCACCCCCTCGAGCAAATAAGCGAATGGCAGCGACCGTCTCTCCTGCAGCTGCTCGCAGGCGTCCCGCCTCGACATAACGCCCGAGCACTTCGAGTACCGGAGCCTTCTCAAAGCCACAATCGTCCATTAGCTCAAGAAAATCCTCATCAGATTCGAACAAATCCTTCGCTTTGCTGAAAAAACGTGTGAGTGTTGGCGCCTCAGCGATTCCTGTAGTGAACTCACTCGATTTCTTTGGCCTGAATATAGACAACCTTGCAAACCTGGATAATCGAATTTGCGACTGCTGGTTCCACCCCGCGTGCTTCGCGGATAATCTCGACAGCCCGATCGAACTTCCCGGCCAATCGTGCATAGCGAGCAGCCATAGTCCATTCCTCAGCTCGATAGAATCCATCGGAGGCTTGACTGAGGTGCTCAGCTTCTACGTAGCATTCTGCGGCTCGATTGAAACAACGAAGCCTTTGTGTATCCCCCGCCTTTAAAGCGCAAGCCCAAAATGCATCCGCAGCAGTGAGGAAGGCAGTCTTGCGTTGCTTAGAGCCCCGTTCGAGAGGCCGAGCATCTTGCCTTAAATGATAGGCACTTGATATGTCACGCTCGAGGGGTAGCTCCGCACGATCGAAACACAGTTTGGCCTGTCGGTACCGACCATTTGAGAAGAGGAGACGACCAGTCTTAGCCCACTCTTCGGGAGTTGAAGAGACTATGTCCTGGGTTAATCATCGTAGATTGCCACTACCGCGAAACTCACCAGCCAGCTCTGGAATAGGGTCACCTGGTTTGCGGATGTCTATTTGATTCCTCGCACTCCATAGGACCTTGGGACGGTTAGAATCCAGTTATGAACCGAGCCATATGACATACGCGCATTGGTTCCCCTCGCTCGGAACTATCCCATATCCATAATTGGTTTCTGGCCCTTGTCAAACCAACATACAAGAATTTGAGTTCCGAACAAACGCTCGTATGACGAAGCTCGTCAAATCGAGGAGCAGCGATACCGCTACGGTCCATGGGTTCTACTCTGTTGAGAATGACACGCCAATCGGCCGTTGATGTCGGAGAGTCTTTGAAGAAGTCGTATAAGAGGACGTCTGAAAACTCGAGACCCTTGGCCTCGTATAAGGTCCTAGCATCTCGTGAGCATCCCGATGTTTCTATTAGGCGGACGCTCACATGATCAACCCAATATCCCCGGTCATTGCTCGGAGCTTATCGCGGGCGTTCTCGTCACGAACGAGAATACCTGGAAAATGTGGTGGTCAGAGCCTACATGATAGACTGAAGGACTGACATTGTTCAGCACCAAACTCAACTCTCGAGCCTCTGAAATACGTTTTGGTCAACAAAGTGGAGCGTCAATAAGTCAAAACTCACGCCTCGCCGAAGAGGAATTGCTCGTAATGGACGACACCATCTTGCCAACCTCGAAAGAATATGGGTTTGGGCCCATCCACCAACCCTCGTTCTCTCTCCAGGACGTCAATCGAATCACGCCAGAAATGAGTAATGGTTTCAACGACCGTCTGGGCGCAGTTAACTATCCCGCCATGGCTGCGGTAGTTGACGGACAATGAGAACGATTCAGGATGGATTGCCTCTCGGGCCCCTCGTTTGACGAGGTCATTTGATTCCTAGTCACTTTGATGAGCAGCACCAGGTGAGTAAGTTTGAAGCATTCTCACCTCAAGACGAAAGAGGAATGACTTGAGGTCAGCAAACCTGAAGGCGGTTGATGTGATTTGCTGTGCGGTGTCTCCAGCCCAGAAAAACCCATGGGGGTTCTTGCAAAGGACATGCATCACTGGGACACATTATTTCAGTGCTAAGGCGGCCTAATGGAGGCGCCAGACTTACATTTCACGTCGATTAGCAGATTATCTTGAGACTCGTCACAGTATCTGCGCAAGGGTCAGTATCCTTGTACTATAGAAACACAAATAATAAACTAAACGTGCTCACAGGAAGTCAATTGGGCATCCTGGAAGGCCATTAGCTTGTATCGCCTGCAAGAGCGCATGTGTCCTGGGCATCACATGGGTAAATATAGTGAAGGCAGGTTACGGAACTTATACCGACCTGTCAGCGACATCGTACCCTTCCAACTCTCGCTTTCGGCGAAGGTACGCTTGAAAGAGACTATAGACAGCACCGCGCTGCTTCGCAAATGTCGCCTGAGTTCTATGGCTAAGCGTCTCATATGACTCGCGATCCATGTAGCCATTTTCGGCTGCCAATGATCCTTCCGAGCCACTGATTACCCCAAGAAACTCACTCCAGACAAGAGCTGGATCTGTCCGAGAAAGAATTAGAAACTACAATATCTTCCAACTAGGTTGGAGTGCATACCAAGACCCTTCGTGAAATTTTGCGGGAAATGGGGCCAGTAAACCGAGCGGAAAACATGATAGTCGATCTTCAGCTCTTCTTCAGCTCGCCTCTGCTCCGTATGCCATCTCTTCTCATCAAGGTCTTCGCTCCCAAGGTCCAATGGGACATCCTCAACATCCCGTAGCTCAAATCGCCGCAAGGCGCGCTTTTGCTCCGTCGTTCGTGCTTTGCGCTTGAACCTCAATTTGAAATCGGCCTCGAGCAGTTGACAAAGCTGATAAGGAAGGCTCAGCAGCGGATAGGTCAAAGGGTATTTAGGTAGGAACCAACCTTGTCAAACGTGAGAAAGAGCGGAAAGTGGTCATCTGTCAGCTCGCTGAACTTCTTCGGCAACCCGGATTGACTGTCATCTTCGTCATCAAGTTCTATCAACTCTTTCTCTGCTTGAGTTCGCTGTGTTGCTCGCTGTTTTGATTCCCCTTCGCTACGATCACTGGCGGCTGAGGACCTGGCTAGTTTTGTGTAGTACTCTTGGACTCTCTCCGCAAGGACTCGGGATTGAGTAACGAACACCTGCCGGATCTTCTTACTTGATAGGGAAGCACTGGATCGCTCCACTCCCAGCATCTTGAACAACATTGTCGTCGTCTTTCTAAACCATTAGGTCAGTTCCCAGTCAGTGTTCAAGTGCGACGAGGTGTACCCGGTACCACTACGGCCAAGTACAAAACACGAGGATGGATGGAGAATAATCTCTTGTTCCCGATTCCTGGAATTGACGATTAAAATATGGCTTACTGAGTGACTAACGATCACCCACGAAACAGAGAATGGGTGGGTAGCATCCTCATCTGCAAGAATATCTGAGGGGAACATTAGTTATGATCTACACAGTGGCATGAGAGCTTACTGTTCAAGAGCGCTTGGGTTAGGGGAATGAACTTCTCTAGACTGTTGATGGGATACTAGTAAATGGGATGTTCTCATAGGGTATAGCATACTTACGCTAAAAGGGAATGGAGCTATGAATATTTCAATAAACCGTTCACCTTACAATGGCCAGCTGGCCTACCTGTAGGATTTGGGCATGATCCAAGTTGGTTGGAGTAACGACTTCCTCGTACACTTCTGGAAGTGGTGGGAATGACTGAGGGGTGACGTAGCCTTGATTGCTCGGGGACGTTTGCCGGGCCATGCATCTTCCAGGTGGAGTAAGAGATACGAAATACGGCCTCCACCTCAATATTATTACCTCTTTCGGTGATCAGGACCACGTCTCTGAAGGTGATGGCCAACTGCTTGCCAAAGGTTCCGATCGAGCTCAGCATGAGAGAAAACCCCAAACAGCTTGAGCACTGCAACGACTCAGCCTCTCGCCACCTACTTGAGGAGTCAAATACCTTGCGTATCGTTCTATATGACGTCGTCAGCTTCGAGTGCGTAGGCTCAGGTCAGAACCCACCTTCCCGGAATCGTCCATCATGCAATCAATGGTGTAGACCAACCTCGTGTCCCTTTCCATCTTGGCTTCAAATACTGGGAGATCAGTGTCCTGCCCGAGTAACTTTTTCTGGTTCGAAGCGGAAAAAAATCCCTGAGAGAGCTCGCTAGGAGTCATTAGTGGAGGTACAAGGACAGTAATCAAGAGTATATTCACATGATTTTCTTCTTGATAATCTCAAACCTTTTGGCATCTCGGCGACTGAATTGTCTTAAATGTTGTTCGCAACGGGTTGAAAGAAGAACCTTCCATTCACCAAAGCCTTCAATCGAGTCGTCGAAATATCTGACTGAGCTGAGAGTACCAAAGTGCTGGCCAGATATCGAATCTTTGGTTGGTGGGCTGGGTGCATCAGCCGCACTCGTGGTATTGTCGACCACCTGGCCGGACTTCGTTGTCATATTTGCTTGAGTCTTGGCAAGGATACTGGAAAGGAAGTATTCCTGCACTTCGTGATGTGCAGTGTTGCGGATAAAATACTTTTGCAGTTCATTAATGACATACACATTCGATCAAAGTGTACTCACCTGAAGGATTTCCTTTTGCGCCTCAAGGAGGTCCTCGGTTAGCTTATTGAATTCTGACAGGGACCGTGGTCGAGAGACCCCCATTCTCTGGAAGGGGGTATCGTCAATGCTTGGCCCTCTGGCCCGCGCGCGTTTGGCTTGCTTCTGAGATATCTTCTTGGAGGGGAACATCTGAGTTTCGTTATTTTCCATTGCAGGTGAGACAGGAGAGTTGAAATTTATTCCTTTAATGGCCTCAAACACCGCTGCGACATGCAAGACGGCGCACCGGTGCTCGCGGAGGGCCCTTGTAAAATTACTCGTTGGGAGGGGGGCATATATTGCATCCAATTTCTTGATTGCTCTTTGCGCCACAGAATTGGCGAATTGAGCAGCTGTAGTTGGAAATGCGTGCTCGAACTCGGCTTCAAAAGCATGGCGGAAGGTTTCATCACCTGTTGGTGATGAGTATCGTGTGTGATAGCAGTTTGGACGGGGCTTACAGGCCAGAGCAAGGGCGAGAACAGGGTCGGGGGTATCACCCACAAGTGCTTCGAGCAACTTGGAGCGCTTTTCTGGAGCACGGACATTCATAAACATGGTAACATTAAATTGGATTTTTTGAATTTCAGGGGGTGGCCCATTCTCAAGATGGTCGAAAATCTCGTTGATGTCGAGCGGGAGAGGAACTGGTGCTGTCATATTGGCTGGTTTTGGGTGGGTATCCTGGAGACTGATTGTGTGCAGTTGGGACTGACAAGAAGTATTGCGGCGAAGATGTGGAGAAGTCCAAGGAAGAGAAGCGCCAGGTCAGGCTCCTTACACAATCCCTTCACATTTCACTTCACCCTTCACCCTCAAAAATGTGGGTCAGCCTCCTGTGGTTCTGGGATGGTACCTTATGAATGGGCCATGCGCGAGCCAGAGGGTGTGGCGAAGCACTGGGCACCACGTGTTTGATCACCTACGCCACAGTGATCAAGAGAACTATCAAGAATCATTTCGAGATAGAAAGGTAACAAAGATCGAGTGGAGCTTTCATTAGGGTTCAGGCCATTTTCCCTCAGGACCTTCTAGTATTGGAATTTGTCGCCCTCCGTGCCTGTTTGGTATACCCGGAGGACTGGAGGGCGAATGGTGCGATCTCACGCGGTATCGGAGTGACCGCATGGTGACCGCATGCTACACCATGGAGTTGACTTTTATTGTTTATCACATGCGACCTCCCACGGAATCGGAGTGATCACATGCAACGATAGTTGACATTTCTATTATCCGTGTTATCCGTGAGAAGTAGTAGCAGTCCGGTTCTGGCAGAAATCCCTCGGCCTCTTCCCCATAATTTCCGTCAGGTACAGTGGCCAACCACCCAACTGACACCACCACTCAACTGACCTTGGGCTTTCTGTCAGGTGTGCCTTTTGCAACTTCTCAACCATGCCGCACTGTTCAAACCCAGCACCTTTCCAACAACCCCGATGATGAATTTGTACTGGATCCATCTGAAGCCTAGGGTTCCATAGATTAGTAATGTAGTCATAAGATAGCTAATATTCATTTCTTTGCTCAACTTTTGCTCCCTACCCCCTGGAATAACCCAATGTCAGTTGAGTGGGTGGGCCTAAACCTTGGCTCTCTCCTCCAGCTCGAACGCAGGTGGCGGATGCATCAAAAACTTATTGTATATCCAAAAACTTATATATATATACAATATGACTGTCACCGGGCCGTTTGGAGTCCGCCCTTTCTCGTCAGGGCCTTTCCAAAACTGAGTGTCAGTTGAGTGGTTGACCACTGTAGCAATCCTCGTCGGAATATTTGTGTTCTCGTCATGATAGGTACGGCTTGGGTTTCCCTATGGTTCCTGGATATCGGTCATATGCAGGGTTGCAGACCCGCGCCCGTACATCCCGACACTGGTTTCATATGTGTACCGGCTATTCGTACTATATAAGTAATCATATCGTAGAATTAGATTGGCAAGAGAGTTTCATTTTCCGTCAACCCTCACAGACAGTTCACCGACCTCGTCCTACCTGAGATTTACCCCGTCTAATAAATGACTCACATCCAGACTTCGGGGACGATATTGCATGGAATCCTGCTCACGGGCCTCGTGGTTCTCCACTTAAGGCAAGGGGTCCTAGCACCTCTCGCCGCGCCGCTGGCGCAGGCGATACGCCAATGGAGGGCTAGTGCACCCATGCCAGCCTATCACACTGGAATATTTCCCGGAGAACCGACATTAATTCTAAGAGGGGAGGGTGTAAATGCGCCGTAGAATGTTCCATAATTTCATCATACAATACCGCTGCTAAGTTATTTGGAAAGTACTTACTGTACTATTTGGCCGCACATCCGTGTACTTGTTTGTGCAATCGTACCACGCCACACACCTGCCTTCACCATACTCTTAGTTCAATTATTCTCGTCAATATAAACGGGATTCGATTACATTCGAGAGATCTAATGCGTTAAAGTCGGAATCTATCACATGTCTAACCCCAAATTTCCAAATGCTTGACACGAATATCTACGATTTCATGGTGGTTTAGAAGGTGGGGTATACATGGAGCATCAAATGGATTATCTTCAAAACTCATGGAGATCTTCGGTGTTCAGCGTGGGCTTGACTGGTTTTGTTTCAATACACCTCGCCTTCCCAGGGAAAATGCCCTTTTGTCCCAAACGAATATGCTCATCACAGTCTCCAAGTTCCAATTTGAGCTCTTCCATCATCCGCTTTAGGTCCGATATCAGTTTCCGCAGCTCTTCGATTTGTCCGCGACGATGGACATCCGCTTTTGGAAGGAGGCTCTTTTGGATCTGAACACCTCGCTTGTGATTGTCGCTACGAAGTTACATGAGCCATCAACTCAATATGGGAGGACAACATTGCTCACTGGCACACCGCCAAACGTTCCATCAAGTCTTCAATCTGCCTATGGTCGGCAGGTCTGAATTTCTTCTTGGCCCGGTCTTTTCTGTTCCTGAGGAGGCGAACCAAGGCGTCTGCCCAAATCAAGGCATGAACGAGGGGACCAAGGAAATATTTCGAGTAGGATTTTGGTCCCTGGAGATGGATTTGTGCATCAACGCATTGATCATACCACCACTTCACCCTTCCATCCTTTGGTAGGGGGCTCGCTCGCCTTCTAAGCGCTCGCCTGTAGGCGAGTTGTATGACGATGGCCGCTCGCCTTCTAAGCACCTGCCTGTAGGCGACTTGTATGACGATGGCCGCGTTGATCTCCTCTGACGTAGCTGTAGCTTGCAAGCCTTCGGCCGAGATAGTGGCTGCGGGTTCGACAGTTCCTCTGTTCATGAGAGCTTGCTCATTTGATGCGGGGCTGGGTGCACGAGTAACGGTAGTAGAAAGGGCCTGCGGGACGAATGTTTTGGCTGTTGGGCGCAGCATTGACCTCCTGACGTCGATAACCAGTGGAGATGATTGATATTGCGAAAAAAGAGTAGACTCGCTGGTGAACGTTAGAACCATTAGACCATGCGAGGGGTCGGGGGCATCTCGGCCTTGGGTCGATCGAACAGTTCGGACCATTTTGTCAACTGGGCAGTCGCTGAGAGATTCGTAAGCAGCACTCGCCAGCTCTGGCCAATTTTGTGCCTTGATATATCTGCAAGAAGTCTTGTTAGCAGAGAATCGGACGATCCGAGGTCGCGGAACGAACCCGAGATTAGAGGACCAGAATTGCCTGTCTTCGCGGTCCTTGCGTAGAGCAGAGATCGATCGCCCAATTTGTAATTGAAAGACGTTGTTTCTCGAATTGCAACCGACTGCAATCGTTAGTGTTGGGGAAGGTTGCAACAAGCAATGGGAAGACATACTAATGACAAGACATCGGAATCTAGCGGTAATGTAAGCGCCAGAATTTTGCGGGGTCACCATTCTGGCTTACATGCGAGAGATAATTCTTCCACGATAGGCAAACGCATGATCCCTGAACTCGCCTTCTCGCCGTCACTATAAGAAATGATAAATGGGATATATGAGCGTACCTAGGCCAGAGTATATGGCTTCCACTAGGCCTTCTAGCAGTCGGAGCAGATCATTAAGAGACCACACGTTCGCTGTCGGCAATCGCGGGCGTTGTGAGAGATAGAACAAGAAGGAGCGAGGTAGAATAGCTTGATCCATTCGGCCTTGACGGAGGCAGCCAACAAAAACGGCAGTAAATACCTCAAGGAAAACAACCAAGGCGTGCAGATCGATTCTGACCCGGTTATTGATGACGTGCCTGGATACCTATCAGTTGCCACATCCCGACACCTGGACGGATATCTCCCTCACTGGAGGAATGCGATTCCTTGCTCTACACTTCCTACTACGGGTCGGAATAAGGCGTCAATGAGATCCAAAAAAAGAGGTCGCCGTCTTCTCACGGCATCAACTCGATAGCCATCCACATTGTGGGGGACACGTCGAAGAATGCTGTCTTTCCGACCGTCTGGACGACGTTCGATGTCGAGTGCGCTGGCCATTAAGAGTGTTTTGAGCATAGCTGAGGGATTTCTGACGTCGAGGTTACAGATGCTGTCTTGCAGCCACTCGCGCAAGACGATGATTCCCTCTGACACACCGGGCTCTCGACTGGTGAAACTGGCCAGGTTCCCAGCGGCTTCGTGCAACGGGAAAAGGATTTCGAATATACGGCGCAAGTACTTGCTGCGGGGCTTCTGAGTAAAAGCAGGCAGGCGAGCGATGATAACCTACTTTCTCTGATGCCGTCTCTCCTTCCAATCGTGTGGCTCTCCTTGACTGAGAACGAGGATCTGACGCAGGTGGAGCTGAAGCTGCTGGTTGTAGAAGGCCGGAACGTCTCCTCTCTTGACATGAAGCCTAGAGCATTGGCATTCTAGCTGGCGTCCATCCAAATATGTTGAACACAGACTTCCGAAAGATCGAGCGCTGTGACAGATAACAGCGTGGTTGGATAAGACTGATACGAGACGGCCACCTAAGATTGCTGCGATTTGAGAGCCGAGTTGCCTTGCATTGACAACGATTTCGTTTCGGTCGTTGGTGCGCATTACAGCACGTGAGATAACCTCGACACGGGAGAGGGATGAGGTGGGCGATATCCGTGCCTCCAGCCCAGATTCATCTAAGCGGAAACCGAATGCCTTCTGGATAGCATTCTCAGTCTCGAGTTGTGGGAGACGGGTGATCCTTCGATAGGTAACACCAAAGAGGTGCAGAATCCTGAGGAGGCGATTCATCTCCTCGAGGGTCATCTCGTAGACATCTCGCTTCTGTTGTGAAAGGTAGTCAAGGCACCGTAAAAGAGGGGCATTGGAACGGCCGCTCTTGTCATCGGCAAACGTGAGTGCAAGCGCCTCAAGGGTCGGTGTATCAGACTTGATAATGGCACTGAACATAGAGAGCTAGAGCAACGCATGAGCGCTTGGCGTTTGAGGCTGTGAGGACGTACCTCGTTCTTCCAATGGATGCCTGGATCCAGAATATCAGGAAGCAGCTTCTCCAAATTACGGACTTGCTTTCGGTTTTGATCGGTAACTGGAGTGTTGTACGGGAGCTGTTCCCAGAAGGCGTCGCATAGACACTCAGCGGCGCGGTCGTGGTCACCCCCTCGAGCAAATAAGCGGATGGCAGCGACCGTCTCTCCTGCAGCTGCTCGCAGACGTCCTGCCTCGACATAACGCCCGAGCACTTCGAGTACCGGAGCCTTCTCAAAGCCACAATCATCCATTAGCTCAAGAAAATCCTCTTCAGAGTCGAATAAATCCTTTGCCTTGCTGAAAAAACGTGTGAGTGTTGGCGTCTCAGCGATACCTGTAGTGAACTCACTCGATTTCTTTGGCCTGAATATAGACAACCTTGCAAACCTGGATAATCGAATTTGCGACAGCTGGTTCCACCCCGCGTTCTTCGCGGATAATCTCAACAGCCCGATCGAATTTCCCGGCCAACCGTGCATAGCGAGCAGCCATAGTCCATTCCTCAGCTCGATAGAATGCATCAGAGGCTTGACTGAGGTGCTCGGCTTCCACGTAGCATTCCGCGGCTCGATTGAAACAACGAAGCTTTTGTATATCTCCCGCCTTTAAAGCGCAAGCCCAAAATGCACCCGCAGCAGTGAGGAAGGCAGTCTTGCGTTTCTTAGAGCCCCGTTCAAGAGGACGAGCGTCCTGTCTTAAATGATAGGCACTTGATATGTCACGCTCGAGGGGTAGCTCCGCACGATCGAAGCACAGTTTGGCCTGTCGGTACCGACCATTTGAGAAGAGGAGACGACCAGTCTTAGCCCACTCTTCGGGAGTTGAAGAGACTATGTCCTGGGTTAATCATCGTAGATTGCCACTACCGCGAAACTCACCAGCCAGCTCTGGAATAGGGTCACCTGGTTTGCGGATGTCTATTTGATTCCTCGCACTCCATAGGACCTTGGGACGGTTAGAATCCAGTTATGAACCGAGCCATATGACATACGCGCATTGGTTCCCCTCGCTCGGAACTATCCCATATCCATAATTGGTTTCTGGCCCTTGTCAAACCAACATACAAGAATTTGAGTTCCGAACAAACGCTCGTATGACGAAGCTCGTCAAATCGAGGAGCAGCGATACCGCTACGGTCCATGGGTTCTACTCTGTTGAGAATGACACGCCAATCGGCCGTTGATGTCGGAGAGTCTTTGAAGAAGTCGTATAAGAGCACGTCTGAAAACTCGAGACCCTTGGCCTCGTATAAGGTCCTTGCAGCACCCCGTGAGCATCCCGATGTTTCTATTGGGCGGACGCTCACATAATCAACCCGATATCCCCAGTCATTGCTCGGAGCTTATCACGGGCGTTCTCGTCACGAACGAGAATACCTGGAAAATGTGGTGGTCAGAGCCTACATGATAGACTGGAGGACTGACATTGTTCAGCACCAAACTCGACTCTTGAACCACTGATATACGTTTTGGTCAACAAAACAGAGCGTCAATAAGTCAAAACTCACGCCTCGCCGAAGAGGAATTGCTCGTAATGGACGACACCATCTTGCCAACCTCGAAAGAATATGGGTTTGGGCCCATCCACCAACCCTCGTTCTCTCTCCATGA
>Ga0307515_10017287_pt1 | contig 13148 bp, 9 predicted proteins | sample 17_EM_MG_FD_194513 | JGI IMG/M metagenome (GOLD analysis project Ga0307515, IMG submission 194513) | Populus trichocarpa ectomycorrhiza microbial communities from riparian zone in the Pacific Northwest, United States - 17_EM | ecosystem: Host-associated > Plants > Roots > Unclassified | place...
ATAAAATTAGATAAAATATTATCAGATATAAAATTGATATTACTGTGCGCGTAAATTTAATTCACTCTATATTAGAAAAAAATATTGTTCACATCCCGAATGAATTTAATTCTCTAAACTATTTTTTTTTTTTAAAAAAATTAATACAATTAACACACTATAAAAATAATAAAAAAAAACCGCGAACAGTGCAAGTGAATTGCACTGTTCACGTGAACAGTGCAATTCACAATTGAACAGCAGTGAATTGCACTGTCCGCAGGTTTCTACAGTGCATGCAAAGCATGCTTTCGTTGCTTTTTCTTTCCAGCGTTTTAAACGCAAAAAACATGTGGACCCCATACACAGTAAAGTAAGTTTTCTAATTACCAAACGACTGCGGACTACATTTTAAATAAAACGCAGCCGCAGCCGTGTAGACAAACAGCCTCTAAAGTAGTAGTTGTGCAGCAATTTTTATGGTAAAAGATTATGATCTGATTCCTTGATAACTGTTAGATTTTTAAAAAAATAATTTTTATTGAAAATATATGAAAATAATATATTTTTAAAATTTTTAAAAATTATTTTTATATCTATCAAAATAAACTAAAAATACTAAAAAAATTAATTTTTTTAAAAAAATAATTTCAACAAAAAAACAAACAATCATTTCATGGTTTTATAGTACAAACTTGTTGCTTCCTTCTTCTTCTTACAAATATTTTTCCATTCTTACAAACCTTTTTTTTCCCCAACTGTCACACTTTTTTTTTCTTCGTTTTCTTCTTCTTTTTTTTGCATTTCATAGACATTTTTTTTCTCAACGAACTTTTTTCATAGACGTTTTGATTTTGTTTGCATATCAATCTATTCATTTATAAGCTTACCTCTTTTCATGTTTCTCTTCTAATTAGTCCATATTCATTTTATGCTGCCACCCTTTGATTTTAAGTTTGTCTTTTTCATCTTCCTTTCTCTCTATCTTTTTTCTTTCTTTGAGTTTTCTTGCTTATCTTTTTCACACAAATATTTACATTAGTTTTGTTACAATCTTCTTCTTTTTTTGCTTTTTGTTCCATTCCCACTTGTTTGTTAAGAAACCCATTACATCTTAATAAAGGATTTTTTTTAATTCATTGATTTTTTTATAACCCTTCATATGTAGCCAAAATGCTTAAGTTACACTTCTATGATATTGGGGCTATACACTCCCTAAAGCCTGCTTAGACAGGTTGGATGTTGGTGTTCAATTTCTAGTTTCCATTAGGATGAAAAGTGCTTATCATAGTTCACGACATCTTGCATTATTTTTTAGGCTTGGGTTCATTCTCATGCTTTAAAAACTTAGTCAACCATTGACAAACACAACTTGAACCAAATCGCCAGTATTTGGTAACAAAGGAAGAAGAAATAAATCAGTTAAGATAAACAAGATCTGAAATCAAATTAAAAAAATAATGTAGTGTTTTGTGTAAATTAGAAGGCTTGTAGATTGTGGCAATCACCCTCTCTTTATATATGATTAGGGCAACATACACATGAACCCTTTTACTCAGGTGTATGAACCCTTTTATAATAATTATTGTAGTTGAATCTTCAACTCAATTAGTTTTACTAGTACTAGTGCCATCTTATATGGTGCCTGAGCTATTAGAGAGATACCAAACAATACGTCAATTGAGACTTCTACCTCTCTTTCTAGGGGTAGCCCTGATAATTCCTCCAGAAACTCATCTGGAAACTCTCTTACAATGGAAAGGTTTTCCATCCTTACCTCACCTTTTCCAAAATCTATTACATGAGCTAGATAAACCATACATCCTTTTTTATAAGCTTATTAGCTGTCATGTTCGAATTATACAATTTAGTATAACATTCCTCTCCCTCCTAAAAGTCACTTCTTTCCCATCTAATCCACGTGGGGTCACTATTTTTGTAAAACAATCCATTTAAGCTCTATAATTGCTCAACCAATCAATCCTTAGAATTACATCAAAATCATGTAATTCTAATGGCATAATATCTACTTTTGTATCATATCCCCCAATTGTGATTTTAACTCCGTTATACATATGTACAATAGTTATCGCATCCCTAAAAGTGTACTAATTAGAAATCTCGTTTCTAACTTAAGTGATTGGTTTTTTAATTTATCTTTAGTTTCCATGCTACAAAAGAATGTGTAGCACCAGGATCTATTAAAACATACATAAACTAATTTTCTAACAATAAAATACATATTACTACATCTATGACAGTTCGTACGTACATCCTCTTAGATCATGTGTAACACCATGCCTTAGGTCCTCTCCCCCTGACCTCGAGATCAGCTACAATTTCCACTAGTCCCTGACTGCAATGGCTTGACAGGTCTATCCACAGTGACTGACTATTAATAGCTCTATATTTGTTGTCTCGGACTCTATCCATGCATATACTTAGCTTTCCTATAACATTCTTTCTTAAAATATCTATGATTACCACAATAATAACATCCCCGGCCTAAATAAAAACAATCTCGCCATATATGCCCATCCTATCGACAAATATAACATTGCTCGGGTGAGGCAGAACAATATCCAGGATGTCATTGCTTACACTTAACACGGTGTGGATATGTAATGGTCTTTTGTTCTGAAGCTCTCTTGGTAAAACTACCCTTCACATTTAACTGCCCCCCCAGTTGACCCACCACCTACAATTTGATGTGACCTAGTAGCTAATTTACTTTGACTAGCCTCCCCCTCCTTTCTTCTAGAATTAGTCATATTGTCCACTCTTTCCCTTCTTAAAAATGGGAGGCCTTAGGAGGTTTACTCATCGGATACTCCATCTCTTTTCTCTTACCATCATCTAATTGGTTCTACTGACCCTCAATAATACATGCCTCATTATCCCAAATTGCAGAGCTATCAACCTTTGTTTTAGTTCTTGTTTATGTCCATCTCTAAATTTCTCTATCATGTGCTGCTTAGTGGGCACATGATGTGGGGCAAATATTGAAAGGTCGTTGAACCTCCTCTCATATTCCAACACAGATATATCACTTTACCTCAATGTTAAGAACTCTTATTCCTTCATTTTGCGGTGATACCGTAAATAGAACTGATTCTCAAATTCAACTCTAAAATCTCCCCACATCCATAACCAATGACTTTCCTTGACTGCACTGTCTCCCACCATGACTAGGTTCTGTCGGTCAGTAGTTAAGAAGCATAGTCTACCCCTAGTTCATTTAGTACCTTTATTTGTTTCAGAGTCTTCTCTATCTTTTTTATCCATCTACCTGCAACTTCTGCATCTTAATCTCCCATAAAAGGTTTATAACTTATCTTTCTCATGCTCTTCATAATCCGTATCGAGGCAACTACATTGTCTTTAGGTGTTGTAACCACTGGAGCTGGTGACATTGTTGGGGCCATGAGGGCTGGGGCACTACCCATGGTCTCCATCGCTACCCTTACTATTTGTACTATAAAAGTAGGATCAACATACAGGGCAAAAGTTCCCATCGGTGCCGCTGGTAGAGGAGCAATCGTTTGTTCCTGTCAAGCTATCCTTTTTGTCTGCAATGCCCCAACATGTCTAGAAATAGTATCGTCATGAAGTCTAGTTACCTCATCTCGTCCCTTGTGAGTAGAAGCTGGTGGCACATAAGATATAGTGTCAGCTAAACGATCCTTCCCTAGCTCTCACCTGAGTCTACATCTCAATCCCTCATTCTCACTAGAGAGAGATTTGTACTCATGTCATGTCTCGTACGAACCATCCTATAATAGTTTAACATATATCAATTTCCATAAAATTTCCTGAACCCAAGCTAGGGCTCTGATACCATCTATAACTCCCCAGTATTTTCATGCACTTTAAGCTTTATTTCTTGTAAATAATTACTATTTTGGGGTGATTTTGTTTTTTCACTTTTTGATATACATTTTTTAAAAAAATCATAATTTAACCCCATTTTTTGGTCGGGAGTTTACAGGCAACGTTGCAATCATCTTGGCGACCTTTACCTCCTTAGGTAATGTGTGTGGCTTACAACTTTTGGTTTAACACCAACGATCTTTTCTTTTTGTTTGCCTTATTTTCTCTCTCCTTCTTAATTTCAGCACCTGGCCCTTTAGATTTTTAAAGCAGTCATTCGATTTTTTTTTAGATTTAATCCTTATTCTTTTTATTACTATTTTTTTTATTTAAAATAATTTATAAAATTATAGTTTTTTTCAATTTCATCCTTCTTTGATTTTTTCACTTATCGGATTCTATCCCCATTTTCTTTATTGCTATTTGTTTTATTTGAAATAATTTTTAATTTTTTTTATGATTTCATCCTCCTTCAGTTTTTTTCCCTATCAAATTTGATACTCATTCTTTTTATTGCTATTTTTTTTACTTTGACAAACTTTTTAAATTGATTTTTTTTTAAGTTCATTCTTGAACATTAAATTGGTTAGAAACTGAGCTTATTAATTGAACCTGGATCTAAGATTTAACAAGTTGTAAATTTGAAAGATTAACCTAGGTTTAAGAGATTCACTGGGGTTTGTTTGGTTTTAAAAAAAAACTTATATTTTTTCAATTTCATGCTTTAACACTTATTTTATTGGAGAATGGGTTCTGTTACTTTTATATATATATATAGGATTTTTCACTAATATTGAAAATGACTCAGATTATCTTAGGTTTTTTTTTATTTAATGTTATTTGTTAAATTTAGCTTATTTTTAAGAAATTTTATTTTTTAATTGAATTAAATCAATTGATTAAATATAAATATGAGATGCTCACTTCATGATATTTTATTGAATTTGCTTTCTAGGTCGTTGCTCTAACGGCGTATATAATCTCTTTTGGTGGCGTCGTGCAATTTTTCACAGTGGTGTTAAAACCCTCTCGGTGATCGAGCACTTTCTAATAGTGGGATGATGTCTACGATGGAGTAACGACAAGTCTCCATTGAGCTTTTCTTTTTTGTTCTTCCGAGTATGATATTAACAACTTGTTTTTATAGTTAATTATTACCATTTATTTTTGTTTACCTTGTTTGTTGTTAATGCTTTTTTAAATTATATTATTAAACTAATTAAGTTTATTGAAATCAATCAAATCAATAATATGATTCTTCGATTTTTCTTGTTTTTTAAAAGACATTGATGTTACCTGAATATCATTTTTTTTATGTTAGAAAAATATAACTCGATCTGCATTGTGTCACAGATCAATTATCTAGTTATATACTATAACAAGTTCATTTGCTTAATCTTTTGATTATGCACTAACCATATGTATCAAACATAATAATTGCATTGCATTGAAATATTAAATTTCCAAGGAGTTCAAGGTATGAAATGGCCTAGGGCTCCAGTACACCTATCGGTTTGATGTAATGCTGGTTACAACAATTCTCTTTTATTTTATCACACCCTTGAGTACAAAATATCTCACATATTTCCCATCACTGAGAGGAAATTCACATAATATTTTTAAACATCTCACCAGCTTGATGGAGCTCTTCATTTTTTAGTTGCCGTTTTACCCTCCCATATACAAACTCTTAGGAAATCAGTTCTTGCAATCTTTCCCACACTCTTGAAGTCTCCACACCAACTCTGGAAATTCTAACCTAATACATTTACCAAGTAAATAACACTTTAGTTTGCATATAGAGATATTTATACATACAATTTGTACCTGCAGAAAAATGTGGTTAGAATAATTAAATTTGGATAGAGAGTTGCATTTAATAATCACCTGTGCATGAATAGTGTGGAAAACCTTATCACCCACAGTTGAATAGCTAGCGCTGACAACTTCAGCTCCTTCATCGCTAAGAACAGTAATAACTTCATAAAACATGAAGTTCTTGTTCAGCCCACTAACCAACACCACTTCTATGCTCGACCCAAAATCTCTTAGTTCAATCACCGGCAATCTCAAGCCAATCATCATACTAGTCATGCCACTCCTGCTTGTTTGAATTGTTGTGATTGCTTGTTCCTTCACCCTCTTCAGCTTCTCTACTCTTTCTCTCATTTGTTTTATATAGCAGGCAGCAAGCTCAAGTTGATCTTGTTGAGATAGCATATCCTAACATAAGAAAAAAAACAATCAGTAATTTAGGATGTCAAATCAAAGTTATTAGTATTTAATTATATATGGATCTTGATAATGAACATCACTAATACGTTAATCAAGAAGTGATTCAAGCACAACAATTACAAATTATAATTAGCAATATACTCAAAAACAATTTTAGAATCCAAGCTTATCTAATTAGCTTATAGCTGATTTCTACACCATGGTAAAATTATGCACATGGCTTGGCTGGAATCCTGATTAAAAATATGGGTAAGAAACTAGTTAAGGTTAAATCATTATTACTAGTTACAACCTGTACTTTGTAGGCACTGCATCCGTTGCCATGTGGAAATGCATAAAAGAGTAACCAAGAAATAATTATTCTTTCAATTACTAGAATCTTACACAAACATCAGTGATATGCCCAAGTATGATCCAATGTTCATTCAGATTTCACCATGAATTTTGAAAAATCTTCATGCCTGAACTATATCTAATGACAGATAATAAATGCAACAGACATGCATGGTTTGCTTTTTAGTGAGGGAAAAAGATGTCTGCTTTCTTGGGATTACTTTATACGATCAGTCAATATCACTAGTTAGGGGTTGCCAGCTTCTGGCTAGCTGTTAGACGGAAGATTGGCTAACGCGTACGTGCTTTCCTGGTCTCAGATTCTAGCTGTTGGATGCAAGATTGGCTAACACGTACGTGCTTTTCTGGTCTCAGATTCAATATCGAATCGTCGGTTGTTTTCCTGATTATTATGATTAAGAGAAAAAAGATGTGCACATAAATTATCGACAGCAGATTTATATTTTCTTTGAATTAGTTATGAAAAACAGCACATAGTACTGTACTGGCTAGTTTCCTTTATTTCACGAGTTCAAATGGATAAGAAAACCAGAGAGAGCATGACCACAGAAAACTCTAAAAATCTGCTAGTTAAGCACTGTCATAATCTGTATTTTCATCCGCAAATGGGAGCTAGAGAACCTGAGGCCCTCAGCTTCTCATCTAATCTTTTTTTCTTCCCATGATTAAATGAAATAGGTGTTCTGATTACTGACAGCTAAAATGCCGACAGTTTTTTAATTATCATTTGGTGTTAGGGTTCTTGCAAGTAATCTCTCCTGTAATTACTACTTTAAACCAATGCATTTGTAAAAAAGTTTACTAGTCCACATACATCTTTTAACACCTTCAAAAACTATACATATTTTACTTGGACAAGAAGAAAATAATATGATCCCATGAATTTATAGCATACCTAACTTCTTAACAAACACACATACACGAAAAATACCTTGGAGGGTTTGAAAAAATGATGAGGAACTAGAGAAGCAAGCTTGAAGCATAAATCTTTCATGTGAACCCTCCGATTTTTCTCCACTGTTTTCCTATCAAGCTTGGATGTCTCACTGTTGCTCTTCTTCATCTTGACTCTCCAAAGAAAAAAGTAATTAATTATTTCCCTTCCTTCGTTTTGCACCACCAAAACCCTGACGCCCGGCAAATGCTTCAAGGCAAAGAAAGAAAGAAAGAAAGATGGAAGAAAATTGATAGGATGCAATAACTAGCTTTGAATTCAAATGGTTACAAGTTCATGCACCAGATATATATAGAGAGAGAGACGGGACGGAGATTCATTAATTCATTCATTCACGTTATAATTGAATGAATTGGCGGAAACGACACTGGAAACATCGTTTGTCAATTGTCAAAGGAATGGAAAGTAACGTAATCTGTCTATTGTCAAAGGAATAGAAAGTGGGTCCATGATGAGAAAAAGAAAAAGGATAATAAAAAACAATAGAAACACTTGGGAATCTAATCTAACCAGGGCTGATTTCCCATGTTATTGTAGAGTCCCTTGATCAACAGTTGCTGACCCTTGACTCTTGACATGTACCCTCTTCGACCGAAGACTTTAGCCTTCACCGACCATTTTTTGTACCTGGGGTTTCATGATTATATCGTGGTTTCAATTCTTAAATTATTCTCTCTGTTTTTTTTTTTGAAATTAACTGAAAATTTGTGAGCATAGATTAGGTTATTTGCGTAGGCCGTAGAGTAAATAAAGTCAAATTTAGTTTATTGTAAGAAGTTTTTTTTTTTTTCTCCTTTTTTTTTCCCGTTTAGTTTAAACTCAAAAGATGATATGGATAGTAAATCCATTCACTACCTAATCGGATAATGTCCAAAGGTTTTGTATCTCTTGTAGGTTATGAGATATGATATGTTCTTCTCTGTGAATTATCAATTATATATGTTTATGATAATTAATTTATTCCAACAAATTGCACTTATTATTATTATTATTATTATTATTATATCTTGAGCACGTTGATGGTGGCTTTTTTAAAGAGTCTATGTTTCTGCATCGAAGTTCAACTGGTAATAATTATTCATACTTTGTATGAAGACGCACTTTTAAGCAGCAGGGAGAAGTCATTGAACGAGAGTCCTGTTGCAAAACACACCTGCTTTTCCAGAATTCCAACGTTGTATGTGTACAGAATCCAATAAGATCTCAAACCTCTATCATTATCATACGCGTTTATTCATAGTATTTCACTAATTAATTCCCACAACGATGCATGCATGAACTTGTTATTATTATAGTGGAGAACTCATCTTCTTGATCAAAATAAGAATTAATTATGGCTTTCTTTACTCCTATATTTTTTTTTATAGAAAACTAAGAGTGGGTTCGAAGGAAGGTGCGTGAAACTTGCAAGCAGGTGAGGTCACATACATGACATCCCCCATATGTATTATGCCTTCTATTAAAAAAAATAAAAATATTAAGCTTTTATATACAATTAAACCTCTATAAATTAATACTTTTGAGAACATGAAAATTTATTAATTAATCAATATATTATTTAATAAAAATATTATTTAAACTTTAAATTTAATTTGAGAACAAACAAAAATATCATTTAATCAATGTTATTAATTTATTGAATATTTATTTATCAATGTTATCCTTTTATGTGGCTTGCTCGCTCATTTCTATATCCTATTTTGAGTTTTGAAAAACCACATTATAAAATTACTAAATGGATCTTGTTGTAGATGTTTTTTCGAACAAGATAAAATCCGTAAAAAAATCTAAACCCATCAAATATATAATCTAATAAAAAAATTATAACTTTTAATTTAAATATTGGATCGTTTTTAAATTTAATCAAAAGATTCTATAAATCTAATCAAAAGATTCTATAAATCTAGTTCTATATGAAGTTCTAAACATTTTTCAAATTTGATTATATTGACAAACAAATTTCACTTGATTTTCATAACTAGCTTTTCATTGGTTATATTGCAACATCTATCTACTCCATACCTCATAATTTGATTCTATATAGATATATTGAAGAATTAAAAGTAAATAATATTTTCTCAAATTTTCTTTCTTCTCTAATGCTTTCCTTGTAAAGTTTTCTAGATTTCTTGCGTAAATGGAAATAAGAGAGAATGATTAATTAATGTGAAGGTTGGAAAATAAAGAACTGGATAAAGGAAATGGATGGTTTTGTTTAAGGACTTGTATCTAGATTTTCATAAGAAAAATATAAATTTTAAAGAAAAGAACTATTTGGCTGTTATGGTATTTCCTTTGTAGGATTATTACCTAATTTTTAGCATATTTAAGTAGCCAATCAATTATTTGGATAATTTTGAGGAAGCCATCATAACATTAGCTTCCATAGGATATATCAGTGATTTCTATATAAAAAAATATATATATATAGCGGGCAGTAGCCCTCTTCATTCCCTTGAAGGCTCCGCTCCCGATAACTAGTTTATTAAAAATAAACTTAATCTTTATGCATAAAATTTGGTTATTGTTGAGATGAAAAAACAAAGTTGTTGATTTTTTTTTATTGTGATAGCATATTGATTATTTTAGTAAAAAGCAGGATAATTATTTTTTTCTTTACCTCGAGAAGATTTACTACCAGAAAATTGATAAATACAAACATAAATACTGACAAAAACAATTATATTAGTAAATTGTGATAAACTTTACCAACAAAATATTTTCTCGCCATGTCCTTAGGTATAAATCGATAAAGATTTTCTTTCAATGTCTACTGAGAGAGTTACAGTGAAAAAGGAAGGTATGAAAAAAAAATAAAAAAAATAACGTGTCATTCTTACAAACGGTATTACTGATGTAATAAACTCATCGCTAATATTCATCAGTGAATCCTTCGATAGTTTTTAAGTTATAACCTGACAAATAACCCCCTTCTCTACCATCCTCATTTCTTCTTCTTCTTCTATGTTTTCTGCAAAAAACAACAAAAGATCAGTAGCTACTCGCTCAGTTTATGTGATCCTGAAAAAGAAAAAAAGTTGAAAAGTTTCTCCTACTAGCTGGCCTAGTCATTTAGTTGGAAATTATGTAAGCAAAATTACCTCTCTTTTTTTAACTCATTTTAAAAATGTTAAATATTTTTTTTGTCATTTTGATTTAGTATATGTAGTTTGTTTGTATGTTTACTTGTTTTATAACTTTTTTTCATGGAGATTTGTTTTATAAATGTATGATTTGTACTTGTTAGGGTTTGTTAGGAATTTTAAAAATTTGTATCTGTTTGTAATTTGATTAAATTTATTTTTATTTTTTGACTTAGTTGTTTTGTAATAAAATAAATAATTGCTTATTTAAATGGTGTATTTCATATTTTATCATTTTTATTGTTAAGTTAAGAATTTCAATAAATGTGGAGGAATTTGAGTTTTTGTAGAAAAATGATAATAATTTAAGGATACTATTAAAATATATTGAATAAGTTTGAGTTAAACTAATATTAGCTAATTTATTTAGTTCACATAATTAATTAATGCATGTTGTCAACAATATTCTATATAAGTTTGATATAAGTAATAGATGATCATTCTTGTATATATCGAGTTTCACCCAAATGGTTGCACAAGATGAATTATTGTAATAGAGTTGAGGGTTTTATTAATTACGTACTATCTAATTCGAGAAATATTAATGGTTACAGCATTAGATGTCCATGTAAGAGATGTAAAAATAAAAACTTTATCAATCTAGATGTTGTAACGATGCATCTTCTACAAAAAGAATTCATGGAAAAATACTTGTGTTGGTTTGCATATGGAGAACCATATTTTCCTTACGAGACATTGGTAAAAAGGATGGTTGGGTCAACTTCTAGTTCTAGCAACGTGCATGAAGTTGTAGATGTCAATAGTAATCCTTATCAGAATATGGTTACGGATGCGATGAGAATTAATGAAGGTTATGTAGGTGAATGTTCAATCGTAATGAAAAACCAAATGCAAATGTGGCTAAGTTTTTTTTATCTCTTGAAAGACTCTGACGAACCATTATGGGATGAGAGCATAAATCATAGTAAATTATCGATCATTGCACAAGTGTTCACCATCAAGTTAGATTATGGGCTAAGTGAGGTCAGTTATGATAGAATTGTTAAACGGACAAGAAAAATTTATTTGAAGGGAATAGGTTAAAAATGAACTTTTATGCTGCTAAATCCATTATGAAACTCATTGGCCTAGGATACTAGAAAATTGACATGTGTCCAAACTTGTGCATGTTATACTGTCTTAAAAATGCAAATTTGACCGAGTGCAGAACCTATGGGCTTGCTCGTTATAAACTCAAAGTTGGCAAGGGAAGGACTTTTGGTTCACATAGAAAACTTAGATATTTCTTTATCACATAACATGTCTCTAAAGAATATTATACACATAACATAGCATCATTCATATTATGCAATTGATGAAGTCATGGTGCACCATTTCGATAGTGAATCCTGGAAAAATTTTAATATGGTGCATCCTTAGTTTTCAATGGAATTAAATAATATATATCTTAGGTTATGTACAAACGAATTCAATCCATTCAGGTCATTTGATGCTCCTTGTTCTTATTGTTCGATGATACTCGTGGTTTCCAACTTGCTACCATAAATGTGTATGAGGCAAAAGTTCATGTTTTTATCAACGGTCATAACTAGTCCTAATAGTTTGGGTTAGAATATAGATATATGTCTTCGATCGTTGATTAATGGGTTGAAGCAGTTTTGGTTATCTGGGACTTTGACTTATGATGTCTTGAGTAAACAGAATTTTTAAATGAAGACAATTTTGATGTGGACTATCAATGATTTTTACATATGGAATGGTTTCTGGTTGAAGTACGAATGGAAAATTAACATGTCTATACTATATGGAAAATAATAAGTCATTCACCTAAACAAATAATGGTAAAATGTCTTTTCTTGATTGTCATTGGCGGTTCTTACCAAGTGATTACAAGTATAGAAAGAACATAAAGGACTTCTTTGTTGATATAGTTGAAAGGGATATTGCAACGCCGGTACCGTGAGATGAAGAATTGTATGATGTGGTGTCAAAGTATGATGACATTGTATTTGGTTTTTAATTTGGTAAGCAGAAGTTTTTTTGTTTTGGTGTGACCCATAATTAGGTGAAGTGAAGTATTTTCCGGGAGCTTCCTTATTTAAAGATCAATTTCCTTCACTATAATCTTGATGCCATGCATATTAAAAATAACGTGTTTGAAAATATTTTTAGCATTGTTATGGAAGTGAAAGAGAAGATAAAGGACAACATCAAGTTTAAAATGGATATACCTTTTTTTTTATCACCATAAAAATATAGAATTAGTTTATGATGAGTCACAAGTCGCAAAACTCCAAGCCAACTTCGTTTTAGACAATAATGCACAGTTATTTGTCAACCAATGTCTTAAGAGTATGCCTTTTTCTATTGAACATGCTTCAAACATATCTAGATTGGTGAATTTAAAGTATTGCAGATTATATAGAATGAAGAGTTATGATTGTCACGTGTTTATATAAAAACTCATTTCACTTACTTATCAAGATTTATTAACAAATTATCAGGATTTATTAACAAAGGGGATATGAAATGCATTTGTGGAGATCAATCACTTCTTCAGAGATATATACTCTAACAAGTTACATAGTCAATATATAGAGAGATTTGAAACAAATATCATCTAAACGATCTACAAACTTGAGATGATATTC
>Ga0307515_10017288_pt1 | contig 13148 bp, 5 predicted proteins | sample 17_EM_MG_FD_194513 | JGI IMG/M metagenome (GOLD analysis project Ga0307515, IMG submission 194513) | Populus trichocarpa ectomycorrhiza microbial communities from riparian zone in the Pacific Northwest, United States - 17_EM | ecosystem: Host-associated > Plants > Roots > Unclassified | place...
AGAAAGATGATGAACTTTTTTTAGTGAATTAAGTTCAATTAGAGAAAATCCTGTGCAAATTATACAAAATCCTGCTTTAAGTTCTTGGAAGCTCGCTCTCTGGGATTAATTAGCAAGAATAAGAAAATTATGTGCAAATTATACAAAATTTATTATTAATCATCGATATTTATTATAGGTCATCAATATTAAATAATAGCTTATTTTCTAGCATATCATTTTAATCCTAAAAATACACATATCATGATTACTAATTTAAAATAAACAAAATATTTAAAAAATCTTTTAATATCACACCTTTTTTTTTAAAAAAAAAAACAACAACATAATTAATATAGTCTAACCACACTGTGACAACTATATAAAAGTTAAATTTCAAAAAATCAACCTCAAAGAAAAAAAATGGTATACATTGCGAAGACAAATTTAAAATAAACCTAGAGATTTACAAGCTATTATTAACAAAGCACAAGGTTACATTTTTTATGTCTGTGTTCAGGCAATAATCCATTGATACTCCTTTATATTTTATTTTTTAAACCTACAAGTCATTATAAAATATCATATAAACAAATAGATTTTATGAGACAATATTATGATTTACTTTATACAGCTATCCTATCTTATAAGTAGCTAATCTCATTCTCTTAATTTCAACCCTTGTTTTTTTTTATGGCTTTCTGTATTTGTGAATTACTCCATTAATTACGATTGAGTTTTACAAGGGATGGCTGTAACATCGCTAGTATTATTTTTTAAACATGGCGTGAGAATCATTTTGTTCTAATCAGACTTTTCAATCTGTTGAAGCTTTTACATGACAGTGCTAATACGAAGTTGCATATAAAATAGAATAGGCGACCTCAGCCATTACCTCATGCAGATGTAATGCATGTTTTGACTCGTAAAATCATACGATTTCAACCTGATTTTACTCGATTTCAACCTGATTTTACCTATTTTTGATTTTTTCAAGCGATTCAACCCGTAATGCATGTTTTGACTCGTAAAATCGTACGATTTTACGAGTCAAAACACGATTTTAACAACTTTGAATTCAAATGTTAGGAATATAATAACTTTTACATATTTTTCAAGTTTGGTAGAATAGTAGTGGAATAATTCTTTTAATATTTAAAAATTAAAAAAATACCGTGTAGCTGTTTTGTATAAATTCTAAAGTAAAAGCACAGAGAGAAGAACGGTCCAATAATGGAGGACCTCAATAATGGTAACGCGTGGGACCCAGTTGTTGCAACCACCACGAAATTAGCTCTCCAAACTCCAGCTCAATATTTACCAGTACTACACGCTTGAGAAATTTCCTTGCTTTTTTTTTCCTCTACGTACGTGTTACCTTTTTTTTCCTCTATGAACATTCTTTAGTGAATTAAGTTCAATTATAGAAAATCCTGTGCAAATTATACAAAATCCTGTTTTAAGTTCTTGGAACAAGAAAATTCTGTGCAAATTATACAAAATTTATTATTAATCAATATTTATTATAGCATAAACTATGTTTGAAATTTTTTTGATAAAAGACATGATTACACAATTATTGATGGAATCGTATATAAAAATAATTAAATTGATATTTTTCAATTATTTTTTAGCATATCATGTAAATTATCAGAATAAATTATAGTAATAAGAAAATAAAAATTATCCAACAAAGTTTGCAGTGTGCATGGGTGGTCCATTCCACCTCGTACACATTAAAGAATATGGGGTCCATGTGATCGTAGTGAAATCATATTCATTATTATTATTATTTTATTTTAAAAAATAAATATCATCTTTAATAATATTTTTATTTTTCTTATTTAATCTAAAAAATTAAATATTATCTTTAATAATATTTTTTATTTAATATTTAAAGTCTGATTGTTTTTTTTTATTTCTTGATTTTATGATAATATTTTTCTTATTTAATTTAAAAAATAAATATTATCTTCAATAATATTTTTATTTTTCTTATTTAATCTAAAAAATTAAATATTATCTTTAATAATATTTTTTATTTAATATTTAAAGTCTGATTGTTTTTTTTATTTCTTGATTTTATGATAATATTTTTCTTATTTAATTTAAAAAATAAATATTATCTTCAATAATTAGATGTAACTAATATCACTTAATTATATCATCATTTTATTGGTAGCAACTTATAAGTCTTTTAAGCCACAAGAATAGTAGCTAGGAAGAGCTAAAATTAGCAAGGAATATTTAGGGTCTGATTGATTTTATTGTTTGTTCTTTGATTTCTTGATAAAAATTTTATATTCTTGAAAACAAAAATTTTAAACTTATATGTTTTGATTTTGATTTTTTTTAAAAAAAGCAAAAGGCCAACAATAACTAACATAATTTCTTAAAATTAGTTTAGTTTATTTAGAAATTATATAGACTGATTTTGTTTTTTACATTAAAGACTAAAACTGAACAATGTTCTTATAAATTGTTTTTCAAATTCGATATTTTAAAACCAAAATAAAAACGATGTGATATTAATCTTTTTATTATTATAAAGTAAGTTTCTTAATTAAAAGTGAAAGGGATTTGTTTATAATAACAAAATAAATATAGAATCATGCATGCTTAACTTTCTTTCCAAATTTGAAAGTTTTATTGAATTTGATAGTTTTTTAGGGCACTAAAGACTTGATTGGATGTGAGAGCACAAGATCATTTTACAGAGAAATGCTTGAAATTACTTCAAATCAGTACGGTACTTCTATCTAACAAGTTGAATTTAAAAATCATTTTTCAAACTTGAAAGTTCTATTAAATGCTCTTTGAAATCTTTTCCATCCGATTTGAAATTGGACAACTAGCTGTTATAATGCATGATGTAATTTATATTTTTAAGCTACAACTTTTGATGAATATTGTTTCTTTTTTTTCTCTCTCACTTTTCAACATATTCTCCGAAAGATGAAAATCCTTGTAAAGTCTTGTTAATTTTGGTTATAAGATCTTTCTATATATTATTGCATGGTTTTTAGCCTTTTTTTTTTATGCATATACAACTTTTGTTTTTCTTGCTAGTTTATCATTAGCTTTATGGCACTAGCACCAATTACTAATAAATCTAGGACTATTATTAAATAAAGAAAAAACGTAAAGATTGTTAAAACACCAAACTTGCATAGTTCAAATTTAGAGAAACTCTATGACAATAATTAATTTAGAAAATAGAATTTAATCCTTATGTTTTCATATTCATCTATGATTTAATCTATCCTTATTTAATCTTTTACATCCATTCATCTTCTTATTATTATAATCCCAAAAAAAAGGCATATCATGAATACTAATTCAAAATAAACAAAATGTTTAAAAAATCTTTTAGTATCACACCTTTTTAAAATAAAAATAAAACAATAACATATTTGATCAACCTAAATTTTATGGTCTAACCACACTGTGACAATTATGTAAAAATCAAATTTTAAAAAATCAACCTTATAGAAAAAAAAATACATTGCAAAGATAAATTTAAAATAAATAAATAAATCAAATGATTAAAAAAATTCAATCAAATATATTTTATAAAAATGATATTTAAATAATAAAATATTGAATTAGCATAAACATTGTAGAATAACCTATCAAATGTGTGACTCGGGTTATGAACTCAAGTGAATTTAATAATTTTTTAACAAATTTGTTTTCGGTCTCAATGTTAAATCAAACCTATAAAACCTAACCATTACAGCTTCTCTCTGCATCGTCTTCCTCTGCTTTTATCATGGCATCAACTCATCACGTATTGGAACAGATACTTGAGGTCCGTCAAGTCACCCTATCCTTGAACTCACTTGACCCAGCTACCGAGTTATCTTTTCCGCTCACCTTTCTTCATATCTTGTTCTTGAAAGTCGCTCCAGCTGAACACGCTTATTCCTCTACAAACTCACCGAGGCAACACTAAATTATTTTAACTCAGTGATCCTTCCTGGTAGCCTAGGCCACATTGATTCAGTTAAAAATAAACCAAATTCAACTTAGGTATCAACAATATGTTGCATACACAGTCCTACCACTACATTATAATTATTTAGGAGGAGAGTTGAACCATACTTGTAAAAAAAATTAATTTTTTTTATATAATTATACTCCATCAACAATGTCATAACTCATTTTTGGATTATTCCTCAAATTCACATTTTCTCTTTCAAAAAATCAAAAAAATATTCGAACTAAAAACAAAAAAATCCAAAAAGTAATAACAGTGAGAAGAGAATGTCAGAGTGCCCAGAAAATGGCTAGAAATTTGTTGAAGAGGCTCAAAAATTCAAAGATTAAAATTTGACAGTATATTTTTTACAGATAAAGAGCCCTGTTAACAAAAAAAATTCAATTTGAAGAAGAAAGGTTCAAAAACAAATATTTATAGACTCAATTAAATTTTATTGGAGGTTTAATTGAATTTATGAAGGGTTTGATTGCAAGAAAAATTGATTTTTAAGTCAATTTGGGTTTTAATTGAAATAAATTAAAGTTCTAGGGTTAAATTAGAATTTTCTAGAGTTGATTTGGTCAAAACAGGGGCTTAATTGCATAATTTTTGAAGTTTGATAACCAATTAGGGACTTAATTGAATAAATCCGAAACCAAGGACCAAAAGGGAAAAAGGCGCTGAAATCTGGGGCTTGAATTGAAGTTCTTCAGGGGTGAAATTGAACAAAATTGAAAGTTTGAAGCCAATCAAGGGTGTAATTAGAGATAAATCACAAATTAAAGGACTAAAACATAATTGACAGAAACGCTACTATTTATCTTCTTCTTCAGAGAGCATGCTCGAGGGGCCTCCTTCCCAAGGCATTTGACGCTTCGTTTCTTCCCCAAATTAGATAAAACTTGCACGAAAACGATCCCCTGACACCTGAATACACGCTAGTATAAACTTTTTGGGCGGATCGAGGTTTTAGAGGTGGTGGCACCGCCCCAAAGTGGCCAACCCGACTAGCTATTTTTCCTGCACAAAACTGACAATTCATCATTGCTACTTTGAGCCAATGGTTGGGATGCTTTCGGGTCGAAACAAGGGCTGATATTTTGCACCAGAAGAGAAACATTGTCCCTCTTCCACCGCCTATAAATAGATTTGATCTTCATGCTCTAGTGGGGTAGAAAATTGGGTCCAAAGTCAGCAAAAAAACTAGTCATTTCCGGTTCCAGCCAACATTTTCCTCCCTTCCTTCTCTCCTCACTGTGTCTTCAACCCCTGCAGCCCCTACATACACCTTTCTCCTCACCCAAAAGGTGGCGGCGTAGCCTCCCTACGAACCCAAATCCTCACTAGTGGCAGAACGGCCACCGCGACAGCCGATCCTCACCCCTTGCAGATTTCTTCTTCTTCTTTCTTCCTGCCGCAGCCGCCGTCAGCCGCCACCACTTGCATCGGCCGAACCTCCTCATCACAGCCAAGCTTTCACCGCAGGTCAGCCTCCTTCCCCTTCCATTTCATCATCATCATCTTCTTCTTCTTCTTCTTCGGTAGGTGCTCCACTGTTCACGTTGCATGTGAACAGTGGAGAGTAATCCACTGTTAAAAAAAAATTAAAATTCCAGAAAATCTTTCTAAAAGATTTTGTGATTTTCTCGTGTATTTTTCTATCTATTTTGCGTAATATTGGTTTGTATTTTTATACCGTAAAGATACAAATTCGATATTAAAATACCGGTTTTCATCAAAAACTTATAAAACAAAAAAATATATTTTATTTTCATGCATACGACCAAGTCTCTCAAAGATAAGAAAAAATCATCACATCGTATTTTCATACAAAAAAAATATATGTTTTAGTATGTATTTTGGCTTTAATAACCAATTTATTAAAGCCCTGATAACTAGGCCAATATTTCAAAAATACCCAAAAAATATTTTGTTTCTTTTCTTTTAGTATCTGAATTATGAATTTATACGTAAAACATATTCCCGATATTAAAAAGAAAGTTCTTTTTTTTATTATTGACGTTAGAACGGTTAGGTTTTTACCTGATAAGATAAGGATCTCCTTACTGAGGAAGACTTTTCTTAAACCTTAGATAGACCAACAATTAGAAATACAATAACACCTTAACTTTTTATTAGACAATTAAAGAATGCAGCTTACCTTAGGTAATGTGTATTTAGAGTGCTAATACCTTTCCGTTATGCAACCAGTCCCCGTACCCGATCTCTGAGACCAGTTAGGGTTTCTAGTGACCAAAATACCAAGTGGCAACTCCTTTTCTTACTTTTCAACTGATTAAAAACAAGGAATTCTTGTCTCTCCATATTTCATATCTGCCAAATAGATACATTTGATGAAGTGGAATATTCATCTCGTGATGATGCACACATGCGATAAGCAACTACCTTGAAATTACCACTTCAAATTCTAGCTTAATATCGATCAACATGTGGCTAAAGAATTCACTTGCTTTTTTTCTTGCACGTTTACATTTTTATCTTTTATAATTATAATTATTGCATTGCTAATAATTTGCAAGAAATAATATTCTTTCTCTAAAAAGGGCTTAAGAAAACCCTAAGCATTGTAGTTAATCTCTTTATCAAATCATCAAAATATCAGAGTATATTTCCAAATACTATTACTACAGTTTATATATATATATAAAATAAATAGAAACAATTAAGTAGAGAAATTATCTTTTATTTTCTTGTTCTTTAGCTTCTGTTTCGGCTTTGTCTTCTGATTCTTTGGCTTTAGGTACAACCTAAGTAGGTAAAGCATTTGTTTCTTTGTTCTTGTTCCATTATATATATACATTCTCAATTTCATAAAAAAATTAATTAGTCCTTGAAAACTTAAAAAATAGTATTTAATCCTTATGTTATTATATTCATCTCTAATTTAATATTTTTTTTGTCCATTTCATCTTTTTATTTATTTAATAGCTTAAAATTTTAGGTGAAAAATAAATAATTTTACGATAAAAGATATTTTAAAAAAATAAAATAATATGAAATTAAGCATGCTCGACATTGTTCAAATTATTAATTAATTATAATTAACTTGAGGTCTTTAGAAGAAACAAAAGGGAAAGACAAAATTATCTTTGCCACAACCATAGACCTAGCCCACCATCCAAATGACCAATAATAATATTGTTGAGATTTTTAAAAAAATAAGTTAGATAAAAAAATCGTATAAAAAGCAATTTGAAACCAATTAATCTTTAAAAAAAAAGCCAAAATGAAACATGCCATGAAAACAAGAGGGTCTTATTGAATTATTATTTGTTAGGTAACTATATAATATAATCTGTTGATGTGGAAAATAGCACTAAGTTTTTGGCATGGCATTGGTGAGAAGCAAAAGCCATAGGACCGTCACCATCCTATGGCTTTGCCGTGCTATTTGGCTCAAAGGGACGCAGAAAGACATTCCAAGTGTGCTGCTTGCGATATTTTGTTATTCTACACTTCATTTTCCTTCTAATGATCACCTTTTCCCCTTGTATAGGATCTAATTCTGCAGCTAGAACCCTTTAAAACATAACTTAACCCCCATGACACCCTCTGCATCCTCTGCACCCTTCACCAAAAACCACCCCCCCCCCCCATGCCCGTCATCGCATCATCAATCTTACACCTCCACAAAACCCCTTACCAACATCTTCAGACCCTACCTCCACCACCCACAATAACACCTCCTTACCTAATTAAATCCAACAGATTATCCTGTCACTTTCCCTTCAAACCAAGCCGCCTCCCCTGTCCTTCCATCTGAACCCCCCACAAAAACTTTTAGCCCGGCATCTTATGTCAATACCCCTACTGGTATAGACCATCTTAAGCTGTTCTTTGAGAGATTCCCCTCGTGGGTGGAATATCAAGACTTGAAAAAGACTTTCGGCTAGTTTGGCCGGGTTATCAAACTGTTTTTGTCCAAACGAAAAACAGTTCTTGGCCGACGTTTTGGTTTTGTGGAAATACTATCGCCCCTGCCTGTGTCTGCTCTTTGTGACCAAGCCAGTAACGTTTGGTTCGATTCCTATAAGTTGAGAGTGAACCCAGCTAAGCTTCAATCCTCTAAACCTCCCCTGCCAACATCACCTCATAAACCCCAACTTATGTTCAGAGGTAACAGATCCTTTGCTGAGGTACTCACATCCAAACCACAACAAATGGTCACAAAGACGAGGAGAATGATACAGTACAACTCCACGGATGAGGATAAGGAATGGTTGCATAGGAGCTTAGTGGGAAATATCTTGCCAAATATGGATGTAGCAACACTGGAGGCAACGGTTTTAAAATCAAATGTCAAAGCTGTGAGCTTTCGTTTTTTGGGAGCTAGCCAGGTGATTATTACCTATGTGGATCAGTTAGCCTCAGTGCAAGAACAAAGGAATAAAGTATTTGTGCTGCATTCTCTATTCAGCAATCTCAGACAGTGGGAAACAAGGACTAAAGCATATGACAGATTTGCTTGGATCTCCATATTTGGTTTGCCAATGGAAGGGTGGAACAGAAACTGTATCAATATTTTGCTTCAGAGCTGGGGAAATATTGTAGGATACGACACTTCCTGTGTTAGTCAGGGGTCCATATCAGGTATTAGGGTTCTTATTCGAACCACAAAGCTGGAACCTTTACATGATCAAGTGTTGCTCCAGCTCGATAGAGTGCATGTTGAGGTCAGTTTGAAAGAAATCAAAGGTGAGTTTATCCCCTCTCTCACAACAGTCAAACACTCCATGGATGTATCATTGTGTTCAACATCTGTGCTATCCGATGACGATGAAGATGATTTTTGTGAGGAAACTAATAGAGCAGCAACGACTCACATAGAGACAAAACAAAGACCCGAATTTGAATCTGAATTCACCGGATTGTTAGGCACCCAAACTCAGATTGCCAGCACACTCACCACGTCTGAAGTTTCACCATGGTACCTCTACCCAGAAATTACTGAAATTTGCAGACATGCGGTTTTATCTGATGAGAGTACGTACAAGGCGATAACCGGTTAGCCTTGGTACCTTACGTATATGTCGAGGTGGATTTAGTTGCATGCAGAGAGGTAGTTGCGCAACAAGTTTCTTGCTTTACTGCTAAGGATGGGCTGGATCAACATATAGATTATGACAGTGGACTCCTAAAGAAGATGGGCCGTAAGAAAAAGCAGAAATCAACAAGCATTGAGCCATCTTTTACAACCTTCATCACTCCTATTTGCTGATCCATATGAGCTTAGTGCTCTGGAAGTAGGAAACAAGAAATCCCACAGAAAAAAAAAAGCAAAGAAGCTCACACGCAGAACACAATCTCTTAGGAGGAGGAAATCACGTCAAATGGGAAATCACAGCGGTAAGCAATCAGAGACCATAATTGTTGAATACTCAGTTTCTGATAATGGGATAAAGAATAGAAATGCTATTATCAAAGCTCGTAAGGAATTGATTGGTGAGGATGAGGCAAGTAGTTCAAGATACAGATCCGACACCAATGCTGGTGATGAAGCAAATGAGCTTGCACATTCTGATAACTGGGCCGAAGCCACTGCTTGCTGGGAAGTTGGACAAGCTATTCTCCAAGGGCATGACGATAGCACACTCATGACTCAGACACTGCAGGGATTCCTAGACCGAGAGCAGGAAGAGTGGATCCTAAGGACGAAGCCGTGATTTGCTTCCGTAAATAGTCTGAAGGTATGGTCTCTGTAATCACTTCTATGGGTAGTATAATTGTATGGAATGTGTGTGGCTTAAGGGGCAGAGAAAAAAAGAGATGTTTGAGGTATCTTGGTAGAAAATTTAATCTTCATATCCTGGGTATTTTGGAAACAAAATTGGAAACTTTGAATGATTTCACTATTACTGCTATATGGGGTTGTCATCCTAGGGCTTGGTATGCAGTTCCCTCATTAGGCCTTTCGGGGGGATATTATGTATATGGAATCCGGATCTTTTTTGTGTCTCTAGCCGTTCTGTTGCTATGAATGGCCGTATTTTGCATATTGAAGGCACCTTCACTTGGTCCAATCTAGATTGCCTAGTCTCTTTTGTATATGCTCCGAATGGTGGGAACCTGAAGAATGAGTTGTGGACTTATCTTGTTACATTCAGGGATAGTGTTAGCAAACCGTGGTGTCTTGCGGGTGATTTTAATAAAACCTTATTCCCATCAGATAGGAAGGGCGGCTCACAAATAACATCTTCCATGACAAGATTTAAAAATTGCATTGATGGTTGTAATCTTATGGAGCTCCCCTTAAATGGGAGAAAATTTACATGGTCTCGAGGTAATGCGGCGAGCCGGATTGATAGAATATTTTTATCGGGGGATTGGTTGCAGGCTTTCCCATCCTCTACTTTATTCGGTCTCTCAAAATATTCATCAGATCATAGGCCTCTGCATCTGTTGCTAGATTCTACAAATTGGGGCCCGAAACCTTTTCGCTTCATGAATTGCTGGTGGCTTGCGTCTGATATTCAGAGCTTTTGGAGCTCAATCATGGTTTCAAAATCAAGCACAAGGAAAATGGTCCCAGCTCTAAAGATGTTGAAAGAGAGATGTCGGTAGTGGAGTAAAGCTACTGTGGGAAGCATGACTAACAGAATTGAAGAACTGGAACTTGAAGTTGACTCAATGGATCATCAAAATGAGTGCAGGGTCTTGACTGCTGATGAACTGATTAGAAGTAATTCCATTGCCTCCCGGCTCAAAATCCTGTATAGAGCTCAAGAGTCTGCCTGGCATCAGAAGTCAAGAATTCAGTGGTGTAAGCTTGGAAATAAAAATACCCGATTCTTTCATTTAGCTGCAACAACAAGACAGAAAAAGAAACAACTTGCATGCTTGGAGGTTGATGGACAGATCCTATCTAAACCAATCGATGTGAAGCTAGTTGTCTTTCACTTTTTCCACAACCTATACTCCCACCAGAACAGACCTAGAGCTTCATGTTCAAACCTGGAATTCTCAAGGCTGAAGCCTTCATCCTTGGCTGCTCTTGAATTGCCATTTTCTGCAGAAGAGATTACAGCAGCTGTGTGGGATTGTGATGGAAATAAAGCTCCAGATCTTGATGGTATTAACTTCCTTTTCATCAAGAAAGCATGGAACATTATAGGTGAGGACATTATCCAGATGGTTGATGAATTCTATCAGACTAATCTCCTTCCTGCAGGTATCAATAGCACCTTTGTTACTCTTATTCCGAAGATTAAAGGTGCTAACAAGCTATCAGATTTCAGACCTATTAGTTTGGTGGGCAACCTATACAAGATCTTCTCAAAGATTCTAGCAACCAGGTTGAAACATGTTCTGCAAGAGGTCATCTCTCATCATCAAAATGCTTTCATCAAAGGGAGGCAAATTTTAGACAGCGTCTTGATTGCAAATGAGGTCCTTTCTTTCATCAAAAAGAAAAAGGGTAAAGCTTATCTTTTCAAATTAGATTTTCATAAAGCCTTTGATTCGGTGTTATGGGAATATATTAATGAAATCATGGCTAGTATGGGCTTTGGCAGTAGATGGTGAGGGTGGATTATGCAATGCATATCAACGGCAAAAATGTTTGTGCTTGTTAATGGGTCTCCCACGGAGGAATTCTGCTTAGCAAAAGGCCTATGCCAAGGAGACCCTCTCTCTCCGTTTCTCTTCAACATTGCAGTCTAGGGCTTGAGTTGTATATTGCAACGTGGCTGTGATTTGGGTTTGACTTCGGGTATAAACATCGGCAATACAAGGCTTGTCATATCTCACTTACAGTTTGCGGACGACACCCTTATGTTTAGTTCAGACTCTTTACATAGCATGCAGAACATTAAACGTATCCTATTATGCTTTGAACTTGTCTCGGGGCTGAAGGTCAATTTTTATAAAAGCAGCATTGTGGGTGTGGGTGTAGCAGCTCATACATGTAACTTCACGGCTTAGCTTCTCAGATGCAAGCAGGATCAGCTGTCTCTTATGTATCTTGGGCTCCCCATCGGTGGAAACTTGGGCAGAGCTACAATGTGGAATCCTATTTTACGCAATATCAGTTGCCAGTTGGCTTCGTGGAAAGGCAGGTTCTTATCTATTGGGGGTCGTTTGTGCGTGATTAAATCTATGCTCAGCAATCTCCCCATCTATTACCTATCTATGTTCCCCATGCCTGCTACGGTAGCCTCCAAAATTGATCAGAAACTTCGATCCTTCCTTTGGTCTGGAAATGAGGAAAGGCACAAAATATGCAATGTCAGCTGGGCCACTGTTACTCTTCCAAAACATGCAGGTGGTCTTGGGATTGGTTCCTTAAGGGACAAAAACACAGCTCTGCTCTTTAAATTGTTATGGAGGTTTGGGTTGGAGGAATCAAGTATGTGGAAGGATGTGATCAAAAGCATCCACAACACCAATTGCTCTAAACTGCTGCTGCAAGCTCCTATTCCAGGAGCTGCAACTACATGGTCCTGGATTGTCAATCATTGCGTAAGAAATAATAAGTTGCAGGATATTGTGAATGAGCAATCTCTGGTTCTTATCGGAAATGGCAAGAAGACTATGTTTTGGCTTGATTGTTGGCTTAATAACCACTGTTTAGCAGAGCACTTCCCTACTCTTTTCCAATTATCCAATGACAAAGCTGTCAGCATTGCTAAGATGGGAATGTGGGAAGGGTATGAGTGGATTTGGGTTTTTTCCTGGATACGTCCACTACGGGGGCGCAACATTGGCTTGCTCGATCAGCTCTATGTAATCCTATCGACAGTACTCATGGAAAAAGATGGAGAAGATAGACTAATATGGAAGGACAATAATTCAGGAATATTTTCAGTGAAATCTCTCTGTGGATTGTTAAGCCCAAAGCCTTCCACAAACAATGCCTTCTCGTTTGCTGGAATTTGGAAAGGTATTGTCCCTCCTAAGGTAGAGACCTTTTGCTGGATGGCTATCATTAACATAATCAACACCCGATGTATGTTGGTTCGAAGAGGTATATTGGGTAGCTCGGAATCAAATTGCCCTATCTGCCTAGTGGAGGCAGAATCGGTGGACCATATCCTGCTACACTGCCATAAGCATTGGCTCATTTGGTCCAAAATCATTAAGTGGTGGGGTTTAGTTTGGTGTTGCCCAAAGAGCTTCTCAGATTTGTGGTCTCAATGGACTTCCATGGTGCATGGTCATTTTCAGAGGA
>Ga0307515_10017290_pt1 | contig 13147 bp, 14 predicted proteins | sample 17_EM_MG_FD_194513 | JGI IMG/M metagenome (GOLD analysis project Ga0307515, IMG submission 194513) | Populus trichocarpa ectomycorrhiza microbial communities from riparian zone in the Pacific Northwest, United States - 17_EM | ecosystem: Host-associated > Plants > Roots > Unclassified | place...
TCAGGGCGGCGGGGTCTCGCCTCGTTGCGACGCGATGCCGAGGCAACAGGCGCGAAACGGGAAATCAATCTCGCATCGCACTGACTGCGTTCCGGCCATCGTTGATGGCTGAAAGCACTTTCCCAAGATTATTTCCGACGCATTGACAGCTCATGGATCAGCCCCTCTGGGATGCAAAACGGCTGTTCATCTGCCCGAAGCCACCTCGGCGCTGGCTTTCGTTGTATTCACCGAGTACCTGCTGCGCACCTTGACGGGCGAGATTCTTCACGTGGTCATCACCAGAGCCTCCAATCACCGTCACGTGCAGGTCGACCTTCGATGGCTGCGAATTTTCGCCATTGCCATTCGCGGCCCGGCTCAGCATCGCTTCGGTCTTGTGGTTTGGAACGACCTGAGAGCCGCGGGGCAGGTTGACCAGTTCACGGCCGCGTTCGCCGACCATGGCGAGGCCACCAGGCGCCGAGTCCGTGCCGTCGGCATAGAGACCAATTCCGCCCTTCATCCATGCGCTGGAGAACTGAGCCGAACCGGAGAAAAGGCCCATGCCGTATTTGGTGAGACCGGACAGCATGCCAGCGCCGCCACCATTCGCCATCATGGCCTGCGGGATACTGGCGAGGGTTTGACCCAGGCCAGTCGTAGCCTGAGCCGCCTGCGTCACGGAGCCGCCGAACTTGTCAAGAGACTTCTCTGCCGCGTCGAGCCGCCCCGTGAAGTTGTGGGCATTCTCCGGGTTGCTCCACGAGAAACCCTGGGGGCGCTCAAATCCGGCGAATGCTGCCGTTGCCCCGCGAACGTCCGTGGAGCCCTTGAGGGCATTCCATGCCTTGCCCTCTGATCCCATTAGCTCGCTGTAGGCAAACTCATGCTGGGCGAGCGGATTGTTTCTCCAATTGGAGCCGACGGCCGAAACCATTTTCGGGGCGCGGTCGTTCCACTGGAACAGTCCTTTTGCCGCGCCGCCGTCCCCGATAGCGCCTGGGTTAAACGCACTCTCTGCCTGAATATTGCCGAGTACGCCCGCGACCTGATGGTCTTCAAGGCCCTTGGACTTCCAGAAATTCCAAGCCTGCGTCGCACCTGTGCCTCCGATGGCGCCAAGAGGGGCACGTGTCACCGGGATCACCGGTGCCATGCCAGTCACCTTGTTGTCGTTGGCCGCCCCCAGAATGGAACCGGCAATCCCCGGGCCCGCAGAAGCGGCCGAGCTACCACCAGACGTCGGAAACGCCCATGACATGAAAATGTCGACCAGCTTGTCCACTTGCTTCTCACCGGCCCGTGCAAATCCGTTCAATATCGACGTGCCAAACGCCTCGCCAATTTTCTCGCCGCCGCGAAGCCCGGATACCAGGTCGGTGACAAACCCTTTCCCCTGGGCACGAAGCTCCTTGACCCGTTCAAGCTCGCGCATCTGGTCAGCTTCGCCGCTGCTGAGATCGACAGGCAGGCCGGCGCCGCGCTGGCGGCTGGCAATTTGCTGGTCGATATCGCTGCGGCCAAGCTGCGCGCGCTCGAACTTCAGATCATCGCCCATCTTGGCACGCGCCAGCGCATCGGCCATCTTGGACAACTCAGTCGTCGTCTCCTTGATCCGGTCAATTTCCTTCTGGTCGACGGAAACCCCGTTCTGGCGGGCCTCTTCCTTCAGCTGGTTGATCAGCTCGTATTCGCGGCGAAGACCTGACGCCTCGCCTGCGGTCTTGCCAATCAAGGATATTTCGAGTTGCTGATCGCCAACGATCTTGTCGAGATTACGGGCCCGCACCTCACGGGCTTCATTAAGGGTTTTCTCGGCCTGGGCAAGCGCCAGTGTGCCGGCCTGCTCAATTCTCATCTGGCGCGCTGCGGGCGTCTCGTCGTTGTTGTATTGCGCGGCAGCCGACTGACGGGCAACAGCAGATCGTTCCTGCGGAGAACGTGCATTCAGTCCGGAAATCTGCGCGTGAAAGCTCTGCTGGCTCCGCTGGGCGGCAATACGCTGTTGTGCTTCATAGAGAGCAGAACTGCCGGCGTCTTCCCTGTTTGTGGTGCCGTGAGACAGAAGCCGACCATTGGCGCCTTGGTTATTGAAAAGGGCGTCCCGAACGCGATTGTATTCGCGAAGGGTCTCTGTCGCGGTGGCAAATTTCTCGCTCTCGGAAATGACCTTGTTGCCTGCTTCGGCCAAGCTCGGATCAAGCGCTACCTTCGCAGCGATCGAAGCATAGAACTCTTCGAAGCCTACCTTGCCCGTTTTAGCATCGTTGCGGAGCTTCGCTAGATCGGCCTGGAATGCAGGCGTGGTCGCAACAAAGCCGGCGCGCGTACGTCCGCCAACATCAGGGTTTTCAAAGAACGACTGGGCTTCGGCGGTGATGCCGACCTGAAGCGCCGCACCTCCACGCTTGCCGAGTGCATCAAGCAGGCGACGGCTTTCCACGCCTGCTTTCGCCGCCTGCTCCGTGACACCGCCATAAGCCGCTGCCATGCGGTCAATGATCTTGGTCTGGCCCTCAAGCAGTTCGTCGGTGGTCTTCGTCTCCGTTTTCGTCAGCTGGTAATATGCGAAGGCCGCGGCGCCCGTCACGCCGAGCGCGATGCCGATCGGTCCAATCGCAGCCGCAGCACCAGTCGCCAGCGTTGCCACATCGGACAGAGCCGCCTTCAGGCCGCCTTGGCCAGCATAGAGCTGTGCGATCTGAGGCAGCTGCTGTGCAGCAATCATCCCAATAGGCATACCCTGCGCCAGGCCTTGTCCGATATCGAAGCCCTGATATCCGAGGTTCTGAAGCCTACCATTGGAGGCGCCATTGCCCTGCCGCCCACGCACGTTGTTTTCGTTCGCGACTGCCATCCGTCGCTGGGCAAGCGCCGCCTGCTCGGCCGTGGTAACCTGTGCGGCCATCCGGCTGTTGGCTTGGCTAACTGCTTGCGAAAGACCGAGTTGCCCGCGCTCAGCGATTTCGCTCGCATTGGCGATCTGCCCATACTTCCGCGACAAATTTTCGATCGCATCGGCTGCCTGCTCGGCGGAAAGCCTCCCCTTGTCGAGCCCTGCACCGGCGACCCTCAATCCTTTCTCGAAATCCATGAGGGCGGCATAGCCAGTGACATTCGCACGCTTGAAACGCTCGAAACCGTCTCCGGCCTGACCGACTTTCGTGTTCGATACGGCAGCGGCGTCGCCAACCGCCTTTACACCCGCCGCCGCTTCCTTGGCTGATGTTGCCAACCCCTTGTTGATGGTTTCCATCTCACGGCCTGGCGCAACGTAGCCGGCATTGTCCAGTTGAGCACTCACGCGCAGCGTTCGAATTTCCACCGTCATGATAGCGATCCTTTCGGGGTAAATACGTCGGGCCAAGCCTCGCCGACGGCGACGAACAGCGAGCGATCCACACAGTGCACCTTCTCTGGCCCAACTAACGGCCCGACAGAAGCTGCCAACTTTCTGATCAGCTCACGGGCAGCTGCCTTTTTGTGGCTCGCCTGCAGGCTTGCAGTTTGCCGGATCAGAATGGCTACATCGCTACAAACTTTACGTTCCGCTTCCAGCTCTCCAGATAGGCAGGAAATGTCGTCGAGTAGAACACGTATCAGCGCATCCTGACTGGCGACGACGGCCGCGAGGCAACAAGCATGCTCCGAGATTTCATCATCGGTCATGCCGGAATGAGCATCGTTCAGGAGATGTCTCGCATCATCGGGCGTGATCGTCATTCGGTAGATATCTCCGGCGCTTCAACTAGCAGATCGGCCAAGATGACGCTGACCAGTTCGGCGAGGGTCTCTTTCTCGCGGAATGTCGCTTGCGGTTGGCGGTCGAAATGTTCACGAACGATACCGCCGCAAAACACTGCGAGATTGCCCCGCTGCACCGCCGACAACGGCCCCAAACCGTCGATGATGTCGCGTAGCTGGCATATGTCCTTGACAAGGGAGTCGTGCGCAACGGTGTTCATTGGCCGCCACCGAGGCGAAGCACTTCAACCTGTCGCTGACGGCGCTGCAGCGCCTGGTCGGCCGGCGGATGGGCAAGCTTCAGGACTTCGACCGCGCGCTGCCGCGCGGCCCGAGATGCATCGGCCGGCATCGATCTGGCGGAGACGAGCGCATCGGGATTGGCAGGCAGGCTGACGAACGAAATTTCCAACAGCATGGACTGCTGGTAGCGTTGCGGGCCCTTCTTGGGATTGCCTTGATCGAGAGGCACCGATTTCACCGGCAAAAAGCCAATGGAAATGCCGTTGACGACGCCGCAGGAAACGAGCCCAAAGACTTCATCGGAGCGTTCACTGATGCCAGACGGGGGAAACTGGACCATTGCAACCAGACGTCCGTTTTCCAGTTCGATGTTCATCGCGCGGGCGATCGGCATGTTCGGATTGTGGCCCCAGAGAACCACCGGGTTCATCCGGAATCTTGTCAGGTCAACGCCCGCTTGGTCGATGATCTCACCTTCGAGATCGACTGATGCGCTTGAGCAAGTGATCTTGACCTGCCGGCGATCGGCCAGCGTCTGCATGGTGCCGTCAGAATAGAATTTCCGGATCATGATTGCCTCTCAGGCGTATGTTGCTGCACCAGCCGCCACCAGGGCAGCGGCCTCCGGCTTGAGCAGGCGGAGATTGCTGCCCGTCGGAAGGACACGCGGTGAAAACGGAGTGGCGCCGCCGACATTAGGGCGGGACGGATAGCCCGGCGGGTTTTCCATGGTGTAATCCGCCGAAAGCAGAACCGCGACCAGCACCGGGTTCCCACCCATGACGCCGAGCGATAGGTCGGCGATGATCGGATTACCGCCGACAGTGCCGATGCGAACAGGATTTGCCCAGCCGGCCATTTACGCGCCCTCCGTGACGAAATCGACGGCGCCGTTCTGGGCGGCAACGGTTGCAGTTTCAGACGGAAGGTCGACGAGATCGCCGATGGCAAGGCTTTCGCCGCTGGGGTCTTCGAAGCCGCTGCGCAGTACCGCAACGCGGGTATGGCCGGTCGGAACTTCCGCAGGCAAAGGGTCGCGCTTCGGCTTGGAACTGGCGGCGGGAGCCGATACCTTCTGCTTCACCTTTTCGATGGCTTTAGAAACGGGAGCCGCGGGAGTTGCGGGCTGTGTTACCGGGCCGCTCAATTGCCCCACATAGCGCTCCCACGGCTCCAGCATCCCGCGATTGAGCAACGGATAGGCGAGGCTCGGAAATGCTGTGGCCGCTTCCTGGCCCAGGAGCGCATGCGCCTTGTCGTTGAAGGCCTGCGCACGTTCGTTGGCGGCGACCGCTGCCGTCATCGCTTCGCGCAGCTCCCTGAGGATGCTCGCCTGTTCCTTCTTCAGGTCTGTGACTGTCGCTTGCCGTGCCCGGAGGCGTGCGGCGTCAAGACGGCCGGCGAGTTCCTTGCGTGCCAGCGCGGCTCGCTCCATCGATCTCTCTGCGCGGGATTTCACAACGGCGTCGGCGTCGATCTTATCGTCGTCACCGGAAATCAGCAGAGCGCTGTACCGAGCATCGACTTCGGACAGTGTTCGGCGTGCTGCGGTTTCTTCTCGGTCGAGATCTGCGATCAGCTGCTCGACGTCGAGGACAGTTTCAGTCTTGCTGCCACCGAAAAGTTTGGAAATCAGACCCATGACGTGCTCCTTGTTGAGATGAGCATGCCGGATCAACCGTGCAACTTCATCTGGAAAAGTTGCACGGTCACAGGGACCGGATGATGTCCATGATCCGGCGATATTTCAGGGTTTTGCCGCCAGACACGATCAAAATAACCTGCGCCGATACCATTCGATCAGACGCCGGAACGGTCAGTTCCTGTGCTCGGCGAAGATCGCCCTCAATGAGCATCGCCCGCTTCGTCAGGCTATGCGAAGGGGCGCTAAAACGGCGATCATGCTCGCGCAGCAGGTTATCCCGCCGGCCGATCGCCGAGGGGTGTGGATCATAGCTAGGCGTGATCTCGGCGATCAGGCGCTTAAGACGAGGCTGGAAGGCAGCCGGCAACAGCGCGGCGCCAACTGCAATGGTGTGGGCTGTGGTCCAACTCTCGACCTCGTCCTGACTGAATTTGCAATGGGTGTATCGCCGCCCTGGCATAAGATCGTTTTCCCCTGCGTCTCGCCCAAACCGCTTACTCATGACAGCTCCTGAATTTCGGCTGGCATATGTCTCGCCTTCGCCTGCATCGATGCCGCGCGACAGTCGCGAGAGCAGAACCGCTGCTGTTTGCCCTCGGCGCGCTGGCTGGAGCTACGCGATCCTTCGACGAAGACGCTGGTGCAGTGCTCACAAATTCGAGATCGCCTCTCGAATGATGCGGCCGTCCTGGTCTGATGTGCCATGCATTACCGCAGGCACGCCCGCAGGTGACGGTCTTTAGGTTGCTCGTGGCAAATGGCTCACTGCCCCGAATACAGACGCGACGATGAATTGGCTTTGGAGCCGGCCGCGGCGAAGACCGTTTGGTACGGTACTGCGCATTCTGCATTTTTTGGCGTTCCCGCCTGCAGGTGATCGAACAGAACCGGGGAAGGCGACCGGGGCCTGATCTTTCGCTCTCGAATTGGCCGCAGCAGGTGGAGCAGGTCAAACGAAAATAATTCGGTGTTTTTTCAGCCAATTCGATCAAGCTCCCGCGCAAATGTAAAAATTCACAAATCTTTTCATACGGTTATACAAATACAATGTGAGTATTCCGCGTTTGCCGCCCGTAACACGTCCAAAAATCCCTTACACACGAAAAAAATGCGCGGCTGCTACCCAAGCGGTGAGGGCCCTACGGGGCTCCAGAGATTTATACCCCCTACCCCTGCCTCGCAGTCAGACCACCTTCGCATCGCGCCGGTCAATGCACTTGGTCATGTCGAGCCTCAACGTTCTTCAGGCGATCCATGCGCATCGCCGCACCGATGAAGGCCATTCCGCCGCCTCTCCGCTGCGTTTCAGCCCGGATAGCTGCCTTCAAACTAGCCTCGTCGAGCCACGCCCACACAGCAACCTTGGCGGGGCCGTCCATCTCGGCAATTGCGTTGTCGAGCCTGTACTCCGCAGCACTCCAAGCAGCTTCAGCATGTGAAGCACCTGTCGGCCCTCTCTCTCGCGATAGGTAATTTCGATCGATTGACTTCTCATCCTTCCCGTTCAAAAGCCCATGCGATGGCAACTCCGAACTCGATCTTTCGATCGGCTCTTCGGCGGTTTCTGAAGGCGGTTTGAGAGAGATAGGTTTCTTAGATGGGTTCTTATAATAGGTTTGTAGGACATTTTTGCCCTGAGTTGAGGGACATTTCTGCCCGGTGCAACCGGACATTTCTGCCCTGTTGTCTTCGTCATCATCCGGCCCGCTTCCCGTCCGCATACGTCGATCCCAATCGGAGACGATTGCTCGAAACTCCGACCATTGCGGAGTATAGCTGGCGCGCGACGACTTTCCGCCGTGGCTCGCTCTCACGAACAGCTTGTGGGCGCCGCAAAGTTCGTTCGTTGCCCGCCGTACTGTCTTTTCGTCAATGCCAAGGAGCGTCGCCAGTCGGGCGATGCTGGGGTCGCATTGACCATCGATGTTGCTGAAATGATCAATAAGCGCGCCGGCCACAGCCTTGTCGGCGCTGGACAGACCGCGGGCAATGTTCAGCGCCTTGTGTGCAATGGCTTTGTCTCGCTTGTCATGCATCGGCAGTCACCCGCCGTATTCAAGCTGGTGCGCCCGTTTGGCGGCGTCGATCGCTTGCAAGCTGGTCAGATCGAAACGGCGTCGAAGGAAAGGAAGAAGCGGGCCCGACACGGCATCACGATTGCGCGAAAGCCATGCCGCCACGATCTCAATGCGTGAGACACTCGGATTTTCCGAACGTTGATTTTCCACAACATTTCTAAGTGTCTCAGTTTGCGCTATCTCTTTGACGGTAAAGGCAACTGGCGGGTCGTCATCGCCCACCACTCCCTTTCTGTCAGATTGTTGTGTTTTCGGTCGAAAATGTGCGTTTCTGCGCAATTTCCGCGGTGATAGGACCGCCCGGACCTCTTGCCACGCGGCGGCGGCATCGCCATGTCTTTGCGGACGAAAACACGAGTCGATCCGTAGTCATCACTTGGCGTATCGCGGCAGTAAAAAGGGGAACGCGACATGAGGAAAGCAATCTTGGCAGCAGCGCTTGCGGCAGGTCTCGCCGCCTGTACCGCCATGCCGGAAATCGCGCCGATCCCCGGCAGCATTACCTATGGCGGCCAGCCTGCCACCAAGCTGACCAAGGCCCCCGTCGGCAGCGTGGTTCATCATCAGCTCGACGACGAATACGGCCATCCGGCCGAGGAAACCTATATCATCCAGCCCGACAGGTCGCTGAGGCTGGTACGCAGAGAACAGATCGTCGATCCGAATTGAAAAGGCTAACGCCATAACCATCGCGCATCCGTTCGTAGGCCCGATGGTCATGGCAGTTCAGACTTCTTCCTTCTTGCGCAACGGCGTCTTGCGCTTCGGCTCTTCCGGTGCTTCCGGCACATAGGGCTTTTCGCCCTTCGGCGCCGGCGCCAGCAGGTTCTTCAGCGCCGACAGGCGATCCTTCAGCAGCGGGCGAAAGCGCGTGGCGCGATAGGGCATGTCGGCTGCGCCGTAGCCTTCCGGACCGTCGTCATTCCCCCGGTGGATTTCCGCCAGCTTGACGCCGATAAACTCGCCGTCGATATAGTGCTTGTAGGGACCGACCCAGCGGATGGTATAGATCTGGCCCTTGCGGATGCCCTGATCGATCGAGACGTTCTTGAACTTGTCGTCGATGCAGACGACCTTTTGTCCAACATGAAAATTGTTCATCGGCAAAACCCTCAAGCGGCAGTCTCCGGCGCAAAGCCGTCAAGACCGTAAACCTTCGTCTTCAGATAGCTGTGTTCAGCCGCCCATTGCAACGAGGAAGCGACACAAAAGCCGGTTCCCCTTGCGCGTTCGGCCATCGCCCGCCGCCGCAACCCCTATTTCCCTTGATATTGCTCGTCGCTCACAAGCTCCATCCAGTCCACCGCCTTGCCGTCGAGCGCCTCCTGGATGGCGATATGGGTCATCGCGGTCGTGGGCGCAGCCCCATGCCAATGTTTTTCGCCCGGCGGAAACCACACGGTATCGCCTGCCCTGATCTCGCGGATAGGCCCGCCCCAGGTCTGGGCAAGGCCGCTTCCGGAGGTGACGATCAGGGTCTGGCCGAGCGGATGGGTATGCCAGGCCGTGCGCGCGCCCGCCTCGAAGGTCACGGCCGCGCTGCGGACGCGGGCAGGCTCTGGCGTATCCATGATCGGGTCCAGCCGGACGCTGCCGGTAAAATACTCGGCCGGCGGTCGAAACGACGGACGCGATCCACAGGGTTTGATCTCCACGGCGATGGCTCCTTGGCGTAAAAATCCCCTGCGAACAGGCAAAGGATGGGAATTGAAGGACATAACATAGCGTGCTGCGGCCAGAAGTCTCGCATATCCGGCAACAGAGGCGTTTCATTCGCCCGGCATGAAATCACAGCGTATGGATCGTTGCATCCGGGCAGGCCTTCAGGGCTATCTCGCAGAGATGCTGGTGATGCGTCAGATAGATCACCTGCCCAACCCCAGCCATATCCGCCATCAGCGAAAAGGCGTGCTGCGCCCTGTTATCGTCGAAGGTCTCCATGATGTCGTCGGCAATGAACGGCAGCGATTCGCGCGTTGCCGCGATCTCGTGGTAGCCGGCCATGCGCAACGCCAGATAAAGCTGGAACCGCGTGCCCTTGGAAAGATCGCGTGCCAGTTTCGAGCCGCCGCCGGCTGCATTGGCGATGAGGAACTCCTCGCCCTTGTCGGCCTGGGTCGTCAGTCCCTCGTAGTCACCGCCGCTGATGGCGCTGAAGGCAGCGGATGCCCGCTGCATCATCGCGCTGCGATGGCGCTCGCGATAGAGCCTCAGCGCCGTTTCGCCGGCGAGGATACCGATGCGCAGCCGCAGATAGGCGGTAGCGCGTTCCTCGATTTCGGCCAGCACCGTGCGGCGGCGCTCGTCGATATGCGCGGCCGCATCGCCGCCGCCAATCGCCGCAAGCGCCTTGTCCGCATCCCGGCGCTCCGCATGCAGTTCGCTGGCGTCCCGATCGCATTGCTCCCACCGCGACTGCAGCTCTGCCATTTCCAACCGCAGGCCTTCCTCATCGACGGCGCTGAGGATCATTTCCGCCTCTTCAGCGCGTCCGACGCCCAGACGGGCAGCCAGATCGGCTTCCGCCTCGACAATCCGCTGCCGCAGGCGTTCGCGCGCCTTGGTCGCTTCCAGATGTGCGCCGACCTCAACAAGGGTGGCGCAGTCGAACAGATCGAGCATGCCGCGCTTCTGCGCGTCGTGCCGCTGCCGCGATTCGATCAAGGCCCGCTGTTCGGAAACGCGCGCATCATTGTCGTCCGAAAGCTGCCGGAAAAGTGCTTCCTGCCGTTCGGCACCGGCAAGCCGATCCCGAATCGCCTGGAAAGTGACCAATGGTTCATCGGATGCCGGCAAGGAAAGCCGCTCGGCAAACGTTTTGACGGTCGCTCCAAAGGCCAGCTGATCCCTGCGCATGCCATCGATACGATGGTCCAGATCCGCCTTGCGCTGGATGAGCTTGTCCAGATCCTGGAGAACGGCAAGCACCGGAACGATCTCCTGCGCGGACAGGGTCCGTCCGCTTTCAACCAGCCAGGTGGCGCCCACCGTTTCATCCCACCGCGCAGTCCAGTCCGACATTTCGGTATTTGCCGAGGCCCATGCCGAGTCGCGCGTGCTCAGTGCGGCCTGCGTCCTTTCTGCCGCCTCCTTGGCAGCATCATGAACGCGATGGACCGACTGCATGGCATTGATGGTGCGCTCGGTGAAAGCGATTGCATCGTCCAACCGGTCCGGCATGCCGGTTTTCAGGCCGTACGCCTCGAACGTTCGCTTCAGACGCTCCAGCGCCTTTGCCTCGTCCGCCATCGCAAGCCGTAGATCCTGCTTCGCCGTGCGCAGCTGATTGCGGATCTCGAGTGCCGCGGTCCGACGGACAAGCCACGCCACCAACTGGTTCAGCTTCGTATCCTCGGGAAGGCCGCAATGGCGAGCCGCCACGGAAATCTCAGTCCTGAGTTCAGCAATTTCTCCGAGCGCAGCCGCATGCTGCTGCCGGACTGCCGAAAGCCTGGCGTTGCGTTCGGCAATGGAGAGCGATAGCCCCCTTGCCTGCGCAAGGTCCTGCGCCCAGGCCAGCCGCAGCGCCGTCGCGTCGTCATCTTTCCTGAGCGCGGTTTCGAATGCGCGCGCCGTCTCGTCGTCCAATCGCCCGGTATGGGCCTGCCAGGCAAGGTCCCTCTCCTGCCGCAGCGTCAGCGCCGCGTCATCGCCGGCAAAGCCGCCGGTGCGGGTCAATTCTCCAAGCCGGGCGTCCTCCGCCGCGATCAGCGCAGTCTCGTCGGCGATCCGGTCTTCGAGCCGCTTTAGCTGTTCCGTCAGCGCCGTGCGCAGCGCCGTCCATTCGGCAATATCCGCATCTTCGGGGATGGCCAGAGCCGCCAGGCCGTCGGCATCCAGCTGCGCGGGCGCCAGCGCCGCAAGCCTGTCGGTCAACTGGTCTTCCAGCCCGGCAATCTGCCGGTTCGCCGCCTGCTGCCGCAGCAGGCAATCATTCTGCCGAAGGGTTTGCAGCACATCAGCAAGAGGCGCTGGATCGCCGGCAACGCGGTCTGATTCCGTCAGCGCCGCCTGCGCCTTCAGAGCTTCGTTGTTTGCGTCCACGGCCTGCTGCCGTTCGCGTACAGCTGTCGCCAGGCGCTCGTTCAATGCGAAATGCTTCTGCGCCAGGTCCTGAATACGCGCGGTGACGGCGGCGGGCAAAATGAGTGCCGCGGGATCTGCCACATCGGCACGGTTCAGACGCGCAAGGCACACGGCGATATCGGCACCGATCTTGCCGCGCTCGTCGAGGCGATTGGGCATATCGCTGGCGGCGGTCCTGTGACGCGCCTCCAGTCCGGACCTCTCCAGATCACGGATATCGGCAGCAAGGGCGAGTACGGAACCGTCCCGCTCGATGGCGGCGATCTCCACTACCCTTCGTTCGATATCGCTTTCCAGCTGTTCCAGCCGGGCGCCGATGTCGGCCTCCTCGTGCTGCAACTGCGGCAGCATTGTATGCCAGGCCGCAGGCGGCTCCGGCATATCGCCGAAAGCGCCAAGCTCGGCACGCAGGCCGCGCAGCCGCGCCAGAATCGGCAGTCCCTCTATGCGGTCACGCGCGCGGTCGAGGGAAACGCGCAGTTCAGCCCGCGCCTTTACCGCGGTCTCGTGCCGGTCCGTCGCCACGTCCCGCGCCTTGCGCAGGTTTGCGAATTCGCGAGCATTGACGTCGATGGCGCTCTTTTCGTCCTTCAGAACCTCGAGTTCCGCCTTCAGCTCCGCCAGCCGGTGCTTGCGGCCCTGCGGCTTGTAGAAGGCGTCGGCCTGGGCCTTCAGGCTGGAGAGGATGGCGCTGCTGTCCGGCAGGCCTGAACTGGCGGAAAACAACAGCGCACCGAGTTCGCCTTCGCTCTTGAGGATGCTTTCGCCACCCCTTTCGATGCTGTCGTCATCGAGCGAGAACATCATCTGGTAGGTAGCCCGGTCGATCGAGCCAAGCGCGGCCGAAAACAGATTGTCCGGCAACGCCTGGTCATCCGGTCCCAGAAGCGAATTCTGCTTGCGCTTGATCCGGGCGACGGCCTGGGTTCTGCCGCCGGTCTCGATCACACCACCGACGCGCATCGTCTCGTAAGGATGCAGAAAACCATAGGCGCTGCGGTTGTCGATCCCGAACAGCAGATCGAGAAAGGCGGAAAACAGGGTCGATTTCCCTGCCTCGTTCGGGCCATAGACGAGGTGAAAATCCGGGCTGCCGGCACGCGCTTCGCCAAAATCCAGGCTGCGGCCGGTGAACTTGCCATAACGAACGAGATCGAGACGATTGAGGCGCATCAGCGATCCGCCTCCCCTGTATCACCGTGCAGATAGGCGAGGACATCATCGCTACCGGAGAGCGCGATCGCCTCGGCAAACTGCTTGGCGGTCTCCTCGTCGCCGGCCAAGCTTTCACGCAGCTCGCGCGGCAGCTGCAACAGCAGTTCGTCCAGCATCGTACTCGCCTCTTGCCGGAAGGCATGCGACGGCAGCA
>Ga0307515_10017291_pt1 | contig 13147 bp, 1 predicted proteins | sample 17_EM_MG_FD_194513 | JGI IMG/M metagenome (GOLD analysis project Ga0307515, IMG submission 194513) | Populus trichocarpa ectomycorrhiza microbial communities from riparian zone in the Pacific Northwest, United States - 17_EM | ecosystem: Host-associated > Plants > Roots > Unclassified | place...
AGGATTAAGGAAGGCAACAAATAAAAGGCAGCCTTTAGGTTAAAGGAAGGACTATATAAACTATTAGTTATGCAATTTAGGCTTATAAACGCACTAGCAACGTTTTAGAAGCAAATTAACAATATATTAGGAGAACACTTAGATGAATTTATTATAGTATATCTTAACGATATTATCATCTACTTAATAACTAAGGAAGAATATAGAGAATACGTTAAATAGGTTTTAAAAAGACTATAAAAAGAACAGATGCTAATAGTAATTAAGAAATGCGAGTTCTTTACTAGAAAGACCAATTTTATAGGATTTATTATTAAACTAGGCCAACTTAGTATAGATCTAAAAAAGATTAAGGCTATAGTAAATTGGCAAGAACTAGAGAACATTACGCAGTTAAAATCGTTTTTAGGGTTTTATAATTACTGTAAAAGGTTTATAGCGCAATAGTTAAAGAATATTAAGCTATTTACGCGATTAATAAAGAAAGAAGAACTATAGAAATGGGGAAAGGAATAATAAGAACTATTTAAGGAAGTTAAAAGGTTATTTACTTAGGAGCTAGTTCTTAAAATCTATTAACTAGGACTAAAGACGGTTATAGAAATAGATATATTAGACTTTATACTAGGAGTATACTTTATATAAAAGCATCTAGATAGATAGCATCTAGTAGTATACTATAGTCGGAAGATAACACCACTAGAGTTAAACTATAACATCTATAATAAGGAGTTGTTAGGTATAGTTATAGCACTAAAAAAATAGAGAGCATTCTTATAAGGCATAAAGAAACTATTTATAGTTAAGACGGATTATAAGAACCTAATAGGATTCCTAATAATAAAGGAACTTAACTAAAGATAGGTTAGATAGGTAGAGATACTTATAGAATACCATTTTAAGATTTAGTACACTAAGGGCATAGACAATACGCGAGCCGATGCGTTAAGTTAGAAGGCTAAACTATAAAACAATAAAAAGCCATTAGGGGCTTTACTGCGAAAGGATATAGATAAACTAATTAGGTATAATTATCTAAAGATTATAGCAACTTAAGAAGATAAGTTAAAAAGAGTTTATAAGACACTAAAAAGCTTTTAGGCATAAAGAATTCTAAAGGCATAATTAGAAGATCTATAGACAGATATATATAAAAACTAAGAAGCTATATACATCCTAAGAAGCATAGTAGAGCATTTTATAGAAGGTTTCTATAAGGGAATAACTTAAGAATACAATGGAGCTACGGGCTTAGTGTTAAGACTCTAAGAGGAGTATATTATTAATAGAATCTAGAGGATAGCTAGAAGGGTTACTAAAGAATATCTAAATTGCTAGAGAAATAAACTAATAAGATATAAGCTATATAGAGGGCTACTACTAGTTAAAATACTAGAGAGACTATAGGAGGTTATATTATAGGACTTTATTATTAAGTTACTAAAGTTAAAAGATCCTATTACTAAATAAGATTATAATATAATCTTAGTAATAGTAGATAAGCTTACGAAGTAGGGATACTTTATAGCATATACAAAAGAAATATCAGCAGAAGATATTGCTAGAATCTATATTAAAGAAGTATTTATAAGGCATGGAGTACTAAGTAAGATTATATTAGATAGAGATCTAAGATTTATAGCAGTATTTTAGGAGGTATTCTTAGCGGAATAAAGAGTTAGAGCAGTAACTTCTACCGTATATTATCCGCAGACAGACGGTTAAATAGAAAGATTAAATTAGATACTAGAGTAGTATCTAAAATACTATATTAATTACATACAGAATAATTAGGTATCGCTATTACTAATTATATAGTTTATATACAATATAATACCATAAGGAATAGGTACTTTACCATTTAAGGCGAATTATAGATACGAGCTAAGAACATTATTATCGCCACGTTAAGTAAAGAAAATAAGTAGTATAGCTAAGTAAAGAATAGAGACGTTAATAAATCTTTATACAAACCTTATAGAAATAGCTAAGGTAGTATAGTAAAGAATAAAAAAATACTATAATGTTAAGAGATCTAAGGGACCAGATCTTAAGGAGGGAGATAAAGTATAGCTACTATATAAAAATTTTAAGAGTTAACAACTAAGTAAGAAGTTAGACCACGTCAAACTAGGACCTTTTAAAATTATTTAGAGGATTTTACTAGTTATATTTAAGTTAAACCTACTAGCTAAAATAAAGATCTACCCTATATAGTATATTGCAATGCTAGAGCTAGCATATAGGAATATTAAGCTACTAGTTTATAAAGCAGATACGTATAAAGGATAAGAAAAGGATAAATAGTAAGTTTTAAAGATTATTAGTTATAAGAATATAGATAATAAAATATAGTATAAAGTAAAGTAGATAGGCTATACTAAGACTACCTAAAAACTACTAGAGAATTTAAAGAATGCTATAGGAAAGGTATAGGAGTATCGGAAGAAAATAGGTTAGGTAATATTAATAAAAAAGGATTGCCGAAGAATAAGTCACCTAAGGGGGACCTAGGAAGAGCAACTGCTAAACTACTTAGAGTTATTCCCTTTATAGGAAGAGAGTTAGTTCTTTTATTACCAAGTTCCTACAGACCTTATTCTATAAGTTTCCACTCCTTAAAATAAACCTTCTTACGGACTTTCTTAAGACGAATTAAATAAGTAGACGTAGTAAGACGAGAGTTAAGAGCTTGCTGTTAAGCATTAGCAGCCTCTCTCTCGGCGTTATAAGAACGACGAAGTTCTGCTAAGGCTATTAAGAGCTTATTATTAAGCTTTGTAGCAGTAGATTAAATATAAAACCCTATAATAAATTACTTAGGGAACTTAGAGACTATTAAGAGTTATAGGATGTATATACTTAGCGTTAGAGATAAAGCGAATATCGCAAGATAAATAAATGTTTACTTTAGTGCACTCTAAATAAGAGGATAGTTGCTAAGATAAAGGACTCGCTAGCGTAATATAGACCAACCCCTCTTTCGCATAACAAAAATACGAAGACGGTATTATCTCACCTAGCGATAATATAGTAGTAACGGTATAAGACCAACGGGCTATAGAAGAAGAAGAGGTTACTTTAGGTATAATAAATAATAATATTAACCAAATTAGTTAAACAGATATTATACCTCTAGTAAATAACCTAGAGATGCTAGGAATCTTTAAGGATAAAGATAAAGAGGAGGGAGATAGTATTACGGACGCTTTAAGTACAATATTATAACTACTAGGAGAGGAGTTAAAAGAAGCTAGTTAGTTAATAAAAGCACGGTCTAGGATAGAGCCGGTAGAACTATATAACGAGGAATAGTAGTATAAGTTATATAATATAATCTGTATAATCTATATAATCTATAAGATCTATAATAGAGCAAATAGAGTATACGTATATTATATACAAGAAGGATTTTATAGGAGTATGGTTGTGTATTTAAGGACCCTTAATCCCTACCTAAATAGTTCCTTCCTTATAGTAATTCTCAGAATACAATTAGAGTTAATCTGTTGGGCAACCACTCTACCAGTTATTATTACGTTATTAACTTTAATTTGCATCACCTATACACCTAGCCCATTAATAGGACCTATTGTAGTACCTGCTATAAGGTTCCGTTATATAATACTTATATATATTAAAGAACAAAATAAGTATAATATGCCCTCTTCTTGGCCTCTAAAAGTGTTTTAGAAGACAGATACCCTATTTAAGCGTGTTTTGTTGCGAATATTTAAACCCTTAACTATAAAACTTTTATCATAAGCAAATTATAGTGGAGGACTGGGAAAGAATATGTAAATTATAAGAAAAAGTATAATATATCTATAATATTATGCTACTATATCTAAGTTATAATATAGACATCGCGAACTCTTATATATTTCCTCGACAATTTAATAGAATTAAATTAAGATAATATTAAACGAAGAGACACGAACACGTAAGACATTTATTTATATTATCTATTCTTATTAACGTATATATAGGCTTTATAATAGTATTTATTATATATTTTAGTACTAAATTGCCTATATAGAGCAAAGTACTAGTTATAAGCTATATCTTTATATTATAAAGTACACAGTTAGTGTCTAATAGATTCTAAATATATTACTACTATAACTAAGCTATAACTAGTTACTTATAGATAGACCCGTGGCAAGTATATACTATACTAAGGGAAGTTAAATATAGAACTATAAAAAACACTACCGAAAGTCTCTTTCTTTAGTTTTAAGATACTTATTAAAATATTTAAGAGATTTACTTAACTAAGGCTATTAGGGTACCCCAGAAACCTATACAGCGGTAGAGTATAAGAAGAAAAGATTAGATAATTGCGGTAAGTTATTATAATATATATATAACTATAATATAACTATAATATAACTATAATATAACTATAATATAACTATAATATAACTATAATATAACTATAATATAACTATAATATAACTATAATATAACACTAATATATCTAGGTTATAACCACGCCTAAGGGCCTGGAAAATGGGTACTAGCCCTATATAAAGTGGAGTTCAATTATATATAGCCAGATAATATTAAGAATTGCCCTTATATTATTTTAACTTCTTATAGTAAACATACGCATCCTCTAGCGCCTCTATTAAAGGTTCCAATACAGCTTATTAAAGAACTTTAATAATAAATCCAGCGACAGTTGGGGCTAGGGCTTACTCTAAGTATATTATATCCAAGCTATATTAATGCTCTATCCTTACTATCGGAATGTTAGTTATGTGACGTGGTTACAGGACCACGAAGTAAGACTAGCTAATCTGACCTTAGAGCAAACCCCTATTTCTAGACATTAACAACTACTAACTTTAACACCGCATACGTACCACTACAAGTGATATTCGTGCACGTTAATAATGCGAGTGTACTGATACTAATTAGTAGATATATAGATTAGGAAATACGCAATAAGCTAGAGCTTAAGAACCGTACTAGAAATAGTACACGGATTGCCTAGCCTTGTCTATTTTAGTTAAAGGAGAAAGCTATATCACCCTTAAAGCTTAAGACTACGTATTAGCTTAACTGCTAACGCGTTAGATCGCCTAGAGAATTATATCTTTACTTAAAGAAGATTACAACCTCCCTTAAGCTTAAGAGAATTTATACTGGCTTTACAGCTAATATAACAAATTGCTAAGAGAATAGTAATCTTGCTAAGAACACTTTACAGGCCTAACGGCTGTAGAGCACGTATACACCCCTATACCCTTAATACCCTTACCTTAACACCCTCACCTCGATACCCTTACCTTAACACCCTTACCTTAACACCTTTACCTTAACATCCTTAACCCTAACCCTAACCTCGACCTTAAACCATAACACAACAATATAGAAATTAATTAGAAGGAGAGAATTGCTAAATACGGCAACGGAATTAACTTAGAGATAGCTATAAATAATAATCTAATGGAGTATATAGAGACTAAGATGCACCTATATATATAATCTAACCTTATAGACTATTTATTATAGACAGTGTTTTAGAAAGACTTTAAGGACTTTACGCTAGAGCTCTTTATATAAGTACGATCTAATACTAAAATAGGAATCCGTAAATACCTAGTTAAGAGAGGAGTATATATTATTAAGCAATATAAGAGATACTCCCTTAGTAAGGTGCTGACGGATATTACTAATAAAGAAGAGTTTTATAAATAGACAGATAAGGAGCTTATCGCGGCCCTTATAGAGGTAAAGCCAATAATTATAATAACCTTGCAAGATTAACTTAACCCTAAATTAGACGCGCTTACCGTAGTCTTACAGACCCCTAAATTAGCTTAGCCTATAGCTATGACACCGTCTAATACGTAAACACCTATATTTACGCCTCTGCCCTAGCAATCTATACCCTAGTAGGCTATACTAGCTGCTACCTAATAGTAAGCTGCACCTACCTCTACCTAAGATTAACTGCTTACCCTCCTTACTTAACTCCTATAGACGCAGAATTAGCAATTATTACCTACGGCAACTGCCTCTACCCTCCCTCTAGCAACTAGTGCTCTTACCCTACTTGTTCTTCTACCTGCCTAGCCTATAGCTATAGCTACAACGCCATCTAGAACGCAGATACCTACCCCTATAACACCCTAGTAAGCTACACTAATTGCTACTTAGCAGCAGCCGCAGTAACCGTAGCAGCTATATATATATATACTACCTAAACTAACTATGCCTAGCGTAGAGCAAGGACCTAGGCAAGGACCTAGATATAATAAAAAGGTAGCTATAATTATAAAGATCTATATAGATAACTAAAAGTATGATAAAGTTAGCAACAGCTTTAACTTTAAGTTAACTATCTTCTATAATATCTGTAAGAGATCTAGCTTACTATCAGAAGACTATATAGTGGCATTCCCTAGCATACTAAAAGGGCTTACTTAAGACCACTACTATAACAGTAACCTTAAGTTAAGACCTTTTACTAAAGCCTATAACTATATGCGATAGTTCTTTAAAGGGCTAGAATACTACTATAAGAACCTTATAGAGTGGAATAGTATAACCCTCTAAGGAGTTATGAACGAGAACCTTAATAAGTTAATCTATTAAAACTTCCAACTGCTTATAAATAAACTGCTAAAGCAACGTTATAGACTATACCTAGACTTCTATATAAACCGTATCCTTACGAATAAGTTAGTTACTGCTTACTAGGGAGTACTAGTATGCCATATTACTATCTCCAACCCTTTAGAAAACCTTTTTTAGTTAATTAGTAAACTACAATCCTCTATTATTATGTGGGAAAAAAAACACCCCTTATAGGCCCGGATGAGACCGTCTTACTAAGCCTTTTTTACGGATTAACGCTACTATTAAAATAACTAGAGTTAGGACCGAAACACTAATCGCTATAGTAGCAGTCGCTTCTATAGAACTAATAGCAGACTAAAGGCCAAGTGCTACGTCTGTAAGAAGAAGGACTACCGTTTATAAAAACACTTAAAAGAGGAGCGTAGTTGGTCTAGAGATAACTATAGAAGACGCTTTATTAATATTAAGGGCCGCAATAAGGGTAACTTTAATAACCACTTTAAGCAATACGTCGCTGCTTGCGAAAGAGATAAAGATAAAGATTTAGACTTTAAAGCCTATATATAAGACGCTAACGACTTTAGGAGCGATGCCGGAGAACCTAACAATAGTTCTACCTATATCACTACCTTTAGAACACTTACTATAGAGGAAGCAACCTCTATAAGCGTAGAGCTAGCTAATAAGGCTTATATATACCTGCTTACGGCTTTAGAACTCACTACAGAGTCTACTATAGAACCCTATACGGAGACTAACCTATTCGCCTATAATATAGCCATAACTATAGCGTTATAATATACCTTAACGGTCTTTATGGGAATTATAATTAATAGAGGTACTTTACGTAAGTCTATAGCTAGCTATAGCTAATTCTAAGCCCTATAGGCCGTAGATAAGTCTGTAAGTCTTAATACGTTAACTAAGGGTTAAGTAACTATCTAATTCGGGATTGGAGCTTCTACGTCTATTAAAACTATAGACGTTAACAGCCCTATAGGCAAGGTATAATTCTATATTATTAAAGCAGATACTTCTTTCCTACTTTACTTAGTAGATATAGATAGACTCTATATTAAATACGATAACCTAAAGGACGTTATTATTACTCGCACTAAAAAGGTGCCAGTAGTTAGAAGATTTAGCTACCCGTTTCTTATATAGAGCTTCTCTTTATAGTCTTATTTAGTTAAGTCTTTTAACGCGAACCCTTACTACTTAACTAACATAGAGCTACGACGTCTATACCGTCAATTTAGTTACCCGTTAGTTAATAAACTATAAAAGCTTCTTAATAAGACTGGCTACGGCTATAATACTAATAGATCTACTATTAAAGAGCTAACTAGACTCTGCTACTATTACTAAAAGTTTAGCAAATCTCTAAGTAGATTTCGCTTTACCTTATAAGACGACGTTAATTTTAATTATAATATTATCGTTAACATTATATATATTAGCGGCTCCCCCCTACTATACGTAGTTAATAAAGCAACTTAATTTCAAGCTAGTAGATAGCTATGAGATATTAGCGCTAAGCACACTTAGGACGTTCTACGAATGTGCTAGATTAATAGCTATTTAGGACTACTAGACTTAATTACTATAAACGCCGGGAAGAACTTTATTAGTAAGGAGTTTAAGCACTACGCTGCTATTATAGGGGTAACTATAAAGTCAGTTCTAGTCGAATTATATAACTCTATTGGAATGGTAGAGCGCTACTATAGTCCGCTACAATGAGCCTACTAAATCATTATAACTGAAATCCCTAAAATTAGTAAGGAGATGGCCCTATAAATAGCTCTTAAAGCTATTAATAATACGGCTAGCCTAGAAGGCCTAATCCCTACACTCCTAGTCTTTAGAGCCTACCCCCAAATAGTCAAATTGGACGCACTATTACCTTTAGTTATATAGCGAGCTGCGGCCATTAAGAAAGCAATAGTGGAAATCTAAAAGCTATAAGCTAAACAATAAATTGCTAACGCTCTTAATATGCGAAATGGATAATAAACTAACGCTATTTACGGCCTCCTACCTAGTTCGCCTGTCTTAGTCTAGAGAGAAGGTAATACTAGCCAAAGTAGTTATTGGGACGGGCCATATATGCTACTTACTGTTGACGGTAAAACCTATACCGTAAAGCTACTAAATAGGCCTATAACCTTCTGCTCTACGGTTATAAAACCTTACCTACTGGACCTATAAGACTTAGTTAAACTACAAGAGTCTGTTAAATTAGCTAAACTAGTACCTTTACTAGCTAAACCTTAATCGTTACCTAAAGCTGAACTATAGCTACCGCTAAAGCGAGGTAGGGGTCGCCCCCGCAAATACCTATTACTTACGGCCGTTATAGACACGGCTGTTATGGACGCTATAATAGATATAGGTGCTCTTATAGGTAATATTGCAGATATAGCTAATATCGCTATCTACTTACAGGACAATAATACCGCAGATATAGCTAACACTACTATTTATTTATAGAACGATGGTAACACCTAGTTCGGCGCTTTACGGCAAAAGGAGGTTATAGGCCTACTTAAGAAAGGCGTCTTTAAGATTATTAAGCTATACGATATACTAAAGGGGGTTAAACTCTTTAATTTACGGTTTATTAATAAGATTAAGAATAAGGGAACTAATAAAGCCTTTAAGAAATCATAACTTATTATATAGGCTTATAATGATTTAGAGAAAGAGCTAGTCCTTACTTAGTCACTAATAATTTAACGAGTTAGCTAGCGGCTGATTCTCTATATTGCTGCTATACTACTATAGATACGACTTTACCTCTAAGACATTTTATAAGCCTATGTCCAGTCTACTACGAACCTAAACCGTAAATTTTATGTATAACCACTACACGAGCTAAATAAACAATTGGGAATTAATAAGGACTCCGTTCTAAAGGTTATAAAGCCACTTTATAAAGTGCCTAAAGCTAAAAACTACTAGTTTAAGACCTACCATTTATACTATATTAATTAGCTGCGAATGGACCAGTCTACGTATAACCCTTGCTTACTTTATAGTAATAAACCTTTTAGAATTATTAGCTTATAGACTAATAATATACTATTCCTTATAGATAATACCTTTATAGAGGCTAAATAAAGCAAACTATATAAGGCTAAATTTATAGCTAAGGAGCGAGAGTAACTAACCACTAATATACCAGTTAAGTTTAATAGAGGACTTATTTAATTGGCATAAGACGAAAGTATTACGCTAATACAAAAGCGCTAGTGTGAGAACCTTAGTGTGGTTAACATTATGCTAGTAGATAGTACTAGCTCTAGAGGAATTACGCGTGGCTTGCTTACGCTAAAGGACTAGTATATTGCTTAACGCGCTAGAGGAGCCTATATCGCCTTAGTCTGTTAACTAAAGGCTTTATTTAACTTATCCCTTACTACTTAGGTAACTAATCCTAAAGAGGTAAACACGAAGGAGTTAAATAAGCGCCTAAGTTAGTAGATTTAGAACTTATATAAAGGTCTTAAGTTTATTAAATTAGAGGCTAAGACCTTATAGCTTTTAGTCTTTACGGATACTTCCTTTACTAATAATAAGGACCTCTTTTTGCAAATTAGCTATATTATTATACTAGCTAACGCAACTAAGAAGGCTAATGTTATTTATTAGAGCTTAATTAAGTGTAAAAGAGTTACTAGAAGCGTTCTAGCTTCTAAACTCTACGGAATAGCTTATGGCTTTAATATCACCGTCGCTATTAAGTTTATAGTAGATAAGGTCCTATAGATTAACCTCCCGCTTATACTTTGCACTAATTCTAAGTCGCTATATAACTATTTTATACGACTTAGAACCATATAAGAGAAGCGATTAATGATTAATGTTATATGCCTATAATAAGTCTATAAACGTCGGCAGATTATAGAGGTTAAATAGATTAATGGTAAAGCTAACCCTATAGACACGATAACTAAGGGGAAGCCTTACGTCGCCCTATAGTAACTTATTAACACAAACTAAGTCGATATATAGGCTGTAGGTTGGGTAGAGCGTAAGGAGCAATAGAAGGTAGTAATGGTGCTAGGGCACGCCACCCGCCATATTCTATAGACCCTGAATTTAACCAGCTAATTAGGATTTTCTATCCCCGGGATAGAAAACTGCTATTAGCTCGCTTACCACTAGCGCCTTAGCGGCCCTTGCGATATATTAACCTTCTACCCCTAATAATTCTTCTTCTTCTTTTCCTTAGTGTTATAGGATACCCCCGCGACACCTTATATACGTCCACCTGTTTCTACCAACTTAGTAAGCAAAGACTAATCGTAAGATAGCAATCCGACGACAATCTGATAGCAATTTAACGGCAATTTAATGGCAATCTAACGGCAATCTAACGGCAATTTACGGCATTCTGCTATATTCTGCCAGGACCACGACCCGAATCCTATTCTGCTCCGTTTTATCTTAGTACCTTTATAATACAGTATTCTATAAGCTTTGGTTTAGAGGTATTTGTATAAGCCGTAACACAGGTTATATAATTACGGACCTATAAAAGGAGCGTAAAAGCTATTGCGTATTAATTAGATCTCTAGCTATTGCGTATATACTACAAATAGTCTAGAAGTAGACTTAACTTTAGAGTGTAGATTAGCCTTCTTTTTAGAGTTGCTCTAGTGTCCGGAACATTAGTTATATAACGTAGTTACGAGACCATAAAGTAAGACTAGCTAATCTAACCTTAGAGCAACCCCTTACTTCTAGACAATAATAACTACCAACTTTAACACCGCATACATACCACTATAAGTGATATTTGTGCATGTTGATAAAGCGAGTATACCGACAATTATATATTTACTACTAAGGTTATAGTATTAATAAAAGTTAAATAACATACTACCTAAAGCACTAGTTATAATACTATTAACAGCAGTAACTATTTTAGGATTAAGAAGAGATACTAGTATAAGGAATAACAACTTGTAGGTAGTTATAATAAATTAATATAGAAGTATTATAGAGTAAAACAATGCTAATAATTAAGCACTGCTTTAATAACTACAAGATATATAAAAAAAGGAAAACATTAAAATGCTATTAATTAAGAAGTTTATAGGAGCAAAGTATAAGCTTAAAGGATTCCTTATATAAATATAATTAAAGATTTAATATAAAGAAAGCAAGCTTATAGATATAAGCGATTAAGTAGCTTATATAGGACTATTCTTAACAGGTTAGATATTAGAGTGGTTTAAACCCTATCTTATAGAGATATAAGCTAATAAGTTAGCTACTACTAATTTAGAAGTAGAGTATATATTTTTAAGCTAAGAAGATTTATTAATAGACTTATATAAATATAGGGAGATCTAGAATTAATAGCAATAGCTAAGGGAGAGCTATATTAACTTATATAAAAGGGATTAGTAATAGACTATATAACGTAGTTTTAAATATTAGTAGCGTAGACTAAATAGAACTAAGGGGCGTTAATAACGCAGTATAAAAGGGGATTAAAAGTTAAAGTTAAAATTATTATAATATTAATTAATAATCTTAGCGATATAAGAGAGCTAATTAAATAAGCTATTAAGGTAGACGACTGGCTATACTAGAGTAATAAATCTAGTAGAATATAGTAAGGACTAATATATACGAGAAAGACGTAATAAGTATTTAGACTATAGTATAGTATAAAGCTAATAGACTTAAGCGGTATTAAAGACTATAGAAACCTAGAGGATAAGAATTAAATAATTAAAGGGTTAGGGAGTAGAGGCTAAATTAGGGATCTTAATAGTAGAAGATATTTAAGCGGACTCTATGTAACGGAACCTTATAGTAAGTACTACGGTGGGTCCTGTTAATAGGCTAGGTGTATAGGTAATGCGTAAAGTTAATAATATAATAACAACTAGTGGAGTGGTTGCCTAATAGATTAACTCTAATTGTTGGTCACACAGGGTGACTCACCAATAACGACTACTCGAGTAGGTTATAGTGATGTTGGTTAATATGCTTATTCTTAGAATGAGGAAGGACGAGGAGCCTAAGACTCCTCGCCACGCTAGTGCCGCGGCGACACGTAACGACCGCTTGCCTCATTCCCAACACTAGCAACTCTTCTTTTATAGTTGCCATCTATATATATAGATACTACTTAACTTGCGTAGCGTTATAAAACCACCCTATAATACCTTGCGCACGCCTACCGACCAGGCCCAGTCATAAGACCGTACTTTGCCGCAATCTGCCGTATTCTGCCACGCTATAGAATTCTACCAAATTCTGCCAAGCTATAAACTTCTACTAAATTCTACTAAGCTATAGACTTCTGCTAAATTCTGCTAAGCTATAGACTTCTACTAAATTCTACTAAGCTATAGATTTCTGCTAAATTCTGCTAAGCCATAAACTTCTACCAAATTCTACTAAGCTATAGACTTCTGCCAAATTCTACTAAGCTATAATAGCGCATAGTACGTGCCTATTAATTATTGCTATTATAATATAAGTCTTACTCCTACTCCCTTTTAACTTAACCTTTAACTTATATATATAGAGT
>Ga0307515_10017293_pt1 | contig 13147 bp, 11 predicted proteins | sample 17_EM_MG_FD_194513 | JGI IMG/M metagenome (GOLD analysis project Ga0307515, IMG submission 194513) | Populus trichocarpa ectomycorrhiza microbial communities from riparian zone in the Pacific Northwest, United States - 17_EM | ecosystem: Host-associated > Plants > Roots > Unclassified | place...
ATCGGCATCGACACGGACCTTCAGTCGCCGCCTCCCTCGCTGCAGCTGGAAACCGCGCCGCAGAAGCAAACCTCGATAGTCCCGCTGTCCGATGTGGCCGGAGACAATCAATCGGCTCCCAGCTGGATATCCCGGACGGGATCGAATTAGGAGACGGCTGTGATGATCGATGACGGCTCCCAGCTTTCGCCTCAAGCATCACGCCGAAAGGTGAATGCCGGTTTTCGGCCAAGACGATGCCTCCGCCGCTCGCCCTCCGGATCGGGACCAGAAGCATGTCGATAGAGCCGATCGGTTTCATCGTTTTGCTGCTTGGCGTGCTCTGCATGGTCAACGGCGCGCGTTTTGCTATTGCGACCTTTTGCCTGTCGACGCTGTTGGGAGCCGCGGCGGCTCTGCAATTGCCTGCGCTCGGCGGCAGCAGCATTCAACCGAGCCATCTTCTGGTGCTCTTTCTCGTCGTGACCGTCCTGCTGCGCCCGGCTCAGATGCAGGCAACGTTGGCCAGCATCGCCTATCCGGGTCCCGGCTTCTGGTTTGCCGCCTACATCCTGTTCTCCGTGCTATCGTCTTTCTTCTTGCCTCGGATCTTTGCAGGCGCGACCCTCGTCTACTCCTCCGCAAGAGACGTCTCCGGCATGATGTCGACGGTAGCCGCTCCACTGTCTCCGGGTTCGTCCAATCTCAGCCAGTCCGTCTATCTGCTCGGCGACCTGGCCTGCTTTGCTGTCGTCTCCGGGCTTGCCCGGCTCGGATATGCCCGCTTCATTGCGCAGCAGTTGATCATTGCGTCGATGGCATGTTTTGCCCTGGCCCTTATCGATATCGGAACGTTCATGGCCGGCGAGTCCCAGCTGCTCGATCTCATCAGAAATGCGAACTACACGATGCACACGGCTGAGACGATCAGCGGCTTTAAGCGCATCGTCGGCTCTTTTCCCGAAGCAAGCGCCTATGGAGCAACCGCATTGGCCTTCTTCTCCTTCACGCTTTTGCTTTGGCTGGAACGCTTTTCAAGCCGCATGGCCGGACTTGCGACGATCTGCATCGGTCCGACGATCGTCCTTTGCACGTCGACAACCGCCTATGTCGCGGGTCTCTTCGTTGTCTGCCTCCTCGTGCTGTTCTCTGCCAAGCGGCTGATTGGTGGCCCCGCCACAACCCCGCATGCGACTTTCCTAGCGATCACCCTGTTTGTCCTTCCCTGCAGCATCGTCGCGCTCAGCCTCATCCCCGACGCATGGAATTCCGTCGCCGACCTCGTGAACATGACCTTGTCAGATAAGCTCCAGTCTCAATCCGGCGAGGAGCGTACCGCCTGGAACACGCTCGCATTGATCGCATTCATCGACACTGCCACCTTCGGCGCCGGGCTCGGCACGGTTCGAGCCTCCAGTTTCATCGCTGCGTTGCTGTCCAATGTCGGGTTAGCCGGCACTGCCCTCTTTGCAATCTTCTTGTACACCCTCGTGAGAGCCTCCAGCCGGCACATATCCGGCGACCGGGAGACGCACGCGATCGGAAACGCCGCGGTGCTGGCATCGATCGCGCAGATCGCCTCGGCGGCGATATCAGGAAGCGGTACCGATCTCGGTTTGCTGTTCAGCATCTCGGCGGGTCTTGCGGCCGGCTGCCTGGCGGGACCCCGCCTCTCGCCGCTGCGGGCGACCCGATCGCTTTCGAACAGAGCTCCACTGGAGACATCGACCTCTCTGAGGAGAGAGCCGATGTTTTCGACGCGATGACCCCCGCACAGGACTTTCTCCGTGGCCCGGGATGGCAATTACGTCCGCCAACGGGCTTGCTCGAGCGGCTTCGAAGCCGGTCGACCGCGACGCATCTCTTAAGGATCGCAGGTCAAAGCCGGCTGTTGGACGAAGGCGATCCTGCAAGGTCATCCACACAAGGATATGCCGCAGGTTCTATGTCGATATCAGCCTTGCTGATGCTCGCTGGCGGCAGCCACGGTATCCGCGACAGAGTTGTTTTCCCGCAGCCTGGAACTACGCCGCACAAGCCCCGACACGAACACGCCTGTGAGATAGCCGATTTCCATGAGCACAAGGATGGCAATGGCGGAGAGTATCGCCGCAATCACGGAAGATCCCTCGACGAAAGCCACGCTGCCGAAACCGGCTGCCACAAGGAATGCAAAAATTGCGAAGGCCCAGGCACGGATGGACGCCCCGGCGGCTATCGAAATCACGGCCGCGATAAGCGCGGTGATCAGCATAACAATCCTCCTTCCCTCTGCATCCCAACAAGGGTCTCGGCACCAATCGTCGCAACGCAAAACAAGATATCAAAACGCAGCCTTGTGGCACGCAAGGCACTCTTCATGGCGAATATCTCAACAATGAAACACATAAAAACCGCCAGCCAGGCACCATTTCAACCAGCGCCCGGACTGGATGCCGGGAATATATACCGGACCGGACCTTCATACGAAAGACCCGTTGGCCCAATCAACAGCTGTTCCCTCGAATTGGAAGACAATAGCGATCCGTTCGTATTGAAAACAATCGAAAGGGTAATGACATGAACAATCAGTGCATCGTCTACGTCACGGATGTCGAGTATTCATTTCCGACTATCCTGTCGGCGCTTCAGGCTCGCAAGTTCGCAAGCCTGGCAACCGATGTCTGCATCCTCATGTCGGAACGCCTCGATAATTTCGAAGAGTTGAAAACCTTGCTCGCAAAGAGCGGGGTCGAACTTATCGACGCGACCGAAGCGCTGCGGGACTCGCTCGGCAAGCTCGACAGTTCGCATTTCCAGGGGCGCATCAGTGTCAGCACGATGGCCAAGCTGGTCCTTTGCGAGGTCCTGCCTGCCAACTATACCCAGATCATCTATCTTGATGGGGATACCCAGATCGTCAGCGATCTCGGTGAGTTCGAAAGCGCCGCTGTACCCGAGGGCCGGTTTTTCGCGGCGCGCGATTACACGGCGATCCATGATTTCCTCGATACCGGAAAGGATAGCCGCTATTTCAACGCAGGCGTCCTGAAGTTCCATCGCAACGGCTGGATCGGACAGGAGGCGCTCGATCTTTTTGCTAGAAATCCCGAGGCCTGCGACGGCAAGCATGATCAGGGCGCATTGAACTATGTCTGCGGCTCCTCGCTGATCCTCATATCGAACCGCTGGAACTTTCCCAAGCAGTTCCTTCATCTGGTGAACATGTCCTCCTTGTCGATCGTCCACTATATGGCGCATCCGAAGCCGTGGCATGGAACCTTCTTTCCATGGACCGACACGGAAAGCCAAGTCTACGTCGACCTGCGCAAAGCGCATCCGATCTACAACTCGCTGTATCGCGGAATAAGCTTCGATCGTAAAGTGCTGTATAAATATCGCTCGGTGCGAGCACGCATCAAACAGACGATGCATAGTGACAGGCCCAATCCGCGGGTCCAGAGCCTGCTGGTTGGCGATTACGCCGTATGACGATGCAGCTTTGGTCCGTGATCATCGCCTCCCGCGCAGCGGCGGCTTGCCGCCAGCCGGAATTGCTTTGCGGCTCGTCCATCGAGCTGCGGATGTGCAAGTATTCATTCATTGCAGGAATGGATAAGGTGCGCGCCTTCGCCGGCATGAATATTCAGGACGGACTATGACCCTCAGTGCCTCTGTCGCCAGCATCTCGCATTACGCAAAGGCCCGCTTGCGCCGCTCTCTGAAAGCCAGACAGATCCGCTACGACCTGCTGCGCAGCGGGCTGAAGCAGGCACGCCATGTGGTCATATGCGTCATCCGTGACGAAGGGCACCGGCTGGCTTTCTTCCTGCAATATTATCGCGAACTCGGCTTCGAGCATTTCATCTGCATCGACAACGGATCGACGGATGGCACCGCCGAGCTGCTGTCCAGCTTCGAGGACGTCTCCCTTCTTTCGGCCCACGGATCCTACAAGGCGGCCAGATTCGGAAACGACTGGATCAACGAAGTCATCAACCGGCACTGCCAGGAGAAGTGGGTGCTTTATGTCGATGCCGACGAGTTTCTCGTCTATCCGCATTGCGACACCCGACCGATCGATCAATTGACCGCCTACATCGACTCCATGGGCGGCCGCTCCCTCCGGTCGGTCATGGTCGATATGTACAGCCAGTATCCCGTTCTCGAAAACGTATGCGAACCCGGTCGCAACCCGCTGGAGGTCTGCAATCTCTTCGACCGATCAGGTTATGTCTCGCATTTCGATAGGCGCAGCCGGACGATATGGATCAAGGGCGGCGTTCGCGGGCGTGTCTATTTCAAGGAGCGCCTGTGGGACGGCCCCGCGCTCAACAAGATACCTCTTGTCTACGTAGCCGGTGAACGTCTGTTTCTCAAATCATCGCACCAGGTCTGGCCGCTCTCGCTGAATTTGGGCGACATGCGCGGAGCGCTCGGCGTATCCGGCGCCCTTTTGCATTTCAAATTCCTGTCGACTTTCGTTCACAAGGTTGCCGATGCGGCACATCTGTCCCAGCACACGGAAGAATACACCGTATATTCCTCGGGCAAGGACATGGGTCACTTCGTCTATGACGATACGGGCACTTATAGAAACTGGAAGGATCTGTCCGATCACGGGCTCATACAGGGTGAAGGCTGGAAATACTGGAAAAACGCTTCCGACAGCGAGGTCTGATGCATGGCAATGCAGCGAACAACCGGCGCCTCTAAGCGAAGGACACTTCACCCTCGGCATAAGCCTCGAGCGCCTTGCGATTGAGAATGCGGATTTTACCCTGCGTCCCACTGACCACCTTGCTCTCGCGCAAGCGCCTCAGGCACTGGTTGACCTTTTCGCGCGACGCCGGCAACGTCGCGGCCAGATCCTGTTGCGAAATGATGAGCTCGTCACCGCTATTCTGCGTATCCGTTCTGTACAAGGCAGAAAGACGCAGCAGCGTCCGGGCCAATCTCTGCTTCAAACTCGATCCGGCATTGGAAATGATCCGCAGTTCAAGTTCAGAAACACGCTCCATCGCCCTCGACAGGATCTTCGCCTGAAATTGCGGATCGTTCGCATACAATTCCCGCAACGATCGGCCGTCGAAGAAATGCAGTTCGCAGTCCGACGAGGCTCGATATTCAAGGCTGAGCGACTGCTTGCGCAGCACTTCCAGCTCGCCGATCAAGCCACCTTTAGGAATGATTTCGACGATGAACTCCCGCCCATCAGGAAGCGGGGTGCTTGCACAGACCATTCCGCGCTCTATACGCGCGAACATATCGATGAGGACGCCTGCACCAGCAATGACGTCGCCGCGGCGAAACTTTCGGACGCTCGACCGGCAAAACGGAAATTCTTGATCCCGATCTACCCAGCCGCTGCCTCCCATACCTCCGGGCACACCAGTAATACTCTCGGCTATTCTGGCCGCGCTCCCTCTACTCTTATGGTCTCTGATGCCGATCGCCCCGTCCATACGCGTAACTCCACGCAGACTAATTGGTCTATTGCTGCCACAAACATTCGTAATGCGTTAAATTAGAAAGTCAAATTATAATAAAATAAAAAAATTGTGTTGCAACTAGGCGGATACTGATTATCCATCACATTTATATATCATGATATTCGCATTAAATTCTATTGGCCAGCGATACTTGGCCAGTAATGATAGATTTTATACATATTACAACACTTGCCAGCCTCTATTATAAAATATATACCATAATAATATAGATAATACCATAATATACTAAAATATAATTACAATTTAGTCCGCAATTAATACAAAAATATTCGCAAGAAATATTTATCAGTATAAAGATTTTATTGACGATTGTGACCGCGGTCACAGACATCAAAGTTACAGTAAAAGAAGCTTTGATGGTCGTTGGTGGAGTTTGCGTAACGAGGACGCGGATGGCAGGAAAAAATCAGGGCGCCGACATGACCGAACCTTGGCGGGAATTCGCCAGAGTCCGCCAGGAAAAGCGTCCGTTCAATTCTTCACAATCCCATATGTTCAACAGAATTCTGAAGCGCGCTTTCGACATTCTCATTGCGGCAAGTACATTATTCCTTCTGTCACCGTTCCTTCTATCGGTGGCTGTCATTGTCAAGCTAAGCGATTGGGGGCCCGTTTTCAATTCCCATCGCCGGATCGGTTATAAGGGAAGAGAGTTTGGTCGCCTTAAGTTTCGTACGACAAAAGCCGACGCGATGGCAAATCCGCATGTGACGGTTGTCGGCGATGTCCTGAGAAGGTCCAGCCTCGACAAGCTTCCGCAATTGATCAACGTCCTGCTCGGTCAAATGAGTCTCGTCGGGCCGCGCGCCATCACCAAAGAAGAACTGCCGCGTTACGGTGAGCATGCCTACGCCTACATGGCGAGCCGCCCGGGACTGACAGGCCATTGGCAAACGAGCGGCGGCAACAATGCCAGCTATCAGAACAGAGTTTCCCTTGATGTCGAGTATCTGTCCAAATGGACGCTCGCCCGGGATTTCGTGATTATGGCAAAAACACTTTCCGTCTTGTTTTCTCGACGCGCCTTGCTGGCAAAGCTGGACTCCTAGAGCGCCGCGCGTCTTTTCAGACGCGCTAAGGACACTCTATCACTTTGAATCTGCGCATAATCCAGCGCAACATGGTCCTTCATTGCGAGATATCTCGCCGGAGACCGCGCCTCAGTCGCGGCATTGTCAATGAGGATGCTTGCCGGTCATCTGCGAGCGGTTGGCGAGGGAGTTCCTTTTCCGGCGCTTGTGAATGTGCCCTGACAACGAGAAAACGAACAAGCCCGCCAGGTAAAATATTTCCATCAATACAAGCACTTCGAGGCAGGAGACAATCGCCCCCATCAAGGAAGAACCCTTCAACAGGATCACAACTCCGAGGGCCGCGACCAGCAGAAATGCAAAACTTGCAAAGGCCCAGGCGCGAATGGTCGCTCCGGCAGCAATGGAGATGGCGATCACAATGAGCGTGCTGTTCAGCATTGATATGCTCCTCTCCACATCTCCTTCAAGTCGTCGCAGATCCTCAATGACACCACACAACTCAAGTCGAAACGAAGTTCGATCAAAGTATTTTACCTGTTTAGGTTAAAATATTGCTAATATCCCGGTAACAAGTTCATCTGAGCCCGCCATGGAATATTCGGCTATTCATGCAGCGGCGCCGAACCGCCATTCCAAAGTGAGAAAATACACCCACTGGATGAATGGAAAGATCTATTCCTGATCGGCATATACAGGACTGGGATGGAGCTAAGGCAGGCTCCCGCGGAACCGACACGTTTCAATTTCCCGCTCCATCGGGAAGGCACGGCGACCACGCGGCACCATTCAAAGGATGCAATCAGATGATTGGCGCGAGGATTCCAACAATAGCGCCGATCAATTCTGCCGTGCCCGGAACAGGCTCATCGATCGTCCAGAGAAGATCATGTCAATTGGGCACATACGCATGATCAGCGCGCGTTGTCATCGATCAGGCACCGCGATGAAATTGACGCCTGGCAGCCTATTTCGAGACCAAGCCTGCCAATTGCTGCTTGGCCCCGCGTTGGAGACGGAGATTTTCCAGCCAGGTGATTTGTTTCCTAAGTTTCAGCGCTGGCTTTTCGATCAACGTCCACGAGAAGGCGGCAAAGAAGATGACAACAACGCTGCTGACAATGCCATTCAAGAACCAGTTGTGCGTCCATGGTGCAAGCGCTGCGAACGCTTGCTGGATTGGATAGCCATAGAGGAAGACGCCGTAGGAATAATCTGCGCCTCGCAATATGCTGAGTTTGCGAGGCGAGGTGAGGCCAAGAAAAACCGTGACATATCCCATTGCGGGAATGGCGACGAAGTCGCCGAAAGAAGTGAACCAATAAGATAAAAGTATCAATGCTATTGATGCGGCGAATATTCGTCCGTCCCAAAGAACCCTATCTTTATATAGATAAAAGCTTACGCCCAAGAGAAAAGCACAGATAAGAAGATTTCCAGATGTGGCGGCCGGCATAGCCGCCCAATCGCCTTCGTGCTTCCAATATCTTGCAACGCCGAAGACCACGGCGAATAATATTGTTGCAATAGGAGCAAACACTCGCCTCTTTGTCACTCCAACCAGGAAAAGAAGAGCTATCACGAAATAGCACTGGAGCTCGAAAGGCACTGTCCAAAGTTGCGCGTTAACCATGCCGGCATCAGGATTGCTTAGGAAGACACCAGGAAGAGTATAGTGGATATGTCCGGTGACGTTTACTAAGTATGCAAAGAATTCTTTGTCACTAAAATAGTCACCGAGGTCATACTCCGTATAAATCGCTCCGAGTATAAAGGCGGACAGCAACACTTCTACCGTGAGCGCCGGGTAAATCCGGATAAACCGGTTACCCAAAAAGGAGATCAATGTCTTCGATCGTTCAAGACTGCCGGCCACCAGAAATCCACTCAAGACAAAAAACATGGGCAAGACTGATTTGAGCAGGGGACGAAGGGGTGACTCCCACAGAAAGAGGTCATCGCCGTACGTGACGCGGGCCGTATGCATCCACAGCACTGAAAAGGCCAGCAATAAACGCATGTAATCGAAACCGGTCGGTCGTCCGTTTGCGAGATCAAGCTTTTCGTTGAGAAACATCTGCGCCCCTTTCAGAAGTATTCGTGTGGCTTGGAGTGACAAGCTACATGCCGCAGAGCGGCCATGGCATCATCGCTTGATCGAGACGACGTGTCAGTGACCACAGGTACACCAGGTAACAATTGAACGAGAGCGCGCCCTTCCTGAAGATTTAGAGATACCGACTATCGACCCAAATGGCCCTGTGCCTCCCGAGGAGCCATTCGACAGGCAGGGTTGGAATATAAGCAATCGGGTAACGGATTGGATGAGTAGACTATGAAATTTCTAGCGACTCTATTCTGTATCGCTCTTGCTCTTCTTGGATTAGGGCTGCTTGCAGGCGGCGCCTGGCTAATCCTCCTCGGCGGCTCGCCATACTACGCAATCGTTGGGTTCGCCTATCTGATTGCCGCGTTCCTGCTATTGCGTCGGAAGACCCTAGGCGGCCTCATCGTTGTGCTTGTCGCCGTTTTCACCATTCCCTGGGCGCTATGGGAGTCGGGTATGAATTTCTGGGCTCTCTTCGCACGTTTGATGTCTCCCATCGCCCTTGCAAGCCTCACGCTTCTATTTGCTCCGTCGCTTTCCCAGACCGCCAATCGAAAGCTATTCCATGGCGGCGCCTTGATCACCGCCTTCATACTCGCCACGGGTTTTGGCCTTGGTTTCGTGCCCCATGGCGTTATCCGTCCCTCTGCCGAGATAACTCCCTACAAGGCCGCCAAGGGGGATAACTCCCCCTCTGACTGGACATCCTATGGCCGCACCACGGCAGGAGATCGTTATTCCGTATTCGATCAGATCAATCGCGAGAATGTCTCCAAGCTCGATCTTGCCTGGACATATCGAACCGGAAGAGGCGAAGGTATCGATCAGAACACACCTCTACAGATCGGCGACACCGTCTACACCTGCACGCCAACAGATGTAATTGCAGCCCTTGACGTGGATACCGGCCAACCGCGCTGGACGTTTGATCCCAAGGCGACGGCACCTTACTGGCAACGCTGCCGGGGCCTCGGTTATTACAAGGTGCCGCAGGAAACCCGGTCCACCGACAGCCTGTGCAACGAGCGCCTGGTGCAGACAACGGTCGATGCTCGTATCCTGGAGATCGACACCAAGACCGGCGCGCTTTGCAGGGATTTTGGAGATAACGGCACTGTGCAGCTTTCGCAGGGCATGGGCGAAGTCAAGCCAGGCTATTATTTTCAGACGTCGGCTCCGCTGATTGCGCGAAATCTTATCGTCGTGGGAGGCTGGGTCGTCGACAATCAGGAGGTCGGGGAACCATCAGGCGTCATTCGGGCATTCAACGTAATAACAGGCAAACTCGAATGGGCATGGGATCTTGGCAATCCCGAGACCACCAAGCTCCCGCCAGAGGGCCAAACCTATACGCGGGCCACGCCCAATATGTGGACGACAGCGGCATTCGACGACAAGCTTGGCCTTATCTATGCCCCACTCGGCAACACGACGCCGGATTATTACGGTGTTAACCGCCCGGCCTTCGCTGATGAATATAACTCCTCATTGGTGGCGCTCGACGTGACGACCGGCCGGGAAAAATGGAAATTCCAGACCGTACATCACGACCTCTGGGATTATGATCTTCCAGCCCAGCCGACGCTGCTCGACCTGCCTGACGGCAAGGGCGGCACCATACCCGCGGTTTTGCAGACCACCAAGCGTGGACAGCTTTTTCTCCTCAATCGCGAAACAGGCGTATCCCTTACGGAAATTCAGGAAAAGCCGGTACCGCAAGAAGGGGGGGCGCCAGGCGAGAAGCTGTCTCCAACGCAGCCCTATTCCGTTGGCATGCCGACAATCGGCGCAGAACGCGTAACGGAGCAGACGGCATGGGGCTTGACGATGTTCGATCAGCTGGCGTGCCGCATCGCATTTCGAAAGCTGCGGTATGACGGTGATTTCACTCCGATCGGCCTGAAATATGCGATCCAGCAGCCAGGAAACTTGGGTGGTCTCAACTGGGGAAGCGTATCGGTCGATCTGCCCAACAATCGGGTCTTCATGAATGATATTCGCGCGCCCAGTATCTTCGCACTCATTCCTCGGGAGCAATACACCGATTTTGCCAACAACACGACCGGGCACGGCCCCTCTCCACAGGAAGGCACGCCCTACGGCATGGCCACGGAGATGTGGACCTCGAGGCTGCGTATTCCCTGCACACAGCCGCCATTCGGTACGATTACGGCACTGGATCTGAATACCCGCAAGATTGCGTGGCAAATCCCGGCTGGAACCGCTGAACAGCTCGGGCCGCTTAAGCTGAAAGCCAAACTACCGATGGCCCTGGGTCTGCCAACCTACGCGGGCACGACCGCGACTGCCGGCGGAGTCGTGTTCTTCGCCGGCTTCCAGGACTATTACATCCGCGCCTATGATGCCGAGAACGGCGCTGAGCTCTGGAAATACCCCCTGCCCGTCGGCTCAAGTGCGACACCCATGACGTACATCTCGCCGAAAACAGGCAAGCAATATGTCCTGATATCAGTCGGCGGAGCACCATACTCGAAAGATGTCGGCGACTACGTCCTTGCCTTCTCTCTCAAGGACAGAGATTAGCCCTCGACCGGCATCATCCGGAAATTCTTCTCCAATTTCTTGCCGATGCACGCTTTTCTCTCGGCGAGTATGAGCAGGCAATTGTTGCGATCGAGCAGCGCATCCAGCAAAACTCGCAATCGGAGACCGCCTATGCCCCGCTCGCGTCCTGTTACGGCCACCCTGGCCGGTTGAAGGAGAGTCGACAGGCTTGGGAGAAGACGCTCCTGATCAATCCTGATTTCTCCATCCAGCGCCGTCGTCGCGTCCTTCCATTCCGAAACCCCGAGGACTTTAACCGCCGTGTTGAAGGACTTCGTAAGGCGGGACTAACGGTTGAGATTTCGGTCAATGCTGACAGAAACTGTAGCTCGCTAGAACAGGATGTCGCCCGAAAACCGCTCACACTTTTCGGCATCATGCTCTAGCGACGAGTTACGCTTTCATAGACCAACGTCGCGGCCGCGAGATCCGCGAGCGCGGTGCCTACGGCTTTGTAGAAAGTGATCTCTTCGTTTGATGCACGGACTGCCACATCCTGACGGCAAAGCCTGTCGAGACTCGCGCGCACCTGATTTTCAGCAAACACGCCCGCCTGAATCGGCTGAACCAGATCGCCTGCCTCATGCAGCGCTTCACGCGTGTCGATATAGACCGAGGAACGCCGCACCGCCTCGTCATCGGCCTCACGCATATCAGGTGTGAAGCCGCCGATGAGATCGACATGCGTACCAGGCCGCAACCACTCGCCCTTGATAAGCGGTTTGGTCGAAAGCGTTGCGGCGCTGACGATATCGGCCGCGCGCACCGCCTGCTCCAGATCGGTGACAACAGATGCCTTCAGCCCCTGTTGCTCAAGGCTGCGCACCAGACGCGAAGCACCCGCCGGATCGATGTCCCAGACATCGACATGCCCGATCGGCCGAACAGCGCGATAGGCATCCGGAATGAGGCTTGCGACGCGTCCCGCGCCGATCACCAGCAGTCGGGTGGCATCCTGACGGGCGAGATAGCTCGCGGCCAGCGCCGAGGCGGCGACGGTCCTGCGTGTAGTGATCGTGTTGCCGTCCAGAAGCGCGAGCTGAACCCCGGTTCGCCCGTCATAGAGCAGATAGGTCGAGGTCAGGCCGGGAATACCGCGCGTGGTATTCCCGGGAAAGACGTTGACGATCTTGATGCCGAGATAACGTTCCGTGCGATGCGTTGCGTGCCAGGCGGGCATTAGCAGCAGCGTCGCATTCGGTTCGCCATCATTCTCGACCATGTGGTGATGACGCACTGGAACCATGCACCCTTCTGCAAATGCCTGACGCAATGCGGCAATGAGTGCATCGAAGGGGAGGAGGTCGGCCGTCTCCCGAGCGCCGAGAATGCGTATTTGAGATTCTGTCACTGAAAGACTTCCTATTGATTGAGGATCGCCGATGGTTCGTCGGAGTAGCCGGCCAGACGCTTAAAGAGCCTTTTCGAGTTCCGGCAGCGCCTCGAAGAGATCTGCGACCAATCCGTAGTCTGCGACCTGGAAAATCGGGGCTTCCTCATCCTTGTTGATGGCGACGATGACCTTCGAATCCTTCATGCCGGCGAGATGCTGGATGGCGCCTGATATGCCACAGGCGATGTAAAGTTGCGGGGCGACGACCTTGCCGGTCTGACCGACCTGCCAGTCGTTCGGGGCATAGCCGGCATCGACGGCAGCGCGGGAGGCGCCGATCGCAGCACCGAGCTTGTCGGCGACCGGCAGCAGCACTTCCCTGAACTTCTCCGCCGAACCCAGTGTACGGCCACCTGATATGATGATCTTCGCCGAGGTCAGTTCCGGACGGTCCGAAGTGGAAAGCGCGTCGCCGACGAAGGTCGAAAGGCCCGGGTCGGAGACCGCCGGAATCGCCTCGATAGCGGCTGAACCGCCTTCCGCGGCAGCAGCGAAGGAGGCGGTGCGCACGGTGATCACCTTCTTGGCGTCTGTCGCCTGCACCGTCTGGATGGCGTTGCCGGCATAGATCGGCCGCTTG
>Ga0307515_10017294_pt1 | contig 13146 bp, 3 predicted proteins | sample 17_EM_MG_FD_194513 | JGI IMG/M metagenome (GOLD analysis project Ga0307515, IMG submission 194513) | Populus trichocarpa ectomycorrhiza microbial communities from riparian zone in the Pacific Northwest, United States - 17_EM | ecosystem: Host-associated > Plants > Roots > Unclassified | place...
CGTGTTAAAAAAACATTTTTAACAACCTTGGGTGTGATGATACCCGGGTAAAAAAAGAAAAAGTATGGGGCATTGTTTTATCATAATTAATTATTATTTTATGCAATATCCCTTATTAGGACCTTGGAATAGGTATCCTTATTCGATAATGTTATCCATTATCCAATGCGGCGTTATTCTTTATTGGCCCATTAAATTAGGGCACAGCGCCTCATCCTCTTCTTTTAGATTGCAAGGTCCGCGAAAATAAAGAATCGAAAGAACTCAGCGGTTAAGAGCTGATAGGAAAAAAAAGAAATACAAGGTTTTAACATTTTTCAAGGAAAAAATCAATAATTCATAGCTCGTCCGTCTTCTTCTTCTTTTCTTCTTCATTTGTAATTTCTCAGCTCAAATTTGCGTGCTGCTAATAAGGTAAATTCTCTCTCTTCTTCTTTGATGAAGTTAATGTGAGATACTTTGGTTTTAATCGAAACTAATTGGTTATTGTCTAGAATTAGATTGTGGGTTTGGTTTCGCTGGTTCTGCTGGCTTTGTTTTTAGTTTCTTTATGTTATTTTGGAAGAACTCGTCTTTTCTTTCTTCCTTTCCTTTTTTCCTGCTAATATATAAAAAAAGAAGGATTTTTTTAATGTTTGATTTGAATTCATAATTATAAAAAGTGGTGAAGAATTAGCTCATAAATGGTAGGAATTGGATTGACTTGAACTTAATTCTTGAAAAAAATGTTATCAATTGGCGCATGAAGTAAGGTGTTTTTCAGTAGAAGCAATGTAGCTGCAAGTCCCAAAAGATTCTCGAAGATATTAAGCTTTGGGGTTTCTTAAGAGGTGAGGACGGGGGGGCTAGGTTGAAAAGGAAAAGGTTCGAATGATAATCAAGATCAGTTTGTGTCTGTTGCTTGTTATTATATTGACTATTTTTATATGGGAATATATAGCTTCTTTGTTTTTGTTTCATTACTTCATGCTTCATAATAATTATGTTTTATGATGTGAATCACTTTCGTTCAATCTCTCATTACTTGTGTTTTCTTTTTCTTTCTTTTTTCCTTTTGTTTTTTGGTTGGATGTACTGATCCGGATAGATATTTAAACTATTAAACTGGCTGTTGTTTCTTGGGCCAGTGCCAATATCTAAATTTCAAGAAATTCATCACTTCATTTTAAGTATTTTTTTCATCTGTCGAACATCATCATCATCGATCATTATCCTCTCTTTTGTCATTCCTTCTTCTCTCTTGCCTGACGCTGGAGCTATTTGCTAATTTTTCGTGAGCCCTTAATTGAGTATCATTCGCATAAAACTCCTTGGATCGATATCTCATGGCACAAATTCAGTCGAGATTCTTATCCTGCAACTCCATTTGGCCTCTCATTTTGTTTCCACCTTTCCATACTTGCTTTCTTCCTGCTGTGAATGCTTCTGGCTTCTGTGCTTGCTTCACAGTTTCCTTGCAAGATTCTTTTGTTAGATACATAAGATGCCAAGATCAGGGGGAAGTGGTGCATCTGCTGATGAACCAGATATCCCTGAAAAGTCTGTCAAGCCTGAAGAGCAGGTTGACCTTGATGGTGACAATGAAGCTGAGGAGACAATGGAAGAAGAAGTTGAGTATGAAGAAGTAGAAGAGGAGGAGGAAGTGGAAGAGATAGAGGAAGAGGTTGAAGAGGAGGTAGAAGAGGAAGAAATTGAAGAGGCTGCTGATGAAGCAGATTCGAAAAAGGGCTCAGACGGTGAAGAGGAGATAGATGAGCAAAGAAAACATGCTGAGCTTCTTGCACTTCCTCCTCATGGATCAGAGGTGTATCTTGGTGGCATTCCTCCTGATGCTTCTGAAGGGGATTTGAAGGAATTCTGTGAATCTATAGGAGAAGTAACAGAGGTAACTGATCTTGTCTTTGCAAATGCCCTGTCTATGTTTCTTTTGTTTGGATGGACTAAATCTTGTATATGCTGATAGCAGGTAAGGATAATGAAGGGAAAAGATTCAAGCGAGTCAAAGGGTTATGCTTTTGTGTCTTTCAGAACAAAGGAATTGGCTTCCAAGGCCATTGAAGAGTTGAACAATACTGAGTTTAAGGTATCCTGCTTCTGAGTTCCTTTATAGATACGATATTAGTCATAGAAACATCATTTCTTCATGCTGGAAATGGAATTTGTGCTCGCTATTATCTTTCTCACTTTAGGCTGTATGAATGTTATTTTCATTTTTTATTTTTCTTGTATAAGGTATTTTGTATGAATGTTCGTTTAACTCCTGCTTTCTCTTCAGGGTAAAAAGGTAAAGTGTTCAACATCTCAAGCAAATCATAGACTGTTTATTGGCAATGTCCCAAGAAACTGGGGAGAAGAAAATATGAAGAAGGCTGTAAAAAAGATTGGGCCTGGAGTCAATTCGGTGGAATTGTTGAAGGTTTTTGTGCTTTATTTTTTTGTGTATACATGCATAGACAACGTAGTCTGATGATGAATTGTGTAGTGATCTTTCTATTTTTTCTTGGTTGCGCAGGACCCACAGAACCCGAGCCGGAATCGGGGATTTGCATTCATTGAGTATTATAATCATGCATGTGCAGAATACTCAAGAAAAAAGATGTCAAACCCAGAATTTAAACTTGATGATAATGCTCCTACTGTGAGCTGGGCAGATCCTAAAAATGCAGGATCTTCTGCTGCATCTCAGGTCTGTTGCAGTGTCATTTTTTCTTCTCCATTTTATGTAGTAGAGCTTTGTTCTGGCTATCAAAAAAGTTAGTTCATCTGCTTGAGATGCTTCTGCATTTGTCTTGTTGCCTTCTTGATTGATGCCAAACGCTCCTGTTTCTGGGATGTTGACTGGTAATGAGGAGCAGCACTTTCCCCCATCTCCAGATCCAACACTAGACCAACTTTTCCATCTGAATTGTTGCTCTTTTTTTTTAACACTTTTTTATCGATTTCTTACTTCTTAAACAATTGTTTGTGTGCAACTGCGAGTCACCGTGAAGTTATATTTATCAAATCATTTATTTTTGGGAAGTTTTTGAGTCATGGCTGACTTAATATGTTTGGTACAGGTCAAGGCAGTATATGTCAAGAATTTACCTGAAGATATTACTCAGGATCGTCTAAGGCAGCTGTTTGAGCATCACGGAAAAGTCACAAAAGTAGTTCTTCCACCTGCAAAACCAGGACATGAAAAGAGCAGATTTGGTTTTGTGCACTTTGCAGAGAGGTCAAGTGCCATGAAGGCATTGAAGAACACTGAGAAATATGAAATTGATGGTAACTTTTCCTCCTAAAATCTAGCAGTCTTTATTTACACTTATGAATGTTTTCTATTAATGACAGGTGCCTCTTCATTCGCAGGTCACGTTTTGGATTGTTCCCTTGCAAAACCTCATACTGATCAGAAGCCTTCTGGAGGGCCAAATTCACAGAATTCATCCTTGTACTCAAACTTTCCACCTCAACTTGGCTACGGTTTAGCTGGGGGTACATATGGTGGTTTCGGTGCAGGCTTTGGCGGTGCAGGCTTTGGCGCTGCTGGCTTTACACAAGTAAGCTGATGTTCTATTGTGCACCACACACACACACACACAGCACAGCACAGCACAACACCACTTTGACACATGGAACAAGCATGTGTATGGTGGTCTGCTAGGATTTATCAAGGAACAAAATATTTGAGAAGTTTGTCAACATAGAAAGTCTGAGTTATTTCAACTTTTCATTTTATGGTTTGATGCTGAAGAGTTTGTTTCATTTTTATTCATTTCAAAACAGAAATAATGATGGTTATGCTTACTAGCGAGTTAGTAAGTTACTACTGGTTGGAATTTGTCCTCTTAATGTCAATTTGTATGATTTAAGATTCACAAAATTGCTTCTAGGATTTAACAGTCGGTAACTACTTTATGCACACTATTATTGATTTTAATTCAGTATGATTATTATGATTGACAATATTTTTGAGGAACTTAGAGCCAAAGGCATACTTGAATTTACCACAATAGACATAATTAAATGACAACAATAAATGGCTTTGCATTAAGCAATGGGTTATCCTCATAATAAGTATTTTTTCAATTAAAAGTTTGCAATTAAGATCTTCATTCAAGCTGTGTAATTGATAAGGATTGATTTGTTATCTTTGTTATGAGATGTCTAGTGCGTGTATTGAAATTTTCTCAAACTTTCTGATCAAGTATATTTGCTCATTGGCATGACAAAATCCTGCAGCCTGTCATCTATGGCAGGGGACCGACTCCTGCTGGCATGGCAATGATGCCTATGCTTTTGCCTGACGGAAGGATTGGATATGTCCTGTAAGTACAGTTTTATTTTATTTACCATCAGTTGCACACCCAACAGCAACCAGATATATAAATTAAAAGTCAGTCTTCTGTGTTTTGCTATTCCATACCATGACTTGTGCACGCTCTTTCTAGTGGTTGGCTGATTGTTTGTCATCATCCTTTCATTTACTTGTTTGTCCAACAACCTCCTTTCATTGCTCCAAAATTCTTGCTGCACCTGGAATTTTTGGTATTACCTCTCTGTATTTTCATGTTGCATTAGTGATTACCTTTAAATTTATTCTAAAATGTGTGTCAAACTGCAAATTGAGCACCACTACCATCTGACTATATCATACCCGGAGCACAATGTACATGATGATTGAGCTTACTATGTTGTGAAAAGATGTTCTATATGCTGGACTTACCAGACCAGTGATTTTAATCCATGAAAATCCTGAATTTGATTAGCTGCAGAATGATGACCTGTTAACCAAAATTTAAGATTCTTTTATTATTTTTCCACAGCCAACAGCCTGGAATGCAAGCACACAGCTCTCCGCAGCCACAGGGTGGCAGGGGTCGTGGTGCTGGCAGCTCGAGTGGTGGAAGACGTGGTAATGACCGTGGACGCAGCCGATACAACCCATACTGATTTGGTAGTGAAAATGCAAAGGGGGAGAGTTAAATGTTGCTGTTCGACATTTGATTAATTGGCTGATTCGAAAAGCTTTGTACCTTGAACAGAAAAACTGACGTGCTAACACGCTACGGCTTTTGCCTTGTTTTTTTCAGACTGAACTCACAGGGCAGTCTAAGTAGTTTAATGAATTCTCAAAACTAATAGATTACATGTGTAAAAAGCGACTGAAGACAGCTTGTATTTTATTTTTTTATTTTATTTTTTTTTGTATTTTTGATGAAGCAATTGTCATTTTAACCTCGCAACTCGTCTTCTGCCTGGGCAAGGCAGCATGTTGCTCGGCCCAAAAACTCATCCAAAATTATGGGAGACTTTTTTTCACACCTGATATTCCGGTGACTTGTTTTAACTATGGTATATATTACATGGTAAAAACTTAATACTCCTAATACTGGCATCATGAATAATACTTCTAGTTATGGTATTTGCGAGTATTTCACATAGAAGAGTTTGATGAATATTCTTGACTTTATCGTTGATAAATATTGGATTGAATAATATCCTTAATTCTTAGTGAAATTTTTATACACCTGGATCTGACAATATATGTGATAGCATATTAAAAATTAAAAAAAAAATCCATCAAATCTCATCACAGTAATCAAAGCTATATCTAAAGAATTCAAACATACTAAAATTATTCAAAAAATTAGTTTAAGGGTTGAAATTGACCTTCTAATCGCAAAATTATTTTATATTTTTGAAAAAGATTATAAAAAATTGAATTATGACAGTATATCTGTACTAATGATATCCATTGCAAGGATTTAGCCGAGTAAATTTATTCATCTGGTTTAATTACAAGTAGCATGAGCAACTGTCAAGTTTTGATGTTGCGGCCTGCTCCATGAGAAGACTAAACCAACTGTACTTTTAGGCAGATAACCATGTATTCTTACGGTTTTCTTGTCCACAATGCGCAGCCCGAGCTCACAGTTCATTAGTTTTTGGAGCTTTGAATCATTTCTGCCAATCAAACCAATCTCCCCACGGTCAAATCATCAGATGCTGGAGCTAATAATAAACATTAACAAAACATTAATTAAGAGAAACTAAAAGGGTAGCTGTTTTCCGTATCAAATTTAATAATATGGTTACAGACTCATTGGAATTATAAATTGAAGCATTGAAATGATGATTTTTTCCGTATCAACATAGGAAAATTGGCCTTGCTATTGAGATTAACACAATATTTTTTTTTTAAATTTGCAACCACCTTTTTTAAAGAAAAAAAAAATATTAACCAAAACCAAGGCGCTGTTTTGACTTATTCTTGACAGAATAATAGATAACTAAATTACCATTGAATTTAAATCTCCTTTAACTAGCATCTAAAGTTTTTTTTTTATCTTTTTTTTTTTTGTTATAAGAAGGTTAGGTTAGGGTAAATTTAATATTTTACACATAAAATATTGTTTAAAATTGAAAAGTTGTCTGCATTTTCTTATCATGCAGTCACGCTCTTCAAGAGACGCGTACAACATCATCCGACATCAAAACGTAAGCTTTCACAGTGGTGTTTGAATTGTTTCGGCTCTTTATACTTACACGATGCCTGTGGCTAATGGACCTCTGATTTGGCACCAATGATTTTTTTTTTCTCTCTCCTTAATTTTTGTGCTTGACTCTATAAATTTTCAAAAAAACTCTTCAATTTATTTTTCCGTTAGATTCGATCCCTATTTTTTTTATTATTATCTGTTTTATTTGAAATAATTCATAAAATTAGATTTTTTTTAATTTCGTTACTCTTCAAATTTTTTCATTTGCTAGATTTGATACTCATTCTTTTTATTACTATTTGTTTTGTTTTTAATCTTTTTCTTAATTGATATTTATTTTTCAAATGCATCCTTCAACATTTTATTTCATTTATTTTTTATGTAAATTTTTATCCTTATTCTTTAAATTTTTTTTTTGTTTTAAATTTTTTTTTATTGAAACTTTTTTTTTCAATTTCATTATTCAACATTTTGTTAATTAGAATTTTTTTAATCGAGATTAGCTTCATTATTTTTTTTGTGTTTTCCTTGTATATAGTGCAATTCTAACCTCGGAACCCAGGTCACAAGATTGAAAATTTAGCACAGGTTGACTTAGGTTTTTTTTTACAATTTATTTTGTTTTTCATTTCTATTATTCAATATCGGATTTGTTGGGGCTTAGGCTTCATTATTTTTTTTCTTTTCTTCTCTGTAGTGTTATCTCGTTTTCATGTGCCAAGTCACGAGTTTGGCAGATTGACTCAGGTTGACTAGGGCTAATTTTTTTGTTTGGTTTATTTATTGTTGTTGCCATTTTTTTTTTAATCTTGAGCATCCTTTTTTTTTTGCATTGAAAAAAGCTTGATTTGGCCCATGACACAGCGTGAACCACCAATCTAGATAACAAAACACTAAAAGAGGTGATGCTTTTAGTGTGCACCTCCTCACAAAAACACTATTTATTTCAATAGTACTTTGTTTTTTTAAAAAACAATTCTATTTCTGTTTTTTTTTCAATTTTAATATCATTTTTCAACATTTTATTTGTTGGACATTGGACATCATAATTTTTTTATTTAATTTTTATGAGGTTGTCACTGCTAAAAAACCTGGGTTATGGATTTGACAAGTTAACCCAATTGACTTGATTTTTTCCTTTCTTTTAATTGATCTTTTTTAAAAAATTTCACTAGTCAACAATTTATTAATTAGAAATTAGGTTTCATGATTTGTCTTGGTTTGTTTTCTATGATGTTATTTTAATCTCAAAACCCGGGTGATACGATAGAATTCTGCTTCATAATTTATTTTGATTTTTTTTATTAGATTATTTCGGTTTTATTTTTTTTAGACTTCCAAATTGCAATTCGTTTTTCATCCCTAAACTTTTTTTTTTATTTCACCCTTATTAGGAAAGGGTAAGATTACAAGACAGGGGATCAAAGTAAAAAAAGAGGAGGAAATGTATGGTTTCTTTAAACTTTTGGTGAAATGTTCATTGTAGTCCTCACACTTTATGAATTATAAATATTAGGTACTTCCAATTTTTAAAATTTTAAAGTCAATTTTTATCCAAAACTTTATTTTCTTTATTTTTCAATCCATACTTTGAGAGAGAGAAAAGAAAGTTATCTTTGAGAGAGAGAAAAGAAAGTTATCTGATTTGACGGTAGAGAGAAAATCACCAGACTGATTATGTTCATAAATATGGTTGATTTTGGTGTCAAAATGTTCTTTTGATGTGAGGAATTCCACGTAGATGTTTTTTCACCTTCAAATTACCTAAAAAAATATTTGAACAGGGAAATATTTTTTATTTTGAGTTGATTCTAGGTTTTTTTTATGGTTTCATGAGGTTATAAATAAGTTTATCAATGTATCTAGAGTCTTTTCTAGATGTTTTGGGTAAAAAATAAATTGCAAATTGAATTTTTAGGATAAAAATACACATGGTCTAAATTTTCGATAACCCTTGATCACTAGAAACTAGGCTAGCAGACAATGTGTTGTCTGTAATTTTTTTTTAAAATAATTAAATGACAAATGACACATCATCCACTCTCTGTTATTGGCAAAAAAAAATTTGGCTCGTAAGCTAGATCTCTTTCGTGGATCTGATGTGCGAGTACGAATTTTTTATGAGTCAAGCATGTGAGTAGATCCACACACCTAACATGTTTATTTTTTTTAATTTAATGTATTTTTAACCCTTAAAATTAAAAAGAATACATCATTTCATTGTTTGTTTGGATTTAAAAGATTTTTTTTATTTGAATTGAATAAAAACCCTTTTTTTGTTATCAATTTTTTTTTTAAAATTAGGGCTATTCTTTTCCCAGTCCACGAGCAACCCCTAATTTTGTTTTTTTATTTTGAAAAAAAATATTGTTTGATATATAAAAATAGTCTCATGTACCTTGTTGGAGTATAATTAAAAGAGAGAAAATTTTAATTTTTTTTATTAAATCTAATAAAATATAACATAAATCACGAGTTTAATATGTTATTTGTGCTTAACTCATGTCTTTTTTTAAATTAATTATAAGAAAATTTATTTTCAATTTCATCTTTTATTATTTTATTTTTTATTTTTGCATTTACTATATAAAAAAAAGTTGAAAGAGCCTGCATTTTTTTTTTCTTGTTGGGAAAAAAAAAATGACCAGCTGCAAATCACAGGTCACAGGGTCATATGGCTAGCATATTACTAACTTGTTGCGTTAATCTAACAGGCTAGGGTGCTATAACTCTAATATACTGGTTATCGTTTGATAACTAAAACTACAATCATAAAATCACATTCTTGTTCCAGGGTTTATTCAAATTGGAACACTTCAGATTCGAGAACAAGGAATTTCCAGAGAAACAAATAAGGCCGACGAACACCACATTCTCATATTGATCCCCTTTTACCAGTTCCAATCAATATCTTTCAAGTTACCAAGCTTTTCCAACTTCGTTAAACTAGTAAATAATATTAGGAATACAACAATACAAAAAATAGCTAACATATTTATTTGAAACATATTTGGAACACATTATATGCCTAAGAATGCACAGATGATCATACACAGTGGCCCTTCCAATGGATCTTAAATTTCAGATCCTAGAAGGGCAGAAAATAGGGGGTGTGGAGTAGATTTCAGTATTCCTCAAGGCTAACGCGCTGCATGTGTGTGTTACTGCATCATAAAGCTTTTAAGACTTCAATGAACAGCTTCATCTCAATGCGAGTGAGTAAACACTCTAAATATGCTCCACGATCTGTGGCAAACACAGTGATAAAGAACAACATTTAACTAAATATTAAACAATCATGTAGATCAAGTACTAAGGGACGCAAATACAAAGACGACAACCATCCAAAGCCTTCATTGCTGAAAGACAAATTTTCAGACAGATCCTTGTGTCAAATGTAAGAGTAAATATAGACGCTCGGATATAATCATAAAGTTTGGCATTTCTAAGCTTTTAGTGTCACTGATAAACAGCAGTCACTCTTTCCTGTATTGGTGAATCTCACTTGTAAGTTTCCCTTGGTTATATTGTTAGCAAATAATTGTTGCTCAAACTGTTCTTGTATTTCAATCTTCAAAAATCAGTACATCTTTTTAGCTTTACATCAGACAAGTATTTTAAACATAAGCATTGAATTTATTTAAGTCCTTTCAAGGATAATCACATTTCCATGAGCTACAACAGATACAAGGAGCATCAGCGGCATTCAATTATGTGCAAGAAAGAAAATATAATTTTATGTAAGAAATGGTTAACTATAGTTTAAGCAGCATACCTGCATAACTCGAATATACATAACAAGCATTGCTTGTATTCTGTTCAAATGAAGGATGAGAGGTCCTCAGGTGGTTCAATCCAGATATTCTCAAAAGGATCTTGCTCTCCCCAGTCATGACACTGCTTGCGAGGATAGTATCTACAATCATCAAGAGAATAAGATATGCAGCGTTTCCCAAAGAAACGAACTTTAGAGAAGTAGACGCTGTTTCTCATCATGCCAGGGAGGTCACTTCTTGAATGAGATGACAAGAAACTGGCAAATAGTGTCATACCATCAAGGGTTTTCATCTCTCGCCAGAACATCTTTGACTGATCCAACTTAAATATTATGGGATTTTCACTACAGCATGTATAAATAACTAGAATGTCTCCATTATGCTCAGACATAAACTTTCCCTTCCACCAATTTTTTGCAAAAAAATTCTCAGGGCATTTAGGGGGTGGCACACCAAGAACATTCCAAGTATGCTCCAGTGGGTCAAACACACCAAGCCAACCAGTGAGACTTAGACAGTAGAAGAATCCATTGCAGAAAACGATCTTGTTCCAAATACTACTCACAAAAGGCAAGCGATTTTGATAATTAACAGTAACCCACTCAGTTGACCCAGGATGACAAGTACTGATTGCAACAATTGTGGGACTGATGTGCCTAACTGTAAAAACTACACAGGTGTTAGATGTTGGGGCACAAGAGAAGGCAACTATCTGATAAGTCAATTCAAATCTTGGCAGTTTGACAACTTCCCGAGAGAAAGGATTAAAGAAAAACACACGGTTTGTTCTGGGTCTGTATAGCAACAGCCAACCATCTTTGGTGTAGCAAACTCTTGACCCATACAACTCTGGCAACTCAAGAGAATAGGTCTTGCGCTGAGCTGGATCGTAGAACTCATACATGTTACCAAATTTTGGAAAATACATAAGCCAGGGTGAATGGTTTACCACTCTAACAGAAATGGCAGCAGTGTTCCATCTCTTGCAAGCAATGGAGGAACGGATATTATCCTCTAGCGACAAGCGACAGAATATCAGTTCCAGAAGTTCTATGGGAAGATCAGACCAAGTTTGCATTTCCAACATTGCTTTCTTATTCATTGTTGTTCTTCTTTTATCATCCACCACCCTCGCAGATAACCTAGGTCATGGAAAGCACATAAATGGGAATAAAATGCAAAATCAACTATAAATTATTCAAAAGAAGTTGTAACTCCAATAAAAGTTCAATTTTTTTTTATTTTTTTTGACTGGGATGAGATAGATTTCTAATTTGCAATTTATAAATAAAAGGCTGACGAAGTAAAAGACTATAAAATAAAATAGCTAATTTGCAGTTTCAGTTTTAGGGAGAGTAGTGATTGATTTGGACCTTAAATGAAAAGTGGAATTTCTCAAATCAAGAACAGTATGGAGACAGCATTAGAAGCAATCACAAAAAACCACTGCCATTATAAAGGAATTGATTGCAGCAAAAGAGCACAAATTACATAATCATGGTAACTGCGTATCACCTATAAGATCAATATGGCAATTGGTTTACAGAAAATCATGATCATGATTGCGAAGATCACTCTATGCTAAAAAATTATTAAAAATTACACAAGCTCCAAAAATGAATTCAAACAATAATTCATTTTTTATCCAGAAATCAATCACATAAATCAGTAGCTCATAGCCCCCCAATAAAAGAATCAGCACTGATAAAAATCACAATATCCTGACACACAATATGGCAATTCTAGGAAACCCATCTAGGATCAATGTTCAAATTTGAGAGTAATATTCAAATTTCCAAACCACATCACCCAAAAGTGAAATCACTCTAAACCCAAAGCATCATATCTAAATCACACCCACATCACACTGAAATGAAATCACTCAACTTTAATTCCAATTTCCCACATCACTACTAAACACAATCTAAAACAACCAATTTGCATCAGCACACAACCCCTTCATATAAAAAAATCTAAAACCCTAAAAAGATGTAATAACAAACCCTAATACTATCACAAATTATGCTAAACAAATGGAAAAGTAACAAACTTCATAGTGTTTTCAGTTAATAGAAACAAAACCCAACTTACAATTTCACTTTCCTTCTCTTTCTACCACCCATTTCTTCTCTTTTAGTACTGAATGAGGCAACTCAGTTTTTAGAGAGAGAGAGGAAAATGTAGAGACAAAAGAAACCATGTAATGCTTACCATATTGATTCCCATGTTTGCTACGTACACCCAATTGAATCATGGTGACTACACGTGTACATATCTGAAATATCCACTGTCTTTGGATAACCATTCTCCAATGAGATTTTGCAACGTAAGCGAAAATGCCAGATGGGCATTACATGGCAAGTCATGACTCAAGACAAAGAAAGAGAGAAATTCAATGTTATAAAAGCGTTCATCGTGTGAATTTAACCATTTTAAGTACATCATTTTAGTTTCAATGTGTTTGTAAGAAGAATTGGACCAAACAAAGCATTTTTATTTCTTTCTTTATGTTATGATAACATTATTAAATTGTAGTTTAAATAATTTGATAAATCTAATAACCCTTTTTGTAATTAAATACCAATTTAATTGTATAAAAAATCAACACTTAATCAACTATATCAAATTTCATAGATTTTTAAGTTTAATATATACTTTTAAGTTTTATTTGATTTAGAAATTTTATCTATAGTTATCTTTACACTTCAATTTAACACAAAACATAAAAATTAAAGAGAGTTCATCTAGTAACGTTATAATAGTCATATATTATGGAGTGAGAGTAATAACAAAAAGAGTGTAATTCAATTTTGACCCCCATCATTTGTTTTTGTTTCTATTTACTTGTTTTGTTTATTTTTTTTTTCTTCGTTCTAAATTATAAA
>Ga0307515_10017295_pt1 | contig 13146 bp, 11 predicted proteins | sample 17_EM_MG_FD_194513 | JGI IMG/M metagenome (GOLD analysis project Ga0307515, IMG submission 194513) | Populus trichocarpa ectomycorrhiza microbial communities from riparian zone in the Pacific Northwest, United States - 17_EM | ecosystem: Host-associated > Plants > Roots > Unclassified | place...
ATGCTATATATACCTGGCCAGGGACAAAAGGAGGGATGTATGAATCATAATACTCACGCATGCGACCTCTCATGTAAGGGTCACAAGACAAATAGAGATTCTTGACTAAAAAAGCTCCGGACCCTTTTGGTGCTTTGAGCTCTATTTTTCCAATCTTTAGTTCCATGTCTGTCTCTCTCGGTATTCTGTCTATAAACCCCTTGAATATTACCTGCTTGTTATCCACTGTTTCCGCTTCCATTTTCATCAAGAACTCAATTCAACCCCTTGTAGAAAGAATGATATAATTAATGATTGGTGTTTCAGTTTCAGTGTTTTGTAGTGTTGTTGCCGTGTTTCTGTTTTTAAACTACCCAACCGAGTCTGATGTTAGTAATCGTGTCTAGTTTTTAACGCTATCTACCTAACTTCCAATCACATTTTTTGGGCCTGTGTTAGCCAGCAATGCTTCTTGACCCTTCTGTGGACCAAAATAGTTTGGCGGGTTGGTGCAAGACAGTAAAGACAGAGCAAATCGAGAAACAGGTTTCGGCGAGAACAGAAGGAAAATGTGATGCTGTCTATCCCGTAGGTTTTTTTTTTAAAAAATATATATATATAAAATATTTTTTATATTTTAAAAGTTTATTTTTTTCTACCAGCATACTAAAATATCAAAAATACATTTTAAAAAAATAATTTAAACATAAATTTTTTGTTTTTTCAAAAACACGATGCTATCACAAAAACAAACACGGTCTTAGTCACACAAATTAAATCCATGTAATATCATGGATTATTTTACATTGAATTATTTTTTTTCTAATAAAACTAATTCATGCATACTAGTTTTTTTTTTCTTCCTCGCGCTACGCTTTGGGTTGGATAAAAAAATCTTTGAACCTAAAAAAATTATTCATTGAACTATTTGATATTGTTATTAAACCTGATCCAACAAGTCAATCTTGAATTCCTCCGACTTAAATCCTTGATTAGCTCTAGTTAAAATTAATTCATGAAAGTTACCCTGACGTGATTTGGTCGACTTAATAAGTCTAAAGATAACCAGACAACCAATAAAAAATGTGGTTTGACTTGAAAAAAAGAAGATAACATCTTTCTTTTTATATTGAAACGTTGATATATTAGATCGACTTAAGTTTCGAACTAACCCATCAAAATCATGACCCAAACCATGGTCTTCACTCGATTTAACAATTTTGTTTTGAAAAATTATTTTTTACGTAATGATATGATAACAAAAATAGCCTCTCATGAAATTGAGCACCAACCAAATATCATGATTTTTGTTTGGGATTATTAGAACCTTGTTGAAAGCAAACTGAGACAAATTATGAAGATCAATTCAAAATCAACCAAATATTGAATGATTGAATTGATGAAAAAAGCCAAAAAGAATTCAATCAAAATAAAAATAAATGAAAGATGAAATTTTTTTTTTTATAAGAAAACTATTTATTATTGTTATTAAACTTGATCCAATAGGTCAACCTTGAAACCCCCGATCTGACTCCTTGTTTAATCCAGGTTTAAAATTAATTCATATAAGAGTTGACTCAATATGAGATCCAAAAACAATCGGTAAAGCAGAGCTAAGTATAAAGAGTTCCATTGTCCCATCACTGAATCTCGAATTTAATTCTTCCATCTGGAAATCTATTATTGAGTTAAATATATCATAATGATAATGCTGGTAAACTGTCACTGAACCTTGTTGTTGACATGAACAACCTGTAGTCTTTTTATATGAAGCATTCATGTGGTATGTCAATCTCATATTTTGTGCAAACAGATTGCACATTTGTAAGGAGAAGATCAAATCCGACATCTCTCAAAGTTTAAAGCAATGCTTTAGTAGTTGATACAAGATCCATTGCATTTAAGATGTCAAGAGATTTTTGCTGTAAAGCTTGACAAAGTAAATCAGTAATCCCCATTATTTTATGTATCAAATATAAGATGAATATAAATTCAAAAGATTTCATCACAATCAAACAACCACCAGTTTCTCCACGTATAGAATTAGAAGATCCTTCTTGAACCATACTTTCAAGCACAATAATAGTTGCACCATACATATTTATTAAGCTGCAAATAGAATCAAAATGACAGCTCCGACGAGTAGTTCTACTTCGATGTAAATTACCGATTTGATTAGCCCTTCTACTAGTCTCACGTTCTCCAGTAGCTACCATATGTGCAATTTCTATAGCCTGAGCATAATGTAACTCGGTATGACGTTTGAGAGAAGCACAAATAAGGTTGATAATGGTTGTCAATTTTGAGAAAAATAACCAAACAAAAATCTCATTTCCAGCTGTTGCAACTAATGCTAGTTGTAATCGGTGAATAAAAAAAATATACATAATATGTATAAGGACAATCTCTAAGAAATAGAGCTTGTAGTCCATTCCATGCACCATGCATATTGCTAGCAGCATCATACCCTTCACCTCGCATATTGAAAATATGCAAGTTATACCGATCGAGCACATCACAAATTTCTTTTTTAAGTGTTGAAGAAGTAGTATCTGAAACATGCACAATACCAAAAAAAACACTCTCGTACAAAACCCTGAATGTCAATAAATCTCAAAACAATAGCCATTTGTTCTTTATTTGATGCATCTTTGGCTTCGTCAACCCAAATACAAAACTTTGCATCTCTAACTTCTTCGCAAATATTTTTCCTTACTTTGTTCGTGAGAATATGCAAAATTTCTTTTTGAATAGTCGGCAAGGTATACTTTGCATTTTTCAGAGCTTTTTCTAAGACAACATCATCAATGTCAACATTCAGTCTCCCCATAAGTCTTATCATCTCTAAAAAATTGCCTCGATTATTAGAAGCCGAAGATTCATCATGACCTCTAAATGCACATGCTTGTAAGTTAAGCCATCGAACACTTTCAATTGTTGTCATAAGTCTCAATCGATTTTTCTGAACTTCTTCAACAGTTTGTGCATTCAACACTTTATCAATATATGTCTACTTACTTTCATTAAATCTTCAATAGATTTCACAACATTATTATGTGGTGAAGTGGGACTTCCCACATGCATCAAAAGTGCACATCTAACCCCATCATTAACCCTCTTCTAACTTCTAAAGCCTTCGGTGGTAAATGTGAGATGATGAGGCACTTTGTTTTTAAAGATAAAGCATGGAAAACAAAATATTGCATCCTTTGATGGAGAGTACTCTAGCCAAGGAAATTGATCAAACCAAGTGTATTGAAATCGACGATACTGTCTCCCTGATTCAGTCCTTGGATACTCTGCTAACTTAGGTTGATATGGACCCATTTTCATATAAGCTCTTCTAATTTCATCTTGTTGATTAATAGGATGTTTCCACACTGGAATTCGTAACCCAGGATCTCATTCAAGAGTATTAACATCAGTTTCAACTCTTTGAGATTTGAAAGGGGGTTGTTCACTACGATTTGAGACATTAACATTGGATGGAGAATGTCCTTTACTGGTTGATGTTTGTTCGTTTGGTTTAAAGAATGAAAAGATAGTTTTTCCTCTCTTGTTTCCTTGATTTTCCATTATAATTTATAACCTATTCAAGTAAAAAGGATTAGGGAAGTCAGGTGCAAGATGAAAAGATAATAATGCTACAATAGAATATTTATGAAATGCAGAATATACAAGGATAAACTAGTGATGCAAACTACTGGGAAATTTGGAGAACTTTGAAATAACCAGCAAATTATTAGTACTAGACTACTAGTGTGTTAGCATCAATCCATTTCTAGAGTATAGTCTACTGTTTACTCCAATAACAATCTACTGTAATGAATGTGAAACATTGAATTCAAAATGAAAAGTCAGGGCTTGTAAATTCTAACCTGATGATTTTACACTCTTACGGCTCTCTGTATAGATTCTTCTTCAAAATCGAAGCTAAAATTATATATTGTTGAGAAGAAAAAAAGCTAAAACCCCAAGTTATTTGGAAGAAATGTGAACCAATTAATTATTTATGTTTAGATAGATTTGCTGTAAAATATAACTAATTAATTAGTGTTGCAAGGGAAGGTGGGTGGCTAATTAATTAGTGTTGCTAGGGAAAGTAAAGTGGGCAGCTAATGGCTGCTAATTAATTTGAGTTGCAAGGAAAAGTGGGACACTAGGTTTGCTGTGTACAAGATAAAAGGGAAAGTGGGTTATTAAGTTTTTTTTACCTGGGCTACAACCCTCCTTAGCCTTGTAAAAGGCTTCGCCCCTGGTAGCAACGATGGACTATAACAAAAACAGACAATCCCTTACCCATGACCTTCATTAGCATCGAAGAAGATATCCTTTCTCACAAAGTAGGTGACATTAATAAAATCTGAGTGGAAGTTTGGTGTTTTTTGGTTTTGAATTTATTTTATTTTTGAATTGATATTATGATTAAAATAGTATTGATAAAAATAGTTTATTTGTATCTTACACAATATTTTCTTTGTTAGTTTTTAATAATTTGTTAATGATCCGAAGATAATTTTGAAATTAATTTTGATTTTTTGATTTTTTTCTATCCTTATATATTTAATATTTGGAATTGTGACTTATCCGCGAGGTGTTTTTTGGTATTAAACAAATAGGTTCCCTTCCAAAAAAACAAAAAGAAATTTATTTTAAAAATAAAATTTTATTTTAATTTGTATATAGCAAAGTCTCTAAAAAAAATAGATTAGATCTGCATATTTTAGCATACTAAAACAAATCACGAAAACTAGTCCTTTTGTTTTGTACATGTATTTTTGAATTTAGTAACTAGTTTATTAAAACTATGAAAACTTGGTCTACATTTTAAAAATACTAAAAAATTATTTTGTTTGCCCTAATATTAAAGATTATGAACTTATACGCAAAATATATTCCCGATATTGAATAAAAAGATAGTTCATTTTATTTGTATGTTTTGACTTTAGAATGACTAGGTTTTAACGGATAAGATAAGGATCTTCTTATCAAGGAGGATTTTTCTTAAACCATATACAGACCAACAACTAGAGAGCACAACAATACCATAGTTTATATCCGACAAATAAATAATGCAGCTTACCTTAGGTAAAGTGTACTAGAGGTGATACGTCCTCTTTATACACAATCAGTCCCCTTATACAGACTCTAAGACTAATTAGAGTTCCAAGTGACCAAAATATTAGGTGGTGAATTTCATTCCCTCTTTTCACTGATAAAATACAAGAATTCCTTGTCTTTTCCTGCCACACCATTCTCGACCATCTCGACCCTGAAAGATGATCGTCGTGATGCCGCACACGTGTGACAGAATGGTACTCCACTGGGGACTTCCCATGGACTGAGCTTTGTTTTTTATATGATTGTTGTGTTTTATTGTTTGGTTTGTGTGTTTATTTTTAACTGAATTTCTTTTTATTATTTGCATATACACTTTAATTTTTGTATATTTTGTTCATGCATTATATAATATTGCCTTATGCATCATATGTCTTAATTTTTTCAAGCACACACAAAGTTCTAGGTTAGGTGGGGGATTAAGGATATGCCCTATAACTATCAGTCAGGGTTTAAATGCGTGAAACACCCAACTCATATTTGAGTGTCTGCTTGGTAATGGTAGAGATATATGCTTTAACCATTCCTCGCAATGCTCCCATACTATCTTTACAAAGATTGTCATTGGGCAGATTTGAGACCTTTTTAAGACTAGGTAGAAAACCTACCCATACTCACTTATGAATAGAACATGTCTTTAGGTTGTATATATTACCTGTATTTTTCATCAAGGCAAGCCCTTCTTGAAGCATTTTGAGCTTAGGACTTATGGGTGACACAATAGCCGCCACTCAAGAAATTTTTGTTGTAGAGTTTGGGTAAGAATCAAAATTTTTGTTCATCATATAAGACTTATGACCATATGTCACTCTTTGAAGGGCAAGGTCATCATATAAAAACATTCTCATGCATTTAACATGAATGCTCACAAGTTGAAATGTAGGTCCCCAACTTAAGGTCCACTACACTTGACTAGGAGAGGATGGAAAATAAAGAAAGAGCTCAAATAAAGACTTATTATCAAAAGGAAATTAAGAGCATCTAAGGTGAAGTAGCTAGACTCACAAATGTACTTGAACAAGAGCTAAGTTTCAAGAATGGAAAGGAAACATCTGCACAGCCTCTCGTGGAAGCACCATTAGACTACGTCCCTAACACATCTCGCAACATTAGGAAAAACTCAGTAACTAAGCAGCATTTTGTTCCTTCCCCCCCTATCCATCCAACTCAAGCTCAAGTCACCGTGGAAGGACTTTCTGACGATAGGTCTACCGATCCTATGAACCATGATAAGTTGTCTGCTCTGGAAGAGAGATTGAGAGCGATTGAAGGGAATTATTGGTTTGACCATATATGAGCAGCTGTGATATGTTTGGTGCCAAACATTGTAGTGCTAAAGGAATTTAGAGTGTCTGACTTCATCAAGTACATTGGGTTAGAATGTTCGAACACCCATATCGATCATACTACAACAAGATGGTTGAAGTAAACCACAATGATAAGATACTGATCTATTTTTTCCATGATAGTCTCACAAGATTCAACTTGAGCTAGTACAAGAGACTAGACAATACCGGGATCAAGAAATGAAAAGACTTGGCAGATGCCTTCTTGAAGTAGTATAAATTTAATCTAGAAACTGCTCTTAACAGAACCAGCCTGATGCTATGAAGGGAAACTAAGAGTGTGACGACATATGTGCAAAGATGACGAGATAAGGTAGCACATGTCCAACCACTATTAATAGAAACAGAAATGGAGATGTTGTTCGCCAACACCTTTCAATCTCTTTATTATGAGTATCTGATGGGAAGCTCAACTCAATATTTTTACGATACTGTAAGGATTGTCAAAAGAATTTGAGTAAGCTATTGATATGGGAAAAATTAGAGGTTCTACCATGGGTTCCAGACAATGACAAAAGATGAATCAAAAGATGGCTCTCAGGTGGAAAATCTTAGTTGTGTGGCGTAACCAAGTCTTGTTGTAGCATTAACTGCTTAAACGCCTTTGTCAAAGATTGACACAACTCTGCCACTCGAGTTTGGCTACCAGCATTTGTTAGACTTTGAACTTATTGCTCCGACTCCATCAAATCCCATATAACTACCGTTTCCTAAGTGGTATAATCTAGATGAGAGATGCGAGCAAGGGACATATTGAGTTTATGAAGAATGGTGGTACCTACCATATAGACACCTCTATTTTCAGTAATGACCAATAGCTTGCAAAATACTGACAAGGCATAGATAATGTCATAACCCAATTTTTGACCCTTTTATTTTAATTATTATTATTACTATTATTTTATTTACTGAAAAATGATGATGAAAAAACAAATAAAAAATGAAATAAATGAAGAATGAATTAAAATTTGGGTTAAGGGCAACATGTTTGGAAGTTTAGAGATTAATTAAAATTTTGACTAGTTTAATTAATCAAATCAAGGGTTTAATTGGAGAATTGATAAGTTTTTAGACTTGATTGAACTTGGAATTAATTTAATTAATAAAATCATGGACTTAATTGAAGAAATATCAAAGTTTAGGGTTTAATTGGGGTCAAAATTGCAAAAATTAAAATCCAAGGACTAGCTTGAAAATGGCGCGGAAATGCAAGGATCCAATTACATTTTAACTAGGGGCTTGATTGCAAAATTACAAGACTTCCAAGGACCAAATTGAAAGCAGCCTTTGGAATTGGAAAACGGAGCCGTTTTGGCGACTGTTCGTCGTTTTCTTCCTCTGCAACGGCTCTGCCATTAAAGGCAGAGACGTTTCTCCATTGAATGCAGCGCCCCATGGCCATTACTGCCAGCCGTTACAGCGCCGATCGATCTCTAGCTCTATAAAAATCCGGGTAAAGGCAACCTCGCGTGGAGGAACGAGAACCAGAGAAAGCTTGGGTCCAGCCAACCCGCAGCACCAGGACCCTTACCATCATAGTCTTCGTCCAGAGCAGGGGGAATTCGAAAGCACACACCAAAAGCTTTCTTCCCAAACACAATCTCAAAAAAAAAAAAAACATAGAGGAAAGCGAACAGGGGAGAGAGTACAGAAATCAGGCAGACAAAACCAAAAACAGAGGAAGAAGAAGCAACAGAAGAGAAAGGGAATAACCAGCCACCGTGCCTTCATCTTTGGCGTCGTCCTCCACTGCACAGCTAAGTTTCCATTCTTTGCATTCAATAAAATGTTTGAATACAGTGTGAAGGTAATTTAATTACCTTCACACTGTTCATACACGTGTGAATTTACTTCATGCGTGCTTCTTCTTCTTTTGCCTAACCGAGTCACTGGCTTGGGCCAATGACATGGCCGGGTTGGCTGGGTCAAGCCCAACCCACATGGGCTGAGTTGGACCCAGCTCCGAAAATAAAAATAAAAAATGAAGAAATAGAAATTGTGCATGTCTTAGAAAACAAAAAATAAATAAATGTATTTTACCAATTTATTTACTGATGTCAGAATAAGAAATAAAAACATATATACTGATTATTATTTTTTGCTATGAATTTTTACCAACACCAGAGTTGGAATTATTTGTAATTGAGTAATTACCAACGCTAGAGTTGGAATTACCCGGAATGGAATATTTACCAACACAAGCGTTGGAAGTATCTATAATTAAAAATTCACTGACGTCAGAGTGGAATATTACCAGTGAATTGTCATAACATAAATAAAAAAAAATTTTAGCAATTTAAGACAAGATTAGCAATGCAGCTTATCTCAGGTAAGGTGCATTAGGGGTGCTAATACCTTCCCTAGCCACAACCAGTCCCGCACCATAAAATCTCTGCTGACCAGTCAGGGTTTCTAGTGACCATAATACTAGGTGGCGACTCCTTAAACAAGACCTTTTTCCCACCGAAGAACAAGATGTTAGATATCTGTTCTTTTCATTGATGAATTTTTAAGGCCGTCGTGATGTCGGGTGCGATAGATAATATGCAGTTACCTAGAGAATGAGCATTGTATTTTGCTTTTATATGCTTTCATATATCGTGAGTGCATCATATACTTTCAATGAATTGTGCTGTTTTTTTTTGTCTTATTATTGTCTTGAAATAAAGAGATATTTCTTTCAAATGGTATTTTGACAAAATATCTTGATCAAACTCCAACATGCAAAATTAAGGCTAATCAATCCTGAAAGATTGAAAGTGTTTTGATTGCAGAAATAACTCGATGTTCATTAAAATGACATGATAAACAATATAAGGTGACCCAATAAATTTTGAACTCACACATGAAATTGAACCACACATCATGTAGCTAAGTTTTAGCAATATGCATAATGACATGTAGTTGATTTGGTAGTTATAGACTCATGAATTATGACTCCTTGCAAGTCCAAATCATTACATTGGATGAGGTCAAAATTTATTGTTTCTAACCGACCCTGCTTGAAATGAGAAAATGTCATCTTTGTTTATTCCCTTAACTATTCTTAAAATATTTATTCATTGCAATCCTTATTTGAGCCTGGTGGAATATTTCATTCAGAAAAGAAACCTTGACATTGATCACACCCTATACTAGAGGTAAGTGAATGATTTTTTTTGTTAGAAAGATGAAAGCAATGTTAGAATTAATGGTAAAAAAAATGCTAAGAATGGAAGCCCAATGATTGAGAAAAGGGCTAAAAGTGAAAAAAACCCTAGACTAAGGGGCATCCAAGAAAACTTTGAGGAAGGCTGTATGAAAGCCAAAAAGTGAAAATTGCCTACACCTTAAAGGAAAGTCAAGGTTAGAGGTAGGAAAATGTCTATCAAGCTTAGAAGGGGCAGACAAGGTTATTAATTGAGAAAAAAGCACAAAAAATATCTAAAGTCGATACAAGAAATTAATTGAACTATAAACATGTTTTTTGGTATCTATAATAAAACCTCTTGTGTCTTCAAATGATTAGATTGGTTATTTCATAAGTACTTAAACATGCCTTTGTATTAAGGTTTTATATCATCATATTGCACTTAAAGTATCATTAATTTTTTTTAACTTAAGCATGTTTTATAATAACAAGTCTGATAATATAAAATATCTTTAATTTAAGGTAAATGCTCATTTTAAATGCAGGTTTGCAAAATAGGTATATTTCACAATTCAGATGATTGATTGATGAGTTTAACTACTAAAATTGGGAAGATAAAGAAATAGCTAAGCTTAGAGAGGAAATTCTAGTTGAGCTGGTTCAATTCAAACAGGAACACCATTTAGTTTTTTGTCATAACTAGAGTTGTAGACCTTGGATTTAAGTTTGGTTTATCTTGATGGAAAGCTAAGACATAGACCTAAAACATTCATGAAGAGTTTAAGATCCAATATTGTCGTTTTCAAGATCAAATCTTAGCAATAAAAGAGAAGTCTAAATTTGTCTTGCAGCCCAAACACTATTCAGTGTTCAGCCTATACCTCAAGTTCTAAAAGTCAAACATAGCTCATTCTTTTTTTTTTTCCTGGAATGTTAAGATAAATACCCATAACTTTCATGAATAGCATTTTCTCAAATTATGATGTTATCAATGATTTTTTATCCAGCCACCAAATCAGCCACTAAGTTAATGGTTAGCCACTAAGTTAATGGTTAGCCACCAAGTCAATGGTTGGCCACCAAATCAATAGTTAGTCACCAAATCAATAGCTATAAATTTTAGCCTATAAAAGGAGGCATTTTTCATACATTTAAGTATCTTATTTTTCAGATGAAGATCTTGCTCTTTCTTTCTTTCCTTCTTTCTTTGTATTTTTGTAATGTTCAAGTTTTATTCCATGTTATATTCTCATTAATCTCTTGTTTATGCTTATCATTTCCCTTACTATACTTAGTTAATTTATATCATAACTTTGTTCTTATCTCGTTTATTTATGTTTTTCTTCTTCATTATATTTAACTAAGTTTATTTTATTAAGGTGAAAAGGTTACACTAATGATGTTAGAATAAGTATAGTATAAATTCAACATGAACTTTAATGTTTATATTCAAGAAAGTTTGTTATTAACATGTTTTATAATTGTTATCTTACTCATTCTTAATACCCTGTTTGTTAAGTGGTGAATCTAGATTTGTGTTTTACAACCCTTGGTACAACAAATACTTGATTTTTTCATAGCCTACTGTATGAATAATCGACACATATGTTATGAAAGGAACTTAATTTGTTGTTGATATAAGCTATCACTATGAATAACTGACAAAATTTACAAGTATTGACATTACTCAAATAAGATAATTAATATGATCATGTTAATAATTTATAATGAGTTATTAATGATAAATCATTCGATTGGAACCTCCTTTATGTGTGGTTTCCAGTTGAGTAATAAAAAAAGTTCAAACTACTCTTATTTGAAATACCATTAGTGGATCCTCTAACCTTGATAATTGTTTCATCCTTGTTTAGTCCTTACATCAATATCACATCTCAAAATTCTCTTTAACTTTTTTTCTTTTATTGTTTGTGTTTTATAGTGAATCTCCTTGTGGATCGACCCCGGTCTTGCCGGGTTATTTATTACTTTGACATTCTTGTACCTGAGACAAGAAATAAATCATTTAAGCGTGTCATTATCCATCAAAGGAAAAGGTGGATTTACCTTATAGCCCCTATTAAAAGAATTTTGATCTTTTAGGAGAACACAGTTATATGTCATTCTTTTATAAAAATAATGAAATAGAAATAAGAAAATGACGAGGCTAATGATTGACAAAGAATCTTGACCTTTCATTTGAATTGAAATTTGAGATAAAAGAGTATCATGAAGATAAATTATGGGTAATGAGCTTTAATATTCTCTTTAAGCTTGAGATTGATAATGAAATGAGTGGCATGGTTATATGCCAATGTTTGACCTTGGTAGATAACACTGAAAGTTTTTGACAGATCAAAAATCATGTTAAGAGTGAGGCATGGTTATTTTTTTATTATGATGGAGTTTCCTGTCCAGTTTTAGAAAATAAGACTTATTGATGAAATATATGACATGGTTATATGTCATTTCCTCTACAAAAACAACAAGAAAAAAAGAGTTAATTAATAATTGATGTTTATTTTAGGTTTTTGAAATCCTTAAACACCTTTTGAGCCTATGAATTTCCCTTTCTTGCATAACCATGAACCATAGCCTGCATTACGTGCTTTTAAAAGCTCTTTTTAATCAAGCAAGTGTTTTAGGCCGATAAATGGCGCTAACAAATATATAAAGAGTTTTTTTCCATATGGGTTGTGGCTTCATGACCTAAGCTACTAGTTATTATGCATACTGATAAAATTGTTACTAAAAAAAGACAAATTTTCAACGAAACCTCAAGTCTTTACTCAAAACCTCATATTATTGAAAGCCGCAAAAGGTCACCTTGTCATGTAATATGAAATGACATATCTAAAATCAAAGATTAAAATTGACACAATGAACCATAAAAAAACTATTTTAATCTTACAATGGGTTAATTGTTGTTTTCAAAATATAAGATAATCAAAGGACTACATGTATTGAATGACGTGTGTTGGATTTTTGACCAAAGAAACTTGATTTTTAAAAACACTTTAAAAAAACTAACATTTCTCTTATTTCATTTCAAAAAATTAGACTTGAATAGGCATGATCCTTGAAATTTGCAATTTGATTCCACAATAAGGAAGATTTTAATATAAAAAAAAACATTGACCGAGTTTGCAAAATCCTTACATAAATGACATTAATACTTCTTGATCATCATTGAAAAGTTGAACAGCCGGGGGCAATACAGTGGATCCTATGAGGAAAAACAAGCACATTTAGATCATCTGAGGGTAATGTTGCTTAAAGACAACCTATGATTTAATGAACTCCAGCAACAATTGAGAGTAACACTACACTTGAGGTGTAACAACCCGGCTTTTCAAGCCCAAAACAACAGTAAATTTTTTTTTTATATATATACCTGACACACATGGTGTCGGTAATCAGCGAACCTGATCCCTCACATCATCAAAATACAATCCATACAATCAACATTTCATTTAAAAGTGAATCTTACATAAACACATAATATTATGGTTACATGATTAGAAGTTCATATTAAAAATATACATACATAGACATGAGTTTGCATTCCTATCCTAC
>Ga0307515_10017297_pt1 | contig 13145 bp, 3 predicted proteins | sample 17_EM_MG_FD_194513 | JGI IMG/M metagenome (GOLD analysis project Ga0307515, IMG submission 194513) | Populus trichocarpa ectomycorrhiza microbial communities from riparian zone in the Pacific Northwest, United States - 17_EM | ecosystem: Host-associated > Plants > Roots > Unclassified | place...
ACGGCTTATTCCTTTACCTATTAGTCCCTTAAGGTAACTCTAATATCTCCGCTCCTAAGGTATTAGACTATAATAGTATTGTAGACCTCTTTATAAATCTCCGTAAGGACTTCTATTTCTAATTATCCCCTAAGCCCCTTTACTTTTTCTATATTTAGTTATATTATAATTATATACCCAGATATTATCTTTAGGGGGGTAGGTTCCCTATACTATAGATATATAGCTATAGCGGCCTAGGTACAGTTTGCTAGTAAGGAGGGGTTTTGTTTATTTTTAATTTTGCTTAGCCGTTAGAGGATTTAATTAAGGGTTTACTAGAGGGGCGCCTAAGGTTCGCTAGACTGGCGGAGCTATTCTACTAGCTATATTAGTTTATTATAGCTAACAGTTACTCCCCCGCAACTATAAATACTAAACACGTTTAATAGGCTTTATATTTTATTAAATGCCTTCTTAATAGAGGTCTTTCCGCTTTATAGTATAGTATTCGCCCGTTCTTGTTATAGAGGGCTATTGCTAGGCGTAGTTCTAGTGGACGCGCGCGAGTGCAAACCACCGTCGTTCGACGTATGCCTCCCCTGCGATGCATACATCTTAGGGGGATTCTCTAGGTGTTTTTCAGGGTTCTTTTGGTTGGTTTTAGTCTTTTTAGGCCAGGTGTAGCAAGAGCTCCTGCCTCTAGAAGTAGTATCATATATATTATATATACGTTCCCCTTATACACTATGTATACTACGTATAATATTATATAACCTTAGTTACTATTCCTTATTATATAGCTCTACCAAATCTATTCCTAGACCGTGCCTGTATTAACTAACTAGCTTCCTCTAACTTTTCTCCTAGTAGTCGTAACATTGTACTTAAAGCATTTGTAATATATATAGGATAGATTTATCCTTAAATTTATCCTTATAGAGAGGTTCTAATAGACTAATTATCTAGAGGGTGTCTTCTAATACTTCCCTTAGTAGGTAGTTAATATTTTAACCCTTAGGGTTATAAAATAAGGTCTTATTAAATATAACGTCTTTAATTTAAATAACCTTGCAGAGACTTGGAATCTAGATTTAGTAGATATTAGTTAAATTATAGCTAACTAGATATTTAATTAGTGCTTAAAGAGCTAGCTTATTTCCCCTTTTAATTTACTTATCTAGTATATAGGTTTTATAGCCATATATGTATATATAGGTAAGTAATAGTAGCTTATTATAGGCGATCTTATACGGGGTTTTCTATCCTAGCTATTTATTTAATGTTTAATTAAGTGTATATCTAGCAGTAAGGAAAGCTTCTAGTTCTAAAAATAGGGGTAAGGAAGCTTCTAGCTATATAGCCCTTAATTATTCTATAAAGGTTTGTCTAGATTATTTAGCTCCGCTATTTTATTCTTCTATATACGGGGCTCGGCATTTAAAAGTAATGCCTTTATCTACGCACCATATTTATAGGGTGTCTCCTATCTGTTTAAAAGCTCGTTTATTATTACTCTAGAAAAAGACGACGTCTTAATAAAATCTTATTTTAATTAGCTAGTAAGTCTTATAAATAGTAGGTAGGATAGTAGCTTTGTCCTTATTCTTAGCAGTATATATAAAGTTAAATTTAGAATACGTGCAATATGTTATTATATTATAATATTCAATTACGCTATTACGGCTCCCGTTAGGGTCTATGCAGCGGGTCTATATAGGTATATATATATACATATATAAAAGGGGAACCGTACCGCTAGGGCCGGATAAAACCTCTCCTTCTCTTATTATACGGCCTATATAGCTTGTTATACGGCCTATATAGCCTCTCTTCTAATTAGTAACTACCAAGCACGAGTAGACGTCTCTTTAAGGCGCTACAGAAAAGCCATCTTAATGCGTACTCCTGGGTTTGTCCGGTGGGGTATATAGCTAGGGCCTAAGTTCCATTCCTAGCTGCTCCGGTTATCTAGGTAGGGCGTAAGCCAGTAGCCTATAAGGCTAGTAGTGGTGTAGAAGGTTCCGTTATTTATATCTACGTTAATATACGCAGCTCTATACCTTGCCAAGTTTTATTAAGTTCTATTAGGATATTAACCTCTACCAAATTCTACTAGGTTACCAGATTCTATTAAATTCTACTAGGTTACTAAAGTTCTACCAACTTCTATTAGGTTATTAGATTCTACCAGGTTGCCAAGATTCTACTAAGTTTTATTAGGTTGCCAAGACTCTACTAAATTCTATTAGGTTGCCAAAACTCTACCAAATTCTATTAAGTTACTAAAATTCTGCTAACTTCTATTAGGTTGCCAAATTCTGCTAAATTCTACTAGGTTAATAAGTTCTATTAAATTTTACTAGGTTACTAGAGTTCTGCCAACTTCTACTAGGTTACTATCTGCAAAATTCTACTATATTCTGCTATCCCTATAGTATTTATCCTCCGCCTCTTAAAGCACTTCCTAGCCTCCTCTTTTTACCCTAGCCAGCTCTCTAGCAAATAAAAGGTGCAGTAAGAGGTTTATCTATATAAACTAGTCTATAACTACCTTAGCAGCCTTTAGCTTAGTTAGGAGCTCTTTATATAAGGATATTTTAGCACAGTAATACATTTCCGCCCGGCCAGTAGCGTGTCTGGGGTAGAACACCACTATATATATCGTTAATTGTTGGCTGTGGCCGCATGGGTAGGCCAGGGTTGGGTACCCTAGTACTTTTCGGTGGTAGAGGTATCTATTAAGCCCTATATACTTGGTTCTAAGTAGCGTATTAATTATGCTCTCTACCTTTATAAGCCTTGCGTGGCGTTTAAAGACTTCCTTGTTCCATGGCTCGGCCTGGGCCGTCGTATAGTGGGTAAGCATGCTCTAGTACTTTTCTTATTCCCTTTTCCACCGCTCCTTAAACGCCTCTTATACCCCAGCCCTTCTACTTCTCTTATACTGCGCTTTAGATAAGTCTATTAGCCGTGTGTCTATCCCTAAGATAGCGGCCGCCATTCTCTTAAGCTTATCCCGTCTAGTGGGCCGCATTAGTGGCTTTATTCTGGGCCGGAGTTGGTGGGCTATCGTGGCCCGTATGGTGTTGCACTCCCTCTCAATGTGCTCTCTTGCCGGTCCTTCCCGCGTCCTCTCCGCGTAGGCTACAGCTAGCTCTTCAAGGTGCATCTGAAGCGGCGGAAACCCCGTCTCGTGCTCCAGTACTACTGTTGGCGTTGATTTATACGCCCCCGCAATGGAAATACGTGCAATAGAAATATATAATATATCTATTGCCGTTATATCCTAGTTCTCCAAGGCTAATAATATTAAATGCTAGCCGTTTAAATGGTTAAGTGGCTAGATATTTATATTCTCGTCTTTAAGAGATCTACTATATATACTTTGCTAATAAGCAGACTTCGCATTTGATTTTAAGCGGTGCTTATTCATTAATTAGCTCTTTAAGCTCTGCGCTATTAACGTGCTTAGGAAGCTACTTAATAGCGTCAGGTCCTATATGGCCTAGAATTTTATACTATTTTATAGCTATAGCTCCGACTAGTTTACAGGCCATTTTACTTAGTTAAAATCTTTTTATTAAGAAGGTCGATTAAGTTGTTAAATCTAGGGTATTTATAGGCTCTTTGTGCATTAGCGCTTAGTGGCCCCCTAGTCGTTTTATATAGCATACTATTTCGCTAATTACTAGATAGTAGAGTAAGTTTTATCTTAAGTTAAAATAGACATTATTATCTATAGCCCTTAATAGTGCTATAATATTTATAAATATAGTAGGTACTAGTGCTATATAGGATAGCTTTATTTTTAACTTTCTAGTAGGTGTATTAATAGTAATAATTACTGTTCTATAGGCTTATTTTTTTTTTAAATTTCCGCTAGTAATTAGATAGTCGTTTTCTATAGCTAGGTAGGAGAAGGTAAAGTCTTTTTAGTTATTATAGATGTAGGTATCTATACTAGGGTTAAGTATCTAGGTATTCTAGAGTTTAAATAAAAATTAACTAGTACTAAACATGGTAGTATAGCTGGTTGGTGTTTTAGAAGGTAGGGTATTAAAATTAAAATTAATTGTAGATTTTATATTCTTCTTTACTTTCTATTCTCTTTTATAAATAAGGTTAATAATACTTTTAATCTAAGGTGTAGATAAGATCTTTTTATATACTTCCTTTTAGACATCTGGGTTTAGCTTTTATCCTTAAGGGCGCTTCCGTTTAATAATATAGTAGTAGTTACCGAATTAATGCTTAAGGCCGTATACGTATATCTTATTCCATTTTAAATTAGAATTAGAATTGCCGTTAGAATTTAAATTGCCTTATAGGGTTATAAAGGCAGAGCTATTAGCAGTAGTAGTAGAGGATACTTACTGCATGCGGTAGTGCTCCTTAAATTCTTTAATTAGGTCAATAATAGATAGGGCTTCTTTGTTTTGGTATTCCTTATAAATAAGGTCTACTTTTAGAGCTCCTATAAAGTTAGAAGAGATAGGTTTAATTACTTAAATAAAGTCGTAGTATAGCCTAAAGCCTTGCATATCTAGTAGGTTTAATTGCTTAGCAAGCTTATAGACATTCCGCTAGCTATTTAACTATTTCTTAATACTCTATTTTTTGTTATAGGCTTTTAGAGCCGTATATTATATTAGGACGTTATACTTTTAACCTAATATAGTAGAAGCTAGTGCTTTCTTAAGTGCCTATAGCCGTCTGTGTACTATATCTAGGCCGTTAATAAGTAGGAGGTAGGCTACTAACGTTATTCGTATAATATAGTTGCTAATATCGTTAATAGCCTATTTTTGCTTTTAGTATATTCGGAGATCGTCCTTATATTTAGAATAGAGCTAGTTATAGGCAATAAGTTGGTTTGGTTCTAGCTTCGCTATTAATATAGCCATTGGTAGTATATCTCTTAGTATAGGTTAACTTAGTGGTTCTAGTGTTAGAAAATCTTTTTTCTTCTTTAATAGGTTGATATATTGCCATACCTTATTTATTTTAGCTATGTCTTAAATAATAAAGAACTACTATATCTAATTAGAAGGCTGGTTAAGGATAAGGTTAACTTTTAATTTGTTTATAGTTAACATTTTTAGAATTTTAATAGGTTAGGTAGGGTCTAATTAGCGTCTTAGCGAAAACTTTATTTTAAAGTTTTTAATTCATTAATTTGTTCGTCGGTGTAAGAGTATATATATTAGATCCCGCCGCGCTTACGAACAAGTTCGCAAGCACTCCGTGTCTTTTTGGCCGAATGGCGACGTTAGGGCGGGAAACGTTACAGTCGGTTAGGTATATACGGTTATTAACTAGAGTTAATCGTCCGTTCGTTTAATAGGTAAAGAAGCTTAAAACACTGTAAAGGCAGTAGAAGTAGTAACTTCTTAAATATAGTAGTAGATTAATTGGTTAGTAGGTAGTGCGATCTGGGCTTATAATTATAAGCTTTACAGTATAAAGAATTAAATAAACGACTTAATTATAAATGTAGCTCTAAAGCCTCTATATATACACGAAGAAGGTAGAGGTAATAAGATATAATAGGGTAATAGGTAACTAAAATGGGAATAGTGATCTGCAAGTAATATTGATCTGCAATCAATATATAGGGTGGCGTTGACGCTGTCCTGGAGCCTTCCAAGCGGCGATCTTGTGTCTTGGTACAGTGTCGGTAGTCGGTTACAAATATTCCGTCAAGAATTCGCTTGATTTAGCTTAATTGTGATATCCAGCTTAAGGGCCTTAAAGACTTCTGTAGTGATGCGGAGGACTTTGGAGTCGGGTATCATAGGGTCGTAAATGCCAGCAATATCGAAATCACTACCCAAGCTAGCAGACAGAATTTACTCTAGTATAGGAGAAGGTATGGCTTGCAAGGGCTTGACATCGGTTCTGGAGTTCCGGCCCTTAACAAAGTCCAGCCTTGCTTTCAGACTCACGTTAGATGGGATTCGCGTAGACGGCCACGCGCTAGCTGGCTGGTCTCTCCGATAAACACGGGCAATCTGGTAGCGCTTCACTTGGGCGACATTGTTCATTGCGAGCCAACGCACAAAGGGAACTGTGAGGTCGAAACGTAATGAACAAGCTTCGCCTCCTTGATCTTGCAGGTCGTATATCAAGCGCGCATCTTCACCGTCAGGGTTGTTAATCAATCAATTCAATTCAATTGAGGCCTTGAATCGATTGAATTGAAAACTTTGTAAGCAGAAGGCCCAGTTGATTGAATTGATTGATTCAATATTGAAACAATTGCAACTAATTGCAACTACATAGTAGTCAGTAATTATCACGAGTCTTGGCATGGCGTTGATGCAGGGGACCTACCTGGTGACGCCCAGATCGCTTTCTAACGTCGTTTCTGTCGCTCCTGTCGTCAATATAGGCCTATCGCGAGTCTTGGCATGGTGTTGAGTTACCATTCTACCGTGTATTTTCTGTTCCTTCCTTCCACGGCCGCCTTAACTACCCATCTACTATCTTAATTACGCCTTCCTTGTCCCACAATCCTACCGCCATTAAAGCTCCAATTATATTAGATTGTAGTCTTGCGCAATTAGGAGTGATCGGTGGTAGACGCGTCGGTATTACCATCTAAGCTGTAATCAGAGGCGTACTGGAGGTCGGTAGGGATAGTAGGATTAAAACGAGTTATAGAGAGTATTAAGGTATTCGTTTGGCCATCATCTAACGCGTTAGAAGCCATGGTGGTAATAGAATTAATATTATTGGTGGGCAAATCTAGTAGTAAAAACTCTTCTTATCTGCTAAGACTCTGGCGACGAGTATAAACAACGGGTAATACTCGGGTAATACTCGGGTAACCCTTTTTTGGTAAGTGGGACTAAGAAAAATAAGGTTTAGAGTACGGAGGTTTAAAAGTTCTTACACCTTCCTAATTAGGAAGTTTGGCGTACCGCCCACTGACCGCCCAAAAATTCTAACGGCAGAATAACTTCTGCAGCCTTATCATTTTTTTTTTCCAACCACTTTCTCTTCCCTAACTACAATTCCTTAACAAAGTTCAGGCTCGGGCTCAGCCTAGCCTTATTTTACTTTCCGCTCTTCCTCCCTTTCTAAGTAAAGGCCGCCCTCTATTAATCTTGCACTTATGTTAATGGTCAATTCTAGATTCTGGGACGTTTGACTGCGCTTAAACTTTAAGCGGGACGCCAGGCTTTACCCCTGCACTCATCACGCAAAGTCTGCATAGCCACCGTGCAGATGAGTCATAGCTCGCGTCCGCATTTCAACCAATGCTGGACTTCCAAATGCAACTCTGCCACAGGAATACTCGTCGATTTGCATAGTATATTCCTTCAACACGAGTTTTCTTATCTCGCAACTGCAGATAAAGGACTCTTTGATCGCCATAATAGCGGCCTTAGTCAGTTCCTCAAACCCGTAAGCATCTTTATTGCAGATACGTCTCTTGTTGTTGAAATTTCGAGCAACTCTAATGCTTATCCGCCTTAAAAGAAGTCCGCTCTTTCGATGGCAAAAAAGAAAGCGAGCGCCAAAAGGCGGAGCGCATCAACTCATGGATAGTCCGGCCGCGTACCGAAAACCCCTAAACTCGCCTCTTATAACACACCCCTATTATCCAATAAGGAAGCCGAAGATGTTAGCGCACTACTTAGTAAGACACCTGCCACTATGCATATGCACTTTTATTCTAGCATAATTAGGTAAGAGCATATAATTTACGCCACGGACATAAAAACACAGATTGTGGCCAAAGCTTGCGGAGTAACGCGGAAGAACATCCTATTAGGCACTTTCCGTTCTATATATCTTTGCGACTTTAAAAATACAGGAGCTCGACCAAAGCTTGACGTTAAATCTATAAAGAAAATTGGTAAGGGTAACTGGGAGGGGACACTATTCGGGGATTAATTACGCTAGGTACTCTCCAACGAGGTCTATTGTCTAGGTTATATATCTTAGCCCTCTACTAACTTACTAAACAGGTTCTTTGTGACCTAAAATTATCCTACTTTGGCATTAAGATATTATCCGATACTGGTAAGGGTAAGGAGGTACCTTCTAAACCAGATTTCTCTTTCTATGTTGACGGAGAGTCTTCTATATAGGCAAATATGGAGCTTCTAATTGAGCATACGCGCTTTAAAAAAGAGGTTACTCAGAAATTCTTATAGTGGCTGCGTGGTGCTTAGAATGTGTTCCATTATTAACCCTTCCGCCACTACCTCTATGGGATCCTATTTATAAATCCTTATGCCTATATCTGCTATACTAATTACGGCTGCGCTGTATACTCCGAGCCTCTTAATTTTGTAAAGAATACTAAGTATACTTAATTTCTAATAGAATTTCTTTTAGGTTTTATAGCGGAGCTAGAGCACCGCGGAAAGAATCTAATAGTTAAAAAAGAAGGCAGCCTAGTATACATTCGGCATGCGGGAGAAAGATGGCTTAAATTTCCTAACGGTCCGCTCTAGTACCGTCCTTCTCTTATTAGGAGAAATATAAGGGTCGTATAGGTTGAATAAGAAGGTGCTAAGTTTCTAGAGAAGAGGGTGGTTATAAAGAGTACCTGGGAAGAGAAGCCCCCCCAAAAACTATCACCGCCGCCTGAGGCGGAAATTCTTAATATTCTTCTTAATGTGGGGGTTTAAGGCCTTTTATAGGTCTATGGCTTAGAGAGTGTAATAGTAAGAGATAATAATAAGTTAGAGGTGGAGACCTATAGCTTCTCTAAAAGTTATAAGGTCGCTCTCCTGGCATTAACTATAGACCGCATGTTAAAGATGCAGTTAGGCTATATTTTGGGCCACATTTTAAAATTCTTGGCCCCTAATGCAACTAAAGGCCTTATAGGAGATTCCCTCCTTCGCCGACTCAGATTTAAGGAAGAAGTTAAGAAATTTTTTTTTAAAAACCCTATTAAGGTCCGCCGGCGGCTTATCCGCATTATAATATCCTATTATAAACCGTTAAAGAACGCTATACGCGATGCGGGCCCGGAATTACTTATGCGCACTATATGGGACTCTATAATTGTTTATTATAAGGCGTATAAACTCCTAGAATCTAGTTTTATCTATAGCGGTAAGTTCTTTATAGGTGTTTTATATACTAGGTGCTAATAAAAAATAATTTCCCCTAGATATCTCTATTAAGAATATATTAGTTCCTATAGAAGTTAGTAAGCTTACCAGAGGCCTTATGTATAAGGATCGGCGCGGCACACTAGTTAACTGGAATTTATACTTTACCGCTAACGGAACAGCATCTAACAGAAGTTTTAGAAGTAGTACTCCTGCCTTTATGGCGCCAGTCCTCCTTAACTACTAGCTAATTAGTTGGAGAACCTTAGCTTATAATATGGAATCATACTTTACTGTTATAATTTAGATAGTATTACTTAATTATAATAATAAAGCTATCTTTTAAGCCAAGCCTTTGGCTAAGGCTTTGCTTAACGGGGAGAATTCTTCCAAAAATATTGCTAATGCTAAAGAACTTTAGTTTAATAATATAGAGAAATTTATAAAGTAGATAACTGAGTACTTTAAACCGCTCTATTATAATAATAGGAGGTTTCTTAAATACTTACGTATGCTACGCCAAATCCTATACTAGTAAGATGATTTCGACCTAGACGTATATATGGATAAAAAACTTAATTAAAATAACTTTAAAGAGACGGAAGATGCTAATCTAGCGAAAGAGGGTCTGTTCTTAAGGTATATAAAGGAAATTAATAATTATTTTAGGGATAAAAAGGGTAGTTATAAGATAGAGTGGATTAATAGGAGAAATTTAGTTAAGTAGGAAGCGAAAACGGCGGAGGTTTGATTAGTTTAGCGCGTTGTTTCCAATAGCTGCGTACGGATAATCCTTAGTAAAAGAAATAAAAGGCAAGTAAAGCGGTAGAGGTATTAAAAAAGGCGGTAAGGATATCAAAGCAGTCAAAATGGCAGCTATTTGATATTAATAATGGTATTGTCGTAGCGCCAAAGAAAGCTAAGAAGCTAAGTTTAATAATTCTTGTTGCTTACGTGTAGTATACATGTATCTATATAATATTTAAAGTATATGTAACAACGAAGCGTCCTAGCGACGTCGTGATGGCGTTAAGCGCAAGCGTGCTCATGGCGTTGACATTCAGCCCCAGCTCATATTAGCTATACGCATCGGTTCGCTCATTCGCAGCCGTTTCGTTGCAGCATATAAACCCTTCTGAAATCCATAGCAGAAAGCAGTTAGTACGAGTGCGTAAAACGCGACGAACTTCACTCACTAGCAGCCGTGACCCCTATAACACGGTATTTGGCATTTCTCGTAATTGCGTTGACCTCAGGACAACTGCGCTTTAGGAGTACGCTTTTGTTATTTACCTAGGACGGCCAGTTGCCCCAAGAAAGGACCGCTCCTAGGAACTGAGGACCAGCGCCCAGGAGGGACCCCTAGAAGCTCTTAGGTCAGCCAGGCAGCACCCATCATAAATGAACCCACCATCCAAAAGATTAGAAGTAGGGATGAGATCAAACTACTCAAGTGGATTTAGCAGACGTTGTCTACACCGCTCAAACCTAACGATACAGAGAAGTTCTTAAACGCCAAAATCGACGGGGAAGTCTTCCTGGAGGGTGCTGGCAGCAGGGAATTCTTTCAAAGTGCTAGCTTATCTTTTGGGGCTAGCTTTAAGCTTACAGAACTGGCGGGAAGAGCTAGTAGGAAGGATAGGTTCTACTTTCTATTCACGAACAACGCTAGCTTTAACAAAAGCGTTATTTCCAAAGTTCGGTGCCCTGTAATTAACGCAGACTTGGTAATAAGCAAGCTGTCAAGCCCGCATAGAGGTGGGCCCAACTTCTATTATTTATGTTTTAGACATTATCAATGGCTTCTAACTGCGCTAAACATAAACGCACCGCCTAGCGCGACAACAACCCTAGGATCTTTGCAGCACTTAAGTCGCTCTTAGACGAACTGGACAAATCTGGCTCTCTTAATATCACTACAGAGGATATTAGCGAATAGGGTTGTTAGATCTCACTAGAGCGCGAGCTGCCAAAAGCTAAGCCCCTTGGAGGCGATAGTGATAATAACTCTTAGGCGGCCTCATGTCCATCTTTCCTTTTATTTTCTAATTCTTGTCTTCTTTCTCTGGTTTCGTATAGTGCGGGCTCAGTAGTTAGATACCAACAAAGAAGATAGCTGTTGGCCAAGTTCGACCTGGAGGGTCTTCTAGATGTTAACTAAGAGAACTACGCCGATAATGGAATATGGATCCCAAGTAAGCGTGTCTTTCCATTAGAGAAGGCGGCTAATAATGATGGCGATAAAGATATGGTGGATGAGGTTGAAGCTAGGGCTGCTAATTAAGTTTCTTCCTTGTCTTCCTAGGTCTTAAGCTTGCTGTGTCCTCTTACTAGTGCTTAGATATTATGTCCTTTCTTCCTAGTCTATAGGCTACCTCTATAATCTCCATAGCTGGAATAGATTATATTCCCGCTAGTCTTAGCCACGTTTCTTGCTGTAACTCTTATCCCTTAACTAATGTTGAAATTTTGGTGATTTTGCGATTTTCGTGCGTTAGGTAGGACCGTGCGTCCGGCGCGATCCTGTTCACAACGCGTTGCTTATAAAACCACCCAACCGCCAACAAATCCCCTACCAAAAATCACGAAAACCATAGTATAATATCTTAGCAACCACTTAATTAAAACTTCTAAAATTTTATATTTAGCTTATATATATACTCCATTTCTTCTTTTTTAATTTTAAAGTAATTTATAAAGTAATTATAAAAATATAGAGATTAAGATATAATTTAGGGGCCAAACCTATATATCTTTATACCCAGTTTATAAATTTATTTAAAATTAAAATAAAACAAGTAAAGTATATATATAAGCTTAAATATAAATTTTTAGAAGTTTTTATTAAGTGGTTGTTAAGATATTATACTATGGTTTTCGTGATTTTTGGTAGGGGATGGGGTGCGCAGCTTACTGGTGTGATATGTTATTCCAACCGCTTGCGCACCTTCCTCTATTACCATTTACACAACACGTAAATATCTTTGCTCCGTCACTCTTAGCACGCATATAATAACCTTAAAGATCTATTAGGGTAACCGGATAGGCCTTAATAAACGCGTCTAAGGCTTATTAAGATTGCGAAAACAGCATAATAAGTTCCCTTAAGACGATGCTGGGATAAAATTGCATGTAACTAGTTGGAATCGGAGATATAACTACAGTCGACTAGCAAGATCGACAATTAACCATTTAATTGCACCCGGACCGTCGTCCAGTGCTTTCTTCGTGAAAGAACCCTTTTTGGCATTAGAGCACGAGATAAATAAATAACCACTTATACGTGGTTTAAGCCTGCCTTAAGCTGCCCCTCCAACGTCCGTATTTAGACCACTCCTTATAATAGATCTAGATCGAACAGCAGCCTTGTAGGAGATTGTTCGAGCCATAAACTTATTAATGATGCCGCCGAAACGTAAGAATAATAAAAAAGGTAATGGCGTAATAGGGAATATATAAGTAAAGCGTAGAAGAGACGGTCTGTAAAGTACGGAACATAGTAGCTTAGCTAGTGCATATACTAGGGGGACTTATAGTAAGCAAATTGTTAATAAAACTACTACTTTTATAGATAATATTAATAATCTTAAGGAGTAGAACATACTATAAGGAACTAATATTAAGGAATTAAATAAAGTACGAACGGCTCCTTAAAGCAAACTTAATCTAGACCTATTACCCAATAACCTGGACTTAGAGGGCATTTACACTAATATAAGGAAGTCTCGCATTACGGTTTGCAGTGTAAACTTTAAGAAAAATATCCTTAATCCCTGGAAAATTATTATTATAGGGTTGAAAACTAAGGGGCGGGACCCGTATATGTATTTTAGCACCAAGGGTGCGCCTAAAGAAGAAGTAATTAACTATAAGACCTGTAACCGACTACCGACACTGCGTTGAGACACAAGATCACCGCTTGGAAGGCTCCGAGATGGCGTTAACGCCACCCAATATAGTGGTTGCAGATCAATATTAGTGGCAGATTACCGTTCCTATTTCAGCTATCTATTACCCCATCACTTCTACCTTCTTCGTGTATATATAGAGCCTCTAGAGCTACATTCACAATCAAGTCGTTTATTT
>Ga0307515_10017298_pt1 | contig 13144 bp, 12 predicted proteins | sample 17_EM_MG_FD_194513 | JGI IMG/M metagenome (GOLD analysis project Ga0307515, IMG submission 194513) | Populus trichocarpa ectomycorrhiza microbial communities from riparian zone in the Pacific Northwest, United States - 17_EM | ecosystem: Host-associated > Plants > Roots > Unclassified | place...
ATAAAAAAAAAATATAATTAAAAAAAAAAAAAAACCTCTCAATGTTAGTGGAAAAAGACCCTAGGTTCTTGTTAGATAATTCTTGTTTTTAAAGATGATTTAGTTATTTAAAAAAAAAAACTGAATTATCCCCTCATCAATCTGATCATGTCATTGTTTAAGAAATAAAAGATGTTTTTTTTTAGGATTCCTTGTGTTTGAATCCAAATGCAGCTTGACTTCTATCTTTCTTGTACCTTGAATTTGTATCTTGAAGCAATTGTGCAAGTTGATGAATAAAAACAAGTCAACTCAAAACTTATTATACGCACTTTATCCCAATATACAATTTAAAGTCAATGGTTTTACGTTTATGTAGATGTGACACTCTACCTGTACAAGTAAAATAAAATAATATTAATCTATATGCTTAGAATACTTAAACACATATCCAATTACAAATTAGTCTCTTGACAAAAATGACCAGCCGGCCCCATCGGAATCCCCATTTTAGTGAAAGAAAGTCTTCTCGGATTACCATTCGGCGGAAAAGAATGTACAGCAAGACCATTTTGCCGGCAAGTTATTCAAAAAAACATTACCTGTACCAAATCCCAGTTGACAAGCCGGCCCACCTTTCATGCGTAATAAACTTGGTCATTTTGCAGCATAATTTCTTTCCTATATATAACCTTTGTCTTGTCAAACATTAGGCACACAAGAAATGGCGTGCTCAAAGAGGTGCAAGAATTTCATATGCTTTCTAGCTGTTCTTGCGCTGGTTTTAACACTTACCGGAAGTTCTCAGGCTAGGTCGCTGCTGCACATGAACGTCCCAGGATTCCAAGCTCAGAATTCATCACATGAGGCAACTCTTAGGAACCTTGCTGCGATGTTACCAAAAGGTGCACCCCTGCCACCTTCAGGACCTAGCCCTATCATCAACTGATTCAATTTTAGACGTTCGATGATGGCATTTGCTAAAGTCTCTGCGGATTCTCATGCATGATGAATAGGATGTTTACTAAGAGAGGTTAAGTTATACTAGGTAGTGATGAACTAAGAGAGGTTTGCTATATTCTTTGCTGTCTAGTTTATATATAGTACCACTGTCTACTCGATCTCATAGAGGATTTATGCAAACATACTATATATAGATTCATTATTTTTATTTCTCATACCGCTTCTGCCTTTGGCCACACATTTCTTTTAATTCTAACTATCCAAGTGGGCTGCTATTATACTCCACTGCTTTAGTGTTCTTCATAGAAGCTAGAGATCAATTTGGAGCTCAAATGGACAACCTTCGTCCTACTTGGTTACAGTGACAAAAGCATCAAAGGTATTAGGTGGGATGGGTTGTGTGTCAACATTAGATGGTGTGGTCTTCCTAAGACATCATGGTTAAGAAGTAATCAATTGTTGTGTGTCACATTTTATATCAGTTTAGTCAAGTACAACTAGCAGGGAATTAACAATTAAGCAGGTATGATTAGTTTTAGTTACAAAACTTCAGCCATACTGATCCCTCTCTCTCCCTCTGAAAAAGAAAATCACTACAAAAAGAAAGGAACAAGATTAGCACTGCTACAAGCAAACAGCATGGCACAAAAAAAATTACAGATAGGAGCTAGCGAAGTAGCAATAGACACAAGCAAAAAACGGGACAAGCTACAGTGCAAAGGTAGATTGAAACTATCACAACAATATGAAAGCAAACAAAAGAAAAAAAGAACCCAACATAACTTCAAGTTTCTCAATATGAAACTAGTCAAGCAAAGAGAATAGAGCAGCCACTGGAAGCTGCAAAACTCAGCTGCTAAAGATCAAAACTGAATGTTATATAGTTAATGGGAATAGTTCCTAGCAGACCCATTACTCATTTAAAAAACAATATTTCTCCTAGTTGTTTTGAAAGAGAACATCATGGAGAAAAAGATTTTTATGTCTGCTTTAATTGAGTTGTGTGATTCACATAAATTTTTTTGAGAATAATATAAATTATATATTAATATTGAACTTCAAATTTATATTTTAAATTGAAATGATCTTATAACATGACATCAACTTTAATTGCTAAATCATTTTTATTTGAATTTTATTTTTTCTAATTAAAATTAATTAATATCTTGCAAGACTAAATGATAGTGTACTCTCCATTTGTATCGGCTGTGGAGAGTTTATTTAAAATACCAAGAGAGGCCAACTTGAAAAGGCTAGGTCTTGCCACCATGATATGATATGGAAGATTAAAAGACAAACTTTCTTTAATAAATTATAATTGATTTAAATTCATAAGTGACTTTTTAATTCCCAATAGCGATATAAAATTAGGTTGACTTGTTAATATTAGATGGTAATGCTTCTTAGTTATGGACAGAAGAGAATGCTTGTTAGCATTAAAAACGAGGAGACACAGTTTTTTGCTTCAGAGAAGAACGTAAAGCCAGATGACAAGCTGACCAACATTTCCTGCGTGGAAAAACCTGGTCATTTGCTGCATTGCTCCTATATATAACCTGTTTGTCAAACTAGAGGTATTCAAAAAATGGGGTGCTTAAACAGGTGCAAGAGTTTCATATGCTTCCTCTTTGTTCTAGATAGGGTTTGTGCTCTTATGCAAAGTTGAGTCTCGGCAGCTGCCTTAGAGGAAGATATCAGGATTCCACACAGAAAACTCAGATGATGCGAGCTTTAGGACCCTCGGCGCAATGCTTACCAAAAGGTACACCGTTACCACCATCTGGACCCAGCCCTCGCATCAACTGAAGCAGTGTCGTTGCTTAATAGAGCCTTACAAATTGATTTAAGAGCCCAATTCATGGACAGTCCTATTTGGACGTCGTTGAGTGTCATTAATTATAATTAAGGATTAAGCGCGTTGTGACTTGTGTGCCTTTAAACTCATGTGAATTAGCAGACAGCTTGGTGTTCTTCCTGAGATATAATGATTAAGAAATAAGTACTTGAGCTTTGTATATGCAGGATTTTGTACTGAAAATCTGCTTCTGAATAAGTGCATCAAAGGATTAACATTTAAGTGGGCATGAATAATTTCAGGTACATAATACTTGAATTGCCTCAATGTTTTTTGATCCATTTATAAGGAATGAAAATTTAATATTAGTAAGGAAGAAACAAGACCAGCCCTTCAACAAGCCAGCAGTTTCGGCACTCCAAAAGTTAGAAAGAGGAATTAAGCAACAAACTAGAAGAACATGAAAATCATGTCAAGAAGCTAAATTGAAGATATCATGAATAACATGAAAACCAAACAAAAACAAGCTACAAAAGTGACGACAAGTCTTGTCTATTTTCAGAAGCTGAAGAAATAAAATTCTCAAACCTAATCCAATCCAGCAAGTACAGGTATAGTTTGACAGTTTTCAACTTAATCAAGATAGAATGATGGTTTCCAGCACATGAAGCCTCTAGAATTTTACCCAATAGCTCGCTAGCAAGAAGCAAGTGTACGTAGTTTGACTTTGTTTACGAAAATATATTTCATCGTAGTTGACATTCTTGAATGTGTTAACTATCAATCCAACGTGGTGCCACAAGCCTTTGAAGTCATGTTTGTCCACTATATATGATACGAAATATTTAAGGATAGACTTTGTTTTATAGGTAAATGGAAATTGTTTAATTCCGAAGTGATTGTTCCATGGTGATATAAGATTAATAAAGGTTGACTTCTGCTTGATGCTAGTAGCTAGGTATTGATGCTTCTGACTTACATATGGACAGAAGTTGAGAGCGTTTTGTCATAAAAAAACAAAGGGGATGCATTTGGGCACTTTTTGGATTTAGAAATGTGCGGACAGATACTTCATCGGCTAGTTCATTGAATAAATAAATAATTTCTTGTACCCAAATCCTTGTTGACAAGCCGCCCACATTTCATGCAAGCAAAACCTGGCCAATTTTCTGAAGGGCGCCTATAAATAACCTTGTCCTGTCAAACATTAGGCATACATAAAATGAGGGGCTCAAACAGCTGCATGAATTTCATATGCTTCCTAGTTGCTCTATCTCTGGTTTGTGCACTCATGGGAAGTTCTCAGGCTCGGCCGCTGCCTCGGGGGAAGCTTTCAGGGTTCCAAAACGAGAACAGTTATGAGGCAGGCGTTAGAACCCTTGGGGCAAAGCTTCCAAAAGGTGCACCACTGCCACCATCTGGACCTAGTCCTGCCATCAACTGAACCAATTTGTCTGCTCAACAATAGCATTGCTTATGTTGTGTTGTGTTGATATTTGTCTCTATAGAACACATTCTACGACGGAAACAGTCAAGTTATATTTGCCAGTTATGAACTGAGAGAGCTATTGTTGAATTCTTTTTCTTTTTTTGTATCTTCACCTAAGCAGCACTTAAGGTTATCCGATTTCATGTTTGAAAATCTGTCTGATCAAGTACATCGAGGAATATAACAACAAAGAAGGGGATGACTGGTTTTTAGGTACCAAACTTCTAACATGATTTATCTTAATGAATGAAAAATTTAGACAATAATTAAGCAGTTATAAGACTAGCACCAGTTGAGAATAATTCAGCAGCTTGGGGATGGCTGACCGGCAGTGCTGCACCACTGGTGAAGAGAGAGAAGTTGGCGGCAGCTGTAGAATCCATGAAGGAGAAATAGAGAGAGGGCCAGCTGCAAAAGGAGGGGGGGAGAAAGGAGTTCTGACGGCAGAAAGCTCTGATATCAAGTTGAGAATAATTATGAAGCTTAACATAATGGTTAGCCAACCCTTTCTATATATATATGAAGGATAATATACAATTGTAATGGTGGAGGTTACCATACAAGAGTATGTCTACAATATTTTCTATATACAATATTTCCTATATAAATACATTTTATAATAGCACCACTACGTACTAGCCAACAAATAATACACATCAAATATCACAGAATGGAGGTAAGTAGCAGATTTAGCACAAATAGAAAATTAATCTTATGCCACAAAGACATGAAACCATGATCATGCTCTGTTGAGAATAAGATGAATGCTAACAAAAACTATTTAGAAAAGTAAACAAGTCAAGTACTTAAGCAAATAAAGCAGCAACTATTCCTAACAGAAAAAGCAGCTGCAAAAGAGTTCTATCATTGGATTGTCCAAGCTTCCTCTGCAAAACCTTTAATTCATCACTTTTGCAAAAACAATGACATATATTTGATCCAATTAAATACAGTAGACTAGTCCCAACATCTTTTTCTTTAATTTTTGGATGATCCAAATCTTTTCATTTTCAAAAGATAACCAAAATAGGAAATTTTCCTACTACAAAGAGTTGTATATTGTTAAACCATCCAAAGAAATAAAAACAAATACAAAAATAAAAAAGAAGAAAGTTAGGGTTTTATTAATACAACATAATGCAATCAAAATAAATAAGTTTAACTTAAATACAAAGAGACTATATATAGACTAAATAAATAAAACTGAAAAGAAAATATAAAGACTATTCTACCCTTAAACAATAAAACAAAATAACCGTATATCTCTTAATATATCCCCTCAAACTCACAATGCGGCAGCCATAAGCATTGAGGGTTTGCCAACTAGAAAACAAAAGCAAGAAAAAGAATGCGATTTGGTAAAGAAATCCGCAATCTGCAAAGAAGAAGGAACAGAGGGCGAAGTAATTGTGCCATGCTTGAAATGACGACGAATAAGATGACAATCGATCTTAATGTGCTTAGTTCATTCATGAAAAAATAAGTTGTGAGCAATTTGAATAGAACTTTGGTTGTCACAATACATAAGAGTGAGATGAGAAAGAGAAACTCGCATATCTGCAAGTAACCAACGTAACCAAACAATCTTTTTGGTAGTAGATGTCATAGCACGATATTCAGCTTCGGTTGAAGATTGAGAAACAATAGATTGTTTCTTACTCTTTCAAGAAATAAGAGAATCACTCAAAAAGACATAGAAACCAGTAACAGACTTGCGATTTGTGAGATTACTGTCATGATCAACATCAGAGTAATCACGCAGCTCTAAGAAAAAGGTGGATGTAAATAAAAAACTTTGAAAGACTGTACTCTGAAAATATCTCAAAATACAAATAGTAGTTGCCCAATGAACAATAGTAGGAGAAGTAACAAACTGACTAACAACATGAATAACATAGGTAATATTTGGACGAGTAATAATGAGATATACCAAGCTCCTAATAATAGTATGATATAAAGTAGGATCTAAAAAAAAAAAGCAAATTATTAGAAGAAGAATACTTTGCGTTAACCTCAATAGGAGTATCTATAATTTTATTATCAGTAAGTTTAGCTCGCTCAAGAATATCTGCAACATTTTTGAATGAGAAAGAAGATAATATCTGGGTGAGTGGGCTACCTCAATACCCAAGAAATATCATAAAAAACCAAAATCTTTTATTTCAAACTTCTAGCTAACTCTTTCTTCAAAACTGAAATACCATTAATATCATCACCAATAATATTCATGTCATCAATATATAAAGACAATATGATACGACCTACATCAGTGCATTTAACAAAAAGAGCAAAATCATGAGTACTATAAACAAATCTAAGGGAAGAGATCACAACAGAAAAATTTTCAAACAAGTACGAGATGGTTGTTTAAGACCATATAACACTTTCTTGAGATTGCAAACATACCTATAGTCATGTGAAACACTAGGAGGGGGCATCATATAAACTTCTTTTTGAAGATCTCCATTCAAGAAGGTATTTTTAACATCAAGTTGAGAGACATGCCACTGACAAACCAAAGTTACTACAATAAAAGTATGAATAGTAGTCATTTTTGAAATAGAAGAAAATGTCTCCTCATAATACATACGACACTGTTGAGAGTTTTCTTTTGCAATCAACCTAGCTTTGTATTGCTCAATAGATCTATCAGAATTAGTCTTGATTTTATACACCCAACGACAATCAATTATAGTCTTACCAAGAGGTTGAGGAACCAAATCCCAAGTATCTGTCTTATGCAAAGCTAAAAGTTCCTCATCCATAGCTTACTGCCAAAGAAGATCAAGAATTTTTTTTTTATAAGAAGAAGGCTCAGAGAGACAATGAATAAAAGCTAAAAAGAAAGTAAAAGATGAAAAATAACAAGAATGGGAAAAATCTAGTAACTTTATGGACTTATGAATGCATATGGATTGACGTAGAGGTGGATTCACAATATCAGACAGAGCTTAAGGGATCATAGAAGAAAAGAGAGCTTCACGTGTACCGGAGAGTAAAGTGGCAATACCTGCAGAATGGTCAGTACGAATTGGTCGAGTAGATTGTAAAGGTAATGGGGGTAAGAATATAAGAATGAGGATTTGAAGTACTAGAAACTCGAGATGATAAATTATCATAATCTTAAAAAAAAAAGATCCATACGAATAAGATCAAATCTAGTCAAGCTATGAGTAGTGGATAGAATAGAAAAGAAAGATATATGCTCGAAAAAATAACATGACGAGACACATAAAGTTTCTGAGTTAAGAAAGACATAAATAACAGATTGAGAAGACAACTTCCTGTGTTTTTCATGAGAATGAAGAATGAAACAAGTACAACCAAAAACTCTAAAAAAAAATAATCAGAGGCATTAATCAAACCTACAACAGTAAGAACAACATCCCAAAACACACTAGGAACAGAAGCAGATAACAAGGGAGAACGAGCAGTTTCAATAATATGTTTATGTTTTCTTTCAGCAACGCTATTTTGCTCAGTAGTATCTATACACGAAGTTTGGTGAATAGTTTCATCTAGGGCAAGGAACTCATAAAATTTATTAAAGGTGTATTCCCTACCCAAGTCACATCTAAAACATTTGATAACAGTAAAATATTGAGTTTTAACATGAGCGTGAAAGGTTATATATGTTAAGGAATTCAGATTGATGTTACATTAAATAAATCCAATAATAACAAGTATGATCATCAACAAAAAAAAAAACATAATATTGAGACTCTCCTTTTATGGTAACAGGAGAAGGTCCCCATACATCAGAATGAATCAAATCAAATGGAGAAGAAGAAATAGAAATACTTCGATTAAAAGGTAAAGCAAACAATTTTGCCAGTTTACATCCACTATAATAAAAAATATCACAAGTTTGTAAATTTTTTAAAGCTCTAATGGATGCCAAAAATCTCAAACGAGAAGGTAAAACATGACCTAAATGAAAATGCCATAAATAAAAACTAGAAGAAGAAGAACTCAAACAAAAAGAAGACAAGTCAACACTAGTAGTAGTAGCAACTGGCACACTAGTAGTAACAACAACTGTCACTTTTAACTCATCCAAAATATATAGTCCCTCATTCCTACGGCCTGTCCCAATCACCTATTGGGATTGCAGACCCTGCACACAACAACAACAAAAAAAAGAGAGAGGAAAAGATGACTAAATAATTACCATAATTGCATAACTGACTAATAAAAGCAAGATTCAATGTGAGTTTTGGAATAAAATAAAAATTAAGAAGAAAAAAGTGAGGTATGACAACAGAACCAACACTTGTTAAAGGCTTAAAAGTGTCATCAGCAGTCATGACAAGAATAGAAAATGAAAGAGACACAGAAGCAAAAGATAAAAAATTTGGAGATATATATGATGTGAAATACCAGAATCTAAGACTCATTCAGAATGTGACATATTTAAAGAACTATGAGGCAACTGGTCTATGAAAGAAGAAACAAATATAGATTGTGGATGTAAGGAGAGAAACTTTTTAAATTACTTAGTTAGAGTACTAGGATTGATGAAAGAATCTGATGTAACTACTGCTGCAGTATTAGGCTGTGGTGGTTTGTAATAATAAGGTGGTCTAGGAGCATTAAAAAAATTCTTGTAAATATTTAATGAAAATAAAATATTTATTTTTCTTATTGTGAAGTTTTTATAAAAATTTAGTAAATTAATTATTCATTTATTTTATATACAGTCACAAAACAATTATCAAGATATATTTTTTTATTGAAATTTGATTTTTGAATCATGATATAATTTAATTAGAAAATTAATGCTATTTATGAATAATATACTTTTTTATTTTTAAGAAAAATACAAAAAACGAAGTGATTCTAATTAGAGTAACTTTTGGAAAAATTCATTAGGGGAAAAAATATAACAGACGGATGGTACCCGGTGCTTCTATTGCAGAAGCAAGTCTCGTGAAGATTGGCTAATAATAATATTGACACGTGTCTTGTCACGTGTCTGGAGATATTATTTTCATGTAAATCTTACATAAAAAAAATACTAGACTTTTGTGTTGAAAATGATGTGAAAGTTCGTCCTTATTTCCTTTTTGAAGCGTTAAATTAAATTAAATCAAATTGTGATATGTTTTAAGCTAGAGAGTGCAAGATATACGATATATTATTATTATTATTATTATTAAAAAGAAATATATGTATATCTGATAAAAAAAATAATTTGCTAGATATAGCTAGAATTATTATGAGAAATTAAAAAACAAATAACTAGATATGTTTTTATTATAATCCAATACAAAATAATTAGCTCAAATTAATCTTGGAAAACTGCTGTGAATTAAAACAATTAGCATATTGTTGCATTTCAAGTGGTTGTTGATGTAATTCTCACATAAATAAAAAGAAAAACCTATTTGGGATAGAATTTAAAATTTTTAGTTAAAATTAGGAGAAGTAAAATAATCTCAAACTTAGTTTGTGTTTAACAATGTAATGCTGGTGCTTCTAAAAATATTTTAAATTTAAAATATATATATTAAAAGATATTTTTATATATATATATTTTATTTTTCACATCAGTATATTAAAATTAAAAAAATATATCTCAAAAATTAAAAAAATTATTTAAATTAAAAAAAAAACCATATTTAACTGCATTACAAAATACACTCTTATTTAATCATGACATGCTTACTACCATACCATCAAAGTATAACAATAGGTACATGTATGTGCATTAGTTTAACGTGCAATTGGGAAGAAATTGTATTTATAGCCTCATTTTGTGTTTTAAAAGTTTTTAATAAAAATTTTATTTTATTTATTTTTTAAAATTAGTTATTTTTATATTTTTATATTATTTTAATATATTGAATTTAAAATATTATTTTAATATATTTTCAAACTAAAAACATTTTAAAAAAATAATTGTTACCACAATTACAAACAGTCTATCATTACCATAGTTATTAAACCCGGATCGGCCCAGCGAGTCAACTCGGGACCAGGTATACCCGATAGCTGGACCGGTCCAGGTAAGGCAAAAGACTGAGATTAGCAAAAACTTGGCAAAACCCGCGACCCGACAAAACCTGGTTGAGACCCATTTTTTTTCAAATGTGTTTTTTCTCCTAGCAAGAGATCTTTTTTTATATATTTTTTTTAATTGGTTATTAATCTTTTTCAAAGTTCACTATATAAATACTAGAAGAATGTTTTATTTTTTCAATGTGAAATTTGAAATCCTTTAGTAAATATACTCTATGTCCATAAGAAAAACGTTATATTTTTTCAACGTGGGATAAAAAATCTTTTTGGTTTAAATTCTTTAACTTACAAGGATAACATACTAACATGGTATCTTTTCAAAGTGGAATAAAAAAACCTTTTGAAATAATTTGTGGAATAAAAAAATCTTTTGAAATAATTTTTTAAACTTTATTATTTATAATATGTATATCTTATATTCATATAAATTGTTAATTTTTTTATATAAAATATTAAAAATTTAATTTTTTTAATTTTTTTTATTGATTTTAGTTGATTCGAGTTAACCCATGTACCCGGATCCTTGCGGGGTCAATCTCTCTACTCTTGCTAATTCTACTGCGCCAACGAATCAACTCTGCCTCCTGAAATGGGCCACACCCTTCCAAATCTCGAAATCCTTCGAGATCACACAAACCGCTTCAGTGGACTAATTCCCATGACAATCTCTAATGCCTCAAATCTCTCTAATGTTGAACTCTCAGACAACTTCTTCACTGGGTCCGCACTTGCTCCTTCTTGGTAAGCTGCGTATTCTTCTTTCTTACTCTTTATTTTTTAGTGATTTTTTTTAGTGTAATATAAAATTCTTGTATATAAACAGTTATTCAATTATGGTACTATCATGAAAATAAAGATAACTCTTGCTTTAAATGAATTTTTTTTTTAAAGCGAGTAATAATAAAATAAAGATACAATATTATAACAGGAAAAAAAAGTATTAGAAGGTATTAATGAACAGAAATGTCTAGCACCTTGGTTCTAGATTTTCCGGTAGCTTTTGCGGTTCCTTTTCTATATTTTCCTTTAAAGGTCTAGAAAATTCATGTCTTCACAATGTTATAACAGTATTGAATTCCACCTAAAATATCTTACCATCTGAGATTTAGCTGCAAAAGTTTGAAAATCAAGGGAGTGAAATTTGGAAACCAAGTTTGGCCGCTTGAAAATCATGGTCCACATTAACTGGAGATTCCTTGCAGTTTTTTGCACGGTAGAAAACGTGTTGAAGGGACTCGGCCTTCATTTTCACAGAATTCAGCATTAATGGCACCAAGAAAATTGCGTACAACTTAACATCATTGTGGGCTCGAGCTGTTGATTATTTGCGCGGGCACAATTATATTGTCATTTTACCTTAGCACTTTCCATGTGTGTGTGTGTGTGTGTGTGTATATATATGCATAAACTTAGAATCACTTTAATCATATCTTTAGTACTTAATTAAAGAAAGCTACCAAGCATGAATTCATGCATATTGTGGATAGTTTTCTTGCAAGTGATTGGGCACTCGTTTTCCTTCACATTACATGGAGGAAATGAGACAGACAAACTCTCTTTGCTAGCTTTCAGGGCTCAAATTACAGATGACCCCTTTGGTGCACTAAACTCGTGGAACGAATCCTTCCACTTCTGCGAGTGGTCTGGTGTTACATGTGGACGCAGACATCAGCGAGTTGTAGAGCTTGACCTGCACTCTTATAAACTGGTGGGCGGCCTATCTCCCTCTATTGGCAACTTGAGTTTCCTTAGGCTACTGAACCTGGAAAACAATAGCTTGAGCAGCAATATCCCTGAAGAACTGGGTCATTTGTTTCGGCTACAAATGTTGAGACTAGGTAACAATTCGTTTAGTGGTGAAATCCCTGTTAACATTTCAAGCTGCACAAATCTCCTTGCCCTTCGTTTAGAGGGCAACAATCTCACTGGTAAGCTTCCTGAACGACTAGAATCATTATCAAAATTGAAAGTATTAAATTTTAAAATGAATGATCTGGTCGGCGAAATACCACCTTCATTTGGAAACCTTTCATCTATCGTAGAAATTCGTGGGATGGGGAATAATTTGAAAGGAGTTATTCCAAATAGTATAGGGCGATTGAAAAGATTACAAATCTTTTCATTCGGCATCAATAATTTGAGTGGTACAATCCCTCCTTCCATATTCAATCTCTCTACTCTTACTAATTTTGCTGTGCCAATGAATCAACTTCATGGGACTCTGCCTCCTGACTTGGGCCACACCCTTCCAAATCTTGAAATCCTTCTAGTTCACACAAACCGCTTCAGTGGACTGATTCCCATGACAATCTCTAATGCCTCAAATCTCTCTAATGTTGAACTCTCAGACAACTTCTTCACTGGGAAAGTACCCGCCCTAGGAAGCTTGCCTTACTTGTGGCACCTGTCAATTGGTTACAATGATCTTGGAAGTGGCCAGGACGATGACCTGAGTTTTCTCTACCCCCTGGAAAACAACACCGTTTTGGAAATTTTTGAGATAGCTGGCAACCATTTAGGAGGGGTACTTCCTGAAACACTTGGCAACTTCTCCAAAAATTTAAGGATGATGGGATTTGGGAGAAACCAAATACGTGGAACAATTCCAGATGGGATTGGAAATCTCATCAGCCTGGTTGCTTTGGGCTTGGAGTCAAATCAATTGAGCGGTATGATACCAAGTTCTATTGGTAAATTACAAAATTTAGGTTATTTATATCTAGATCAAAATAAAATCTCAGGCAGTATCCCATCATCTGTAGGCAATATGACGTCGTTAATTGCTGCTCATTTAGAACTCAATAGTTTACATGGAAGTATCCCATCGAATCTTGGAAATTGCCAAAACTTGTTGGAGTTGGGTCTCTCTAATAATAATTTGAGCGGTCCCATACCCA